>JAEEGL016515724.1_pt1 | contig 20329 bp, 4 predicted proteins | sample 9134231 | NCBI WGS metagenome assembly JAEEGL01 (sample SAMN16246548, study PRJNA631951) | gut metagenome | biome: gut microbiome; feature: rumen; material: fiber-attached | host: Bos | place: Iran: Karaj | collected 2018-10 | reverse complement strand
GATGCCGTCCAGCTTCCGGGCCTCCTCGGCAAAGACGTCGATGAACTCCTTGCCGATGATCTTCCGCTTCCGCTCCGGGTCCGCCACGCCCGCCAGCTTATCCAGGAAGCGGTCCACCGCGTCCACATAGACGAGGTTGGCTCCCAGCTCCTCCCGGAAGACCTTGATGACCTGCTCCGGCTCACCCTTCCGCAGGAGGCCGTGGTTCACATGGACGCAGGTGAGCTGCTTGCCCACCGCCTCCGCCAGCAGCGCCGCCGCCACGGAGGAGTCCACGCCGCCGGACAGCGCCAGCAGTACCTTATTGCTTCCGATCTGCTTCCGCAGGGCCTCCAGCTGCTCAGCGATGAACGCCTCCGCCAGGGCCGGGGTGGTGATGCGCTGCATGGTTTCCGGACGCTTGTTTTCGTTCATTGGTCAAACCTCCATCAGTCAGCTCAAAAATTTACTGTATCCTAACACAGCCGGCCGCTTCGCGCAATTCCCTTTTGCGGGGAAAACCGACGAAATTTCGGCTCCGTTCAGCCCAGTTTTTTACGCCACAGGGGGGTGTAGGTGAGCCGCCCCTTGGGCCGGTGGGAGAGGAACAGCACCATCTCCTCCACGGGGACCGCCACCGCCGGGGGCGGGGGCAGCTCTGTGCCCGCCGGGGCGGTGAGCTCCCGGCACAGGGTGACGTGGGCCCGGAACCGGCGCTTCTCCAGGGCGAAGCCCGCGCTGCGCAGCGCCCGCTCCGCCTTCTCCGCCACGGTCCGCACCGGACCGTCCTCCGTGGGGCACAGGCCCAGGATGCCCCCCTTGCCGAAGGTGTCCAGCCGGTCCAGGAGCAGGAGACCCGGCTCCGCCTCCACGGTGTCCAGCGCCTCGGCGGCGCTCTCCCACTCCGGCAGCTCCCCCAGGAAGGCCAGGGTGATATGCAGGTTCTCCGGCCGGGTGAAGTTCCCCCGGACCCCCAGCTTCTCCAGGTCCCGGCGGTAAGCCTTCAGGTCCCGGACCCCCTCTTCCCCCAGGGGCAGGGCGGCGAACAGGCGCAACTTACTCCTCCTCCGCTTCCTGGGAAGCGGGGGCTTCCGTTTCCTCCGGGGTCTCCTCAGCGGGAGCCTCCTCCGGGTCGGGCTTGTCCAGGGGACTCAGGAGCATGACGGCGCTGTGGGCGAACTGCACGGCGGCCACCGTCCAGAAGAGGCGGAAGGCCGTGGGCTCGCTCCGCACCAGGGCGACGAGGGAGAGGTACAGGGCCAGGCCGCAGAACACCAGGGTCTTCCCCGGCTTCATCCGCCCCACCACGCCGCCGGTGAAGCAGCAGGCCGCCGCGGTGCAGGCGCAGAGGGCCAGGAAGCCGTACACCGTCAGGAGCAGGGCGGGGTTGGGGGCCTCATCCCGGTAATACACCACGAGCCAGACGCCGTAGAACAGGGTGACCAGGGCCCCGGCCAGGAACCGGGAGGCCCGAGGGACCTTCTCCCGCCATTCCCCCAGGCGGAGACACAGCCAGCCCGCACCGGCGAGACCCGCCAGCAGGGCCAGGATGAGGCTCAGCACGTCGCTCCCCGTCTTCCACTCCCGGAACAGGAGCCAGGCCCCGTAAAGCTGGGCCAGGAGACAGGCCGCGGACCAGACGACCCCGGGGAGGCCCAGGGATCGGTAGTCCTCCGTAAAGGCGGACCGCCCGCCGCAGGACCGCCGGGCACAGAGGACGAGGACCGCCGCGGTGAGCAGGGTGAGGGCGATGAGCACCGCCGTCACCGGGCGGAACACCGCGAGCCCATCGGCGTCTATGGCGGTGGATAGCTCCAGGCTCCGCAGGAGCATGGCCGCGGCGGACAGGACCAGCGCGGCGAGGAGATACACAAGTCCGGTTTTTTTCATGACTGCCGTCCTTCCCGAAAATGGTACTTTGCAATTATGGTATTGTAGCACAAACCGACGGAAAAAGGAAGGATGTTCATGAAAGAGCTGCGCGCCTATCTCCGGCTGGCGGCGGGGGCCCTGCTGCCCCTGGCCCTGTTTTTGTTTTTGACCCTCCGGCTCCGGTCCGACCCGGAGCCCGCCCCGGAGCCCCTGCCCACCCCGGAGGCGACGGAGGCCCCCACCCCCTCCCCTGCCCCCGGACCGGACCGGCAGCGCCGGGTGACCCTGCTGACGGAGGAGGGGGAGCTGAGTATCACCATGGAGGACTACCTCTTCGGGGTTGTGGCGGCGGAGATGCCCGCCTCCTTCCCCCTGGAGGCCCTGAAGGCCCAGGCGGCAGCCGCCCGGACGGACACGGTGTGGCGGCAGAACGGCCATTCTCCCCACCCGGCTGGGGTCTGCTGCGCCGATCCCGGCTGCTGCAAGGCCTGGTTCTCCGAGGCCCAGCTCCGGGAGCGCTGGGGGGCGGACTACGACCGCTGGGCGGCGGTCGTCCGCCGTGCGGTGGCGGAGACGGACGGGGCGATCCTGGTGTACGATGGGGAGCCCATCTTCGCCGCCTTCCACGCCTGCAGCGACGGCAGCACCGAGGCCAGCGAGAACGTGTGGGTCCAGGCCCTGCCCTACCTGCGGAGCGTCCCCAGCCCCGAAACGGCGGAGACGGTGCCGGACTTTTGCTCCGGCCTCAGCGTATCCTATAATGAGCTCCGCCGCCTCGCCCTGGCTTCCTACCCGGAGGCGGACCTCTCCGGCCCCGGGGCGGAGTGGCTCACCGGGGCGGAGTATACGGAGAGCGGCAGGCTCCTGCGGGTGATCCTGGGGGGCGTGACCCTCACGGGCAATCAGCTCCGGTTCCTCCTGGGCCTGCGGAGCGCCGCCGTCACCTGGACCTGCGGGGAGACGGAGATCCGCTTCTCCGTCCGGGGCTACGGCCACGGGGTGGGCATGAGCCAGTACGGGGCCCGGCAGATGGCCCTGGAGGGGGCGGACTGGCGGGCCATCCTCGCCCACTATTACCCCGGCACGACCCTGGTCACGGAATAGTTATCCACAAAGCACTTGCAAATCGTTGATGGTTCTGATATATTGTACGGTGCTATAGTGTCGAATAGTATGGATTAGTGTGGAATCCTGTGCGGGCCGCGATCCGGCCCGCCTGGCCGGCTTAACATATTGAGGTGTCCCATGATGAAAAAACTAGGAAAAAAGATATTGTCCTATATCTTCGCGGTCTGCATGCTGGTTTCCAGCTTTGGAGACCCGCGTCTTTACGTCTTCGCGGATCCGGGGTCGGAGACGCCTGCGCTCATCCCCATCACCATCACCGCCGGCAGCGCCACGAAGACCTACGACGGCGAGGCCCTGACCATGGACAGCTATACCCTCACCGCAGGTGCGCTGCAGGAGGGGCATCACTTCGGCTCCGTGACGGTCACGGGCTCGCAGACCGATGCGGGCACCAGCAACAATGTGCCCAGCGCAGCGTACATCTACGCCATCGGGGAAGACACGACCAAGATCAACGTAACGGACCAGTACGACATCGCCTATGCCCCCGGCACCCTCACCGTGGAGCCCAAGGGCGTCACCCTCACCGCGAACAGCGCCAATTACCTGATCGAAAGCGTGGGAGACGCGGAGCAAACCGTCACCGGGTATACCTGCAGCGTAAGCGGTCTGACCTTTGTGGGCGTCTCCGCCTCCGGCAGCGGCACGGGGAAAGGCGTGTATCCGGTCACCTTCAGCGGCGTGACCGAGGGCGTCACCAGGGACGCCACGGAAAACTATGTGGTGGCCAGCGCGGTGGCGGGCCAGCTGATCATTTCAGAACATCGCATCATCGAAAAGAGCTGCGAGGTCAAAGGCGACCTGGCGCATTACACCATCCGGGTCAATCAGGGCGCAGAAAAACTGAACAACGAAGACCCCCTCATCCTGAAGGACACCTTTGACGACGGCCAGTCCATCATCTACAGCACCATCCTTGTGGACTGCAACCTGAACTGCTCCTACGACTACAGCGGCTACACCGGCACCTTCACCATTCCGGACGGCGCTGCGGCGACCATCACCTACACCACCCGGATCAAGGGCGATCCGGGAGCGTCCGCCCATGTGACGAATACCGCCGTACTGGGGAAGATGGACGGCGGCAAATACGTCAGCGGTCCCGCAGCCACGGTGGTCAACGACATTGCGGAGCTGCAGCCCGGCTCCGATATCGCCGGTACGGGCGGGCAGTATGCGATCCAGCTCTTCGTCTACCCCGAAGGGCATATGGAAAGGGGCCTGGGGGGAGCGTCCTTCCGTCTGCTGGACCACAACAAGAAGCCCATCACCTACACCTCCGGGCCAAATGCCGGGGACCCCGTCACCTTCACCACCGGAGACAACGGCTATGTGACCGTGGAGAGCTGCGAGGGGCTCACCATCCACAAGAACACGGCCTATTACCTGGAGATGACCGTGGCGCCCTTCGAGCCCGGCGCAACATACACCTATTACCAGAAGGACAATACCTATTACAGCTTCCTGATCACCGACGATCCGAACTATACCTACGGCGGCGTATACAGCTATTACAACGGGGACACCCTGAAGGTGCGCTGCTATGAGCAGGCGCCCGGGGTGAACATCACCCTGCGCTTCGCGGGCAACTATGCGCTGACGCAGGCGCAGAAGGAGCGGCTCAGGTTCACGCTGCAGAAGGAAAATCTTTCCACCGGCGAGTGGGACGACGTGACCTCCCTCGACTACAGCAGCTTCAAGTATGACTCCGCCAGCTTCAAGGAAAATGGTGAGACTCTTCATCCTGAAGTGGGCGCGACCTACCGGATAATTGAGGAAAACACCCTTCCCCAGGAGCTGCAGGGCCGCGTGACCGCATCGGTGACCACCACGGTCAGCTATCAGATCGACGACGTCCCCCGCCAGGACGAAGGCAACGAGTTTTACGTGGAGCCCACCGACGTTTCCACCAGCTACAACTTCACCTTCACCAACGAATATGTGGAGAAGAAGCTGACGGTGGTGGTCCTGGACGAGGATACGGGCGAGAAGCTCTCCGGCGCGACGTTCGGCATCTACCAGGCGGGCTCCGAAACCCAGCTGGCGGCGTACACCACCCAGGGGGAGGACGGGTTAAGCATCCGCAGGAACGACGGGGTATATGCCTACGAGCAGAACACCCTTTACTACGCGCTGCAGTTGACCACCCCCGCAGGACACATCCTGCCGGAGACCCGCGAGAGGATCTACTTCTATTTCGGCCACGTCACGGGGGAGCTGCCCTCCGGCGCGACGGACCTTTCCGCCACCTACAACACCGTGGTGATCCTCAACAGCGGGAACACGGTGGATATCCCCGTGACCGTGACCTGGGGTCACGACGGCACGGACCCCTGGCCCGATGCGGTAGACCGCGTTGTCCTCGCCCTGTACCGGAACGAAGAGACGAAAATAGGGAGCAGCATCACCCTGACCAAGAGTCAGTTTTACAACACGACGGCGTTCAAAAACCTACCCACCATGATCGAGGGGCAGTACTGCCATTATTCCCTGGCGGTAGAGGGCATTTTCGCGGGAGAGCTGGATATCCAGGGCCAGTTTGCCGGCTCCGACAGGATCAGCGGCACCGGCTGGTATGTGATGAACATCCAGAAGGCCGTCAGCATTGAGATCACGGCGAAATGGCTCGATAAGGAAGGTCAGCCGACGGTAAAGAACGGCGAGCTCCCCTACGTACTGTACCGCACCGATGCTGAAGCGGGCACCCCCGATCCATCCTATTCCATCTCCCACGATAACCTGGACACAGTTCTGAAGAATGCGGAGGAAGTCCAGCGGGGGACCCTCTGCGCAGACAACGGTTGGATCACGGTCATCGATTCCCTGCCGGAGCGCAGCAACAACGGGAGCGCCTACTTCTACTATATCCTGGAGACCGTTCCCGATAACCAGGAGGTCACCTATACGGTGACCCCCGCCCAGGGCATCGAGCGGCGGAAGCTCACCGTGACGAACCAGCAGACCCTCCCCACCGTTACGGTCAAGGTCCGGGACACGGAGAAAACCTTCGGGGATGACACGGCCATCAGCTGGGAATTTGACTGCTCCGTTGCAGAGGAAGGCTCCGCCTGCACGTATACCGGCCCCGATGAGAACGGCAGGTACACGGTCACCGTCACGCCTGCGAGCGGGACACCGGAGACCACCTTCCAATTCACCGTCAACTTCAGCTGGGATAAGTGGGGAACGGGCGTGGGCGAGCATGCCGTTTCCCTTCAGTCCGAGGGTGCGGCGCAGGCAGCGGGCTACCGGGTCCTGCTGAAGGGCGGAACGCTGACGGTCAAGCCCGCGGAGATCACCGTGAAAACCGGCGCCGTAAAGACGTATGGCGAACCCGACCCGCCGCTGGCCACGGTGACGGCGACAGTTGGCTCCATTGCTCAGGGTGATGAGATCGGTGATTCTGTCTATCAGGTCATCCGCGAACAGGGCCAGGACGCGGGCGAGTATACGATCTCTTTCCTGAGGAGAGAGACGGATCCGTACGACGGCAAGTATCACGTCACCTATGACGACAGCGGGAAATTCATCATCAATAAAGCCGTAATGACGATCACCGCTGATAATATGCAGAAGATCTACGGCGATGATGATCCGCTCTTTACCGCCACCATCGAAGGGTTGAAGAACAATGACTCCCCCGATCGGTTCAGCTACGAAGTGGTCCGCGCTCCCGGCGAGAACGTGGGGGAATACGTCCTCACGCCCGTACTGCTGACGGTATCGAACAACTATATCTCCCCCTCCGCAGACGCGGGCACGCTGAAAACCGGCACGCTGACCATCAAACCGACCCAGGTCCAGGTGATCGTGCAGAACGCGCAGAAGGACTACGGGTCCCCTGACCCGCAGCTGACCATCGATATCATTGGGCTCAAGGGCGACGACGTTTACGGCGAGGTGCGCTTCGTCAGCATCGATGATGATGGGATCACGCAGCATTACAAATACGTTTTGGCCGGGGAAACAGACCTGCTCACCTTCGCCCTCAAGCGTGATGCGGGCGAGGATAAGGGCGAGTACCAGTTCAAACCCGTGGACGGCTTCCCCGCAGGCGGCGATAAACAGGGGAACTACAGCGTGGTCTTCGGCAGCCTGGGAAGCCTGTCCATCCAGCCTGCAGCGCTGACCGTCACCGCCAACAGGATCGTCAGGGCTCTGGGCTCCGATACGGTGCCCCAGCTCACGGCCACCGTGACCCAGATGAAGTATCAGCCTGGGTCGCCGGACCCGGTGGCCACGGTCTGGGCGCAGGGAACGGACTATGATTCCGCCACAGTCAACGAGGTTGATGTGACCGAGGGCGAGATCACTTACAAACGCTACACCTGGAAATATTACAAGACCGATATCGATGCCCCGATCCTCACCTTCACCCTGAAGCGTGAAAATGTGGAGGAGACCGGTATGGAATACACGGTCACCCCCGAGGGCGATCCGAATCAGGGCAATTTCACCGTCAGCTATGAGAACGGGACCTACAGCGTTCTCTCCATGCTGACCATCGACGTTTCCCAGACGATATCGGATATGGTGGACCCCACGGCGGACCCTCAGTTCGATTATGAAGCCGAGGTGGATCTGCGCGGCAGCGGGATGTCGGCTTTCATTGACGAATACAACAAATTCCAGCCAAAGCCGACCGAAAACGGGTACGTCTACACCTATCCCTTCTCCCTGGGCGGAAATGGCGACGACTCCGTGACCTTCCGGGTCCCGGCCCTGGTCAAGCTCACCGTCCGGCGGATCGACAATACGGACCCGAGCGATCCCACCTCCCAATACAACGTTTCCCACACGAGCAACGGCGTACAGGCGAACACCGGAGAATGCGTGATCAACGGGATCAGCACCGATCATTCCATCCTGTTCCGGAATGAGCGGATCTGCCTGCCCGTGCAGGCCAGGGGTGCGCTGACGGAAAATGGCGATACCGTTTATGACATCGAACAGGGCGCTGTGCCGGCCATCCCCACCGTCTATGTGGGCATCCCTGAGAACGAAGAGCATGAACAGGCCATTAATGATCTTTTTGTGATCGGAATGGAGCCGCGGTATCAGCTCCCGGAGGGTATGTCCTACAAGTACCACCATGCCGCGCTGTTTGCAGACGGGTATGAACACGACGGGCACGTTGCCGAAGTGGATGGGTTAAAGTACGATACGGGCCGCAGGACCTGGATGTATCTTCCGAAGGACGGAACAGAGTATAAGGACGTGCCTGCGGGCGGACAGCTGGTGCTGTTCTATGTGCCCGAGTTCATCTGCCGGGTGGGGGAGAATGAATTCTTCCACACCCTGAACGAGGCGCTGGGGAGTTTAACGCCCGATGGCGACGGGCATGCTGTGGCGACCATCGAGCTGCTGAACCAGAAGTATACCATGCCCGCCTCCGACGCCCTCACCGTGCCCGCGGGTTATGAGATCACCCTGACCTCAGCCGGGGAAACTCCCTGCACCATCAGCCGCAAGGCGAATTTCACCGTCGGGGCGATGCTGGAAAGCTCCGGCAAGCTCACCCTGAAGAACATCATCCTGGACGGCAATAGAGACAACGTCACGGCCGTAAACGCCATGGTGCGCTGCAAGACCGGGGGCGTGCTGACGATCGAAGATACCGCGACCCTGCGGAACGCCAAGGGCGGCAACGGCGGCGCCATCTATGTGGATGGCGGCACGGTCACCGTCAACGGCATCCTCAACGGCAACTACGCCGTGAACGGCGGCGCGGTGTACGTTTACGACGGCACGGTCACCCTCAGCAGTAACCTTTGCGGCGATGTCGCGTGCATCCGGCACAATGAAGCCGTGAACGGCGGCACGGTGTATGTGGCTGGCGGCACCGTCACCGTCAACGGCATCCTCAACGGCAACTACGCCGAAAACGGCGGCGCGGCCTATGTTTCCGGCGGCGTCCTGAACCTGGCCGGCAAGCTGAACTACAACAGCGCCGTGAACGGCGGCGCGGTGTACATCAACGGCGGCGAAGTGAAGTCGGAAAGCGAAGATACAAAGATCGAGGCCAACAAGGCCGCAAACGGCGGCGGGTTCTACACCGAGGGCGGGACCCTCACCATCTCCAAGGGGACCTATGAGGATAACACCGCCACCACCGGCAACGGTGGCCTGCTGGACGGCACCGGCGGCGATATCACCGTCAGCGGCGGCAGCGTCAAAAACAATATCGCCGAAATTGGCAACGGCGGGGCCATCTCCTACCGGGGCCCCGGCTCCGTGACGATCTCCGGCGGGACCGTTCAGGGGAACAAGGCGGACAACGGCAACGGCGGCGCCATCTACCAGTCCTCCGGCACCGTGACCCTCTCCGGCACCATCAACGACGGAAATACGGCGAAGAACGGCGCGGCGGTCTTCGTCCAGGCGGGCATTGCCAATTTCAGCGGCTGCACCATCACCGGCAACATCCCCACTCAGGGCGGCGCTGTGGGCATCGGCACCCTCACCGCCAAGCTGAACTTCTCCGGAAAACCGATGATCCATGAGAACCGGCTGAACGGCGAAGCAAGCGGCGAAAAGCGGAATCTCTATCTGGACCAGAATTCCGACCTGGTGATCAACACCGCCGGTCTGGAAAAAGACGCCAATATCGGCATTTACGTGCCGGGGGATCTCACGGAGGAGGGGTCCCTTGTGAATAGCCGGGGGGATGCCTGCCAGACCTTCGGCACCTATACCGGCAGCGACAACCTGGACGGCTTCAAGAACGACAGGCGCACCGGGCTCACCGCCTGCGCATACAACTTCAAGATCATCTGGAGCCAGGGGATCAAGGTGCAATTCCGGGGGATCAAGAACGCCGGTATCCTTCCCCCCACCAACGGCAACACCAACATCGAGACCCTGAAGGGCGATTTCACCTACTATCCCAAGTCCCAGGTGAACTCCATCTACGATTTGGTGATGGAGATATACAACAGTTCGTTTAACGCTAACGACAAGAAGAGCAAGTTTGCAGACAAGAATTATCTGTACGCCTACACCTATTATACGGGAACGACGGAATTTTCCAACTTCACAACGGATCTGAACTGGGACCGGGACGAGCAGAAATGGATCGTGAAGCGCAACGGACTTGACGACACACTTGCCGACACAAATACTAACAGTACTCAGCTGTTCATCTATTATGCCAAGGGCACCTACGTCTCCATCGTGAACAATTCCGGCCATGCCCTGACCGGCGTCTCCCTGGCCGTGATGGGAAAAGACGCGGTGGCGTATTTCTACGGCTACCCCACGGTGAAGAATTACATCACCCTGGATACCCTTCTGCCCATTGAACAGGCAGATTTGGACCTGGCGGACGGCGAGGCCGTCAAGCTGCTGTTCCCCAATGCCCTGGGGAAGTCCTGGAGCCTCATCGGCAAGTTTGACGGATGCAGCGAAACGCAGATCGCTTATACCCTGGACCGTGACCACGGCGGCACATCCCAGAACCTTACCACGGATGGGGAGGGGGGCTTCAACCTCAGCGGCACCACCAGCTCTTCCGCGGGCGGCAGCTATGAGATCCTCTTCGGCGATCCCACGGATATCTGCAAGGTGGTGGACAATGGTGTTGAGTACCCCTTCCCCACCCTGAATGCAGCCTGGAATTACATCAAGTCGCGTGCCGATGCTCTGGACGACCCCATGACCGTGGACGTGGAATACGAATCGGACACGGCCAAGGACGGGGAGCCCGTAACGAAAACCGTTCCGGGCGGGACCATTGAGCTGCTCAAGGACTACCTCCAGCCCGAGAGCGATGTGCTGCAAATTTCCGACGGGTATTGCCTCAAGCTGACCACGGCAGCCCCGGCGGGAACAGCCGGAGTGCTCTACACCTACACCGGCAAGGATCCCACCAGGGCCACCATCAGCCGTGACACGGATAACGACGGCGCGGCGGTGATCGCCGAAGCCGATGAAGGCCTAGTGATAAACGGCGACGCAAGCTGCGACTCCTTCCTGTTCGTGGAAAACCTGATCTTCGACGGGAAGGCCCTGGCCAAGAAGGGCAACGGCGGCGCCATCACGACGACCAACAACGTGGTGGTCCTCAAAAACTGCGACTTCAAGGGCTATCAGGCCCAGCGCGGCGGCGCGATCTTCGTGACGTGGGGTTCGCTGTATATCGACGGCTGCAACTTCTCCAACTGCGTCACCGGCGATACCAGCGACAAGACCGGCGGCGGCGCGGTATGGACCACGGCGCGGAAGCTCAAGATCACCAACACAGACTTTGACCACTGCGCCTGCGAATCCGGCAAATCCCAGGCGGGAGCCGTTTTCCACAACATCAACCAAACCGGTGCAGTCATATATAATGGCGCGGAGGCAAAGTACGCAAAGTTCCCCAAAAACTTCTATAAGGACAGCATGACGATCCTGGACAACTGCCGCTTTGAGGACTGCTACGCGGAGGGCGGCTCCGGCGGGACCATCGAGTCCGACTCCCTGAAGATCTGGCTGATCGGCTGCACCTTCAACGGCAGCTATTCCAATAAGGACAATGCCAACGGCGGGGCCATCAACATCCTGCACAGCAGCTTGTATAACGCCACTAACGACAACTACACTCCCCTCGCCGATAGTCTTCTGGAGGTTATCGGCTGCACCTTTGAGAACTGCCGGACCGCGAAGATAAATTCCGACGGCGGCGCCATCCACGCCGCGAATACCGCGACCGTTCACATTTACGACAGCACCTTCCGCAACACCCGCTCGGATTTCGGCGGGGCTATAAGGGCCAGCGCCAAGGGCGCCACGGTGGAGATCAAGGGCTCCACCTTTGAGAACTGCACCGGCGTGCAGCAGGGCGGCGCCATATTCTGCTCTGCCCAGACCCTCACCATCGACCAGTATACCTACACGGAGAACGGCGTAGAGAAAACACGCCGGACCACCTTTACGGACTGCACCTCTCCCAAGTTCGGCGGTGTCTTGCAGAACAGGACCGACGCAGGGTCCTCCGTGACGGTGGATCACGCGGATTTCACCCGCTGCACCACCACCAACGAAAACGCGGGCGCCCTCTCCATCTCGGCCCAGAGCCTGACCGTGAAGAATTCGACCTTCACGGGCTGCACCGCCTCCAAAAACGGCGGCGCGATCTACCACGCCGCCACGAAGGACAGCCTGGATACCGTTACCTTTGCTAACTGCAGCTCCGGCGATTCCGGCGGCGCGGCGTATCTGGGCAGCTCCACCATCGAGGCGGATACCGTGGAGGTGACGGGCTGCAGCGCCGTGAACAACGGCGGCGGCATGTACGTCAAATCCGGCGGCAGCTTTACGGACTGCACCTTCACCGGAAACTCCGTGGCGGAGGCCGGAAAGGGCGGCTCCCTGTACGCCTCCATCCCGGATAGTGCAACCGTCACCTTTAACGTAGGCTGTACGATCAGCGGCGGTGTTGCGGCCAAGGGCGGCGGCATCTATAAAACCGACAAGGGCACGCTCAACATGGAGGGGACCGTTTCCGACTGCAGGGCCAGGGTCTCCGGGGGCGGCCTCTGCTGCGACGGCGGGGTCCTGAACCTGCAGGGCACGGTGGAGGACTGCTTCGCCGTCACCTCCGGCGGCGGCGCCTGCTGCAGCAGCGGGACCCTGACCGTGGACGGCAGCGGCAGCATCGAAAACTGCTTCTCCGTCCAGGGCGGCGGCATCGCTTCCGAGGGCGGGACCCTGAACATGAGAGGCACGGTGAAGGACTGCTTCGCGATACCGATCGCGGGGATAGAGGACGACCCGGCCAACTATAACGAGGATCAGCTCACCGCCGCCAAAAACAGCGCCGACACAGCCAACCTGGGCGGCGGCGTTTACAGCAGCGCGACCATGAACCTCTCCGGGACCGTCAGCGGCTGCTGGGCCTATGACGGCGGCGGCGTGTACTACAACGCCCCCGGTAAAACGCTCACCGTCAACGCAGGCAGCAGCATCCAAGGGAATACGGCGCAGAACAGAGGCGGCGGCCTCTATAAGGGAGAGGGCACCGGGAAAATGCCCGGCGGCGTCATCGGCGGCGAGTCCACCGGCAACACCGCAAAGAAGGGCGCGGGCGTCTTCGTGGCGGACGGACAGAGCTTCACGCTCTCCGGCGGCAGCGTGACCCACAACCATGCTTCGGAGACCGGCGGCGGCATCGCCGTGGGCGGGACCAGCTCCCAGCTGGTCTTCTCCGGCTCCGCCAAGGTGCAGAACAACACCATGGGCGAAAACGTGAAGTGCAACGTGTACCTGGATCAGGACACCAACGGGATCATCCGTACCGACGGCACCGCGGCCCTCACTGGCAGCGCCTATATCGGGGTCTATGTGATCGATGAGCTGAACGTCTATCACGGACAGTACAGCATGCCCTTCGGCACCTTCGGGAAAACCGATCATCTGGGCCGGTTCTTCAACGACCGCGTATACTCCGCAGGCAGACGGGGAACGACAAGCAGCCAGATCGTCTGGGCCAAGTGCGTCTGCAAGATCACGGACGAACACGGGAACCTGCTGTACACCGATGCAGAAGCGGTCACACCGGCGGTGTACGCCGAGCTGAAGGAAGCCTTTGACGCGCTGAACACCTCAACCCCAGCCCTTTGGAAGAAGAACGAAAACGGCACCACAACAAAAATGCTCGCTACCGACCCCTACCAGATCCAGATGCTGACGGTGGAGTATTCCCTTTCCGGCCAGATCACGATGGGGACCGCCAACAGGGACATCACCCTCACCACCGCCGATCCGAAGGCGGGGGACGGCTTCCGGTTCGAGGGCGGCTCGAACCAGGCGGCGGTGATCAAGAGGGGCGGAAACTATGGCAGCATGTTCTACCTGAAAGTGAGCAGCAATCTGAAGCTGCTTAACATCACCATCGACGGCGGCTCCGCGCAGGGTTATAAATCCACCACCAGCGGCGGGATCGCCCTCATCGAAGGCGGCGGTACCCTGACGATCGACAAAGGCGCGACCCTGCAAAACTCAGATGTGGGCACCAATAGCGGCGGCGCCGTGCGTATGCAGAGTGGCACGGGCAATGTGCTGAATCTGGAGGAGGGCGGCCTCATCACCAACTGCAAGAGCAGCGCCTGGGGCGGCGGCATCAGCGTGAAAGCGGGCACCTTCTATATGCACGGCGGCAGCATCACGAACTGCACCGGCCAATACGGCGGCGGCGTTCGGGTGGATGCCACCATGTATATGTCCGGCGGCAGCATCACGGACAACAAAACCCTCAGCATCAAGGACAAAGATAAGAACGACTACAACGGCGGCGGCGGCATCTCGCCGGGGAACAGCTCCGCAAAGATCTACTTCTCCGGAAAATGCGTCGTCAAGGACAACTACTCGGGAAACACGCCCTGCAACGTCTGCTTGGGTTATGATTCTAACAAAATCATCAACACCTATGGGAGTGGACTGGACTCCGACTCGGAGATCGGCGTGTATACCGCGGACAACAACAGCATATACGATAAACACGGTAAGGAAACAAAGAGCTTCGGCACTTGGTCCACCGGCAACGACGTAAACCTCTTCTGCTTCGTGAACGACAGGGACCGGACTCTGCGCGGCGAAAAGGCAATTTCCAGCAGCAGCACTACCAACTACGAGATCGTTTGGAGGCAGGTCCTGGCCCTGGAGCTGAGAACGGACGTGGACAATTCCCTGGCCGTGGACAACGGCTTCTCCTTCACCTACGAAGTGAAGATCTCCGGTACCAACAACGCAGGCACGCACGGGGATATGTACTTTAACAGAATCGGCAGCGATATCGTCGCCACGATCACCATGAAGGCCGGAGCCAGCAAGACGGCCATCCTCCCCTACGCAGGTCATAACGGGAATGCTTATACGGTAACGCTGAAGTACACCAAGACCTCCGTGGATCCGGCAGCGGATTATGAACCCAGCGCAACGCAGAACGGTCAACCCGTAAACCCCCTGGCCCCCATCACGTCGGGCGACGTCACGAGCTACACGGTTTCGGGAACGCTGGGAGAACTGCTGGCAAACGATCAAACGGCCATCACGTCCACCGTAACCTTTACCCACACCCGGCGTCCGGTGGACCTCACCGTGAAAAATACGGTGACGGGGCTGAATAACCTTGAAGACGCGGAAAAGGCTGCAGCCTTGGATCGATCCTCCCCCTTCACCCTGCAGACGACCGACTCGGCGTTCATGACCGGGGCGCGGTCCTACGGTTATGCCATCGTTGACGGAGACGGTAATACCGTTGAAAACGATACGATGACCTTCGACGCGTTGGGCAAGATCTCCTTCAGCCTGAAGCCCTTCCAGGAAATCCGCTTCTTCGGCCTGCCCAAGGGGTTCAAATACACGGTGACGGAGGATCAGTCCGTTCTTCCGGACTACACCCGGACAAAGGTGATAAAGAACAACATCGATATCGGGGTCGGAGCATCGGCATCCGGCACGCTGGGAGAGCAGGGGGATACTAACCCCTCCGCGCTGGAATTCACCACCGAATACCGCAAGATCGTATGCAAGATCACCAACGGCAGCGGCGAGCTCCTGCGGTATCGGGAACCCGGATCCAGCGTCAGCCTCAAGGCGGTCTTCCCCACGCTGAAGGAAGCCTTTGATGCGGTCAACCAGAGCGCGTTGCAGAAGGAGGACGGCACGTCCCCCGGCACGCTGCTCCGGATCCAGATGATCGTCCCCACCTATACGCTGAAGGAGCAAGTCACGCTGGAGGTGGGCAGGACCGTGACCCTTACCACGGCGGCCCAGGGCGCTCCTGACGGTTTCCCCTATCTCGGGACCGAACCGGCGGTGATCACCCGCGGCTCGGGCCTCAACGACAGCATGATCCTGAACAAAGGCGCTCTGACTCTGGACAATATCGTCCTGGACGGCGGCAGAGTTACCGGCCTCAAGTCCGAGGAAAACGGCGGCATCATCCGTGTGGATAGTACTGCGGTCCGGGCCCTGACGGTCAACAACACCGCGGTACTGCAGAACTCCGTCACCACGAAAAACGGCGGCGCCATCTGGCTGCGCAGCGGCAGCGCCACCCTCACCATGAACGGTACCATCCAAGGCTGCGAAGCCGAATACGGCGGCGGCATCTACGCCGCTGACACCTTCAACAAGGTCACCGTTTCCGGTACCATCAAAGAATGCAAAGCCGATTACGGCGGCGGCATTTGGGCCGGGAAAGTGAACACAGCCGCAAACAACGTCTATATCGGCGGCGGGACCATCGAACACAACCACGCAAAGTATGGCGGCGGCATCTGGTCCGGCGCGAAGGTGATCCTTCAGAACGGCGTCATCCGGAACAACAGCGCAGAGTATGACGGCGGCGGCATTTATCTGCCGGCAGATGATCCTGCCTATGCTCCCGTTGAGTTTGCCATGTACTCCTCCGGAAGCACGGTCGCCGGGAATACCGCATCCGGCAACGGCGGCGGCCTGGTGGTGCAAAGCAAGGCCACCCTCTCCGGCGGCAGCATTGCGGGGAATACCGCATCCGGAAGCGGCGGCGGCATCTACGCGACGGCCACGGCGGAGGCGGCGATCACCGGCGATCTCACCTTCACGAAAAACGGCGCGAAGAGCGGCGGCGCGATCTATGACGCGGGCAAGGTCACCATGTCCTCCGGCTCCATTGGGGGCGAGGACAAGGGCAACACCGCTTCCGTGAGCGGCGGCGCGGTCTTCGTGGCCGATAACGCCTCCTTCTCCATGTCCTCCGGCAGCATCACCTGCAACTCTGCCACCGGCACCGGCGGCGGCATCGCCGTGGGCGGGACCGGCTCCAGGCTGGTCTTCTCCGGCTCCGCCAATGTGGTGAACAACACCATGGGCGAAGGCGCGAACGCGAAGCGGTGCAACGTGTACCTGGATCGGAACACCAACGACGTCATCCAGACCACCGGCCTCCTGTCTGCGGCAAGCATCGGCGTCTATGTGTCGGATACGCTTGTAAACGAACACGGCCTTCCCGGCTGCGACTTCGGCACATATACCGGTACGGCCCCCGGCACCGCCAACCTCAGCAAGTTCTTCAACGACCGCTACAGCCAGGTGCTGGTGGGCACGTCGGGCGCTCCCCTCGCTTCCGGCTGCCTCGTCACATGGAAGGGCCTGGATCTGCAGCTCCAGGTGTACAAGGGGAACAACGAGCCCGTCAACGGCATCAAATTCACGCTGACGAACACCACGAACGGCAGCGAAGTCCAGGTGTGGTCCGGTCAAAGCGGTGAAAGCGGTACGAACGGCCTGGTCAAGATCCCCTGGGGGCCCGTGGAAACATCCGGCGGAAAATGCGCCGCCTTCCTGAAGGACAGCACATACCGCCTCACCTTGACCGAAGCCTCCGGCGATACGGTCCGCCCCGCCGGCTGCTGGACCCTCACCGTCGGCGCGGACAACGCCCTGACCTGGAATGTGCAGGCGTCTGCCGAGGAGAAGGTGGACCGCACGCCCCCGATCACCATCGCCGCCGGCACCCAGCAGAGCGGGACCCTCCACGATACCTTCGCTCTGGTCGTGGATACCCGGCCCATCCTGATCTTCAAGAACAACTCCGCGATCACCCGCCGGGAGATCGGCTTCGATCCCACCGCCACCTACCGCGATTACAACATCGAGGAACCGGACCCCTCCCTCGGCAACTACGTCTTCCAGGGCTGGAAGATCGAAGGCGATACTTCCGGTACGCTGTATAAACACGGAAACACTCTCCGCCTCTGCCGCATGTCGGACAACGACGCCGAGATCACCCTGATCGCCCAGTGGAACAAGGTGGCCTGCAAGATCACGGACAACAACGACAACCTCCTCTATGTGAACGGCTCGCCGGCGGTCTTTGAGACCCTGGAGGAGGGCTTCGATGCGTTCAACCATAACAACTTCACCCTGGACGCGGCAGGCAAGAGGGCGGGCACGCCCCGAAAGATCAAGATGCTCACCGTTGAGTACGATCTGAAGGAAGATCTGACCCTTGACCGGAGCAGGATCCCCTCGGTCATTCTGACTACGGCCGCTCTCGAAGAATCGGACGGCTACAGCCTGCAGGCCGACGGCAGCAGCTCCACGACCTGCACCATCACCCGCCGCGAAAAGGACGGCGGAGCGGCCAGCTCCAGCATGATCACCGCAAAGCTGAACCTGAACCTCGTCAACATCACGCTTGACGGCGGCGGCGTGACCGTTTCCGGCAACGGCGGTCTGATCCACGTCACGGGCGGCATCGCACAGCTGACCATCCAAAAAGACGCCACCCTGCGCAACGCCAGCGCGAGCGGCAGCGGCGGCGCGGTCTACGCGGATGCGGGGAACACCGTCAATGTGAGCGGCGGCACGATCACCGGCAACCATGCCGTCAACGGCGGCGGCATATACGCGGTGGGCGGGGTCATCATGATCAGCGGCAGCATCACCGGCAACACCGCAACGGGAAGCGGCGGCGGCGTGTACGCGGAGGGCACGGCCAGCGTGACCGGCGGCAGTATTTCCAATAACAACGCCGCAAACGGCGGCGGCGTGTACGTGCCCAGCGGCGGACGCATGACCCTCTCCCGCGGCACCGTCAGCGGGAACTCCTGCACCGGGGACGGCGCGGGCATCCACCTGGCGGCGGGCAGCACCCTGAACCTCTCCGGCAGCCCCAGCTTCGGCAGCAACTTCAGCAGCAAGGGCGGACTTGTGCAGTCCGGTGACTTGAACGGCGGCGAAGCATCCGATGATTCCGGGGCCCGGCAGGATATCTACCTGGCGGAGACCGGGACCGATCCCGCCTCCCTGCGCGTCACCGGCAGCATCGGCAGCGCCCAAGGCTCCATCTGGGTCTGGGCGGATCAAGCGGAGCATTTCGAAATGCTGAAGCCCTTCGCCGTTATCACCGGCACGGTGAGCGCCGGGACCTACACCGCCTTCCGCAACGCCCGGCCCGACAGAGATACCCATTGCAGCTCCACCTACCTGACGGGGCAGAAGGGCAGCAACGCAAGCTACATCTACTGGTCCGGCGGTTACGACGTCACCTTCCGGAAGACGGACGGCAGCGGAGCGGTCCTGAAGGGTGCAGTATTCACGCTGTACAAGGACGCGGCCTGCACCATCTCCGCGGAGCGCACCAGCTCCTACGACACCAACGACCTGGTCCTGATCGAAAGCGTCCCCGTGGGCGTCTACTACATGAAGGAAACCACGGTCCCCACCGGCTATGCCGTCCCGGAGGGCTGCGAAAAGTACGTCCTCCTGGTGGGCGAGGCCGCGCTGAAAGCTCCCGCTGAGGGAGAAGAGCGCAAGGACCTCTGGGCGTCCGGCCAGGTGCTGGCGGACATCACCCAGGCCGACATCGCGGGGCAGACCGGCGGCACCAAGCAATACGCCATCTTCCTCCTGTCGGGCGGCAAGGCCGTCCCGTCCCGCCTGAACGGCGGGGACGTCGCCGCCAAGGGCATCGTGAACGTCTCCACCACGAACCGGAAGGTCATTCTGAAGAAGATCCTCTCCTCTGAGAGCGGCAAGACCACCCTGAGCGGCGCGAAGTTCGACGTTCTGTATTGGAACGGAATCCCGGTGACGGTGGGCGGCACCCCGCTCATGGATCTGGAATCCGGCGACGGCGGCGTCTTCTGGATCGGCAGTCTGCCCGCGGGCAAGTATTACCTCCATGAGACCCAAGTTCCCACAAACGCGAAGCAGAATGAAGGCGGCTGGTGGTACACCCTGACGGTGCCGAAAAATGCCGAAAACGATGTGAGCATTTCCGGTCCCTTCACTGACCGCCCGAATTGAACACAGCAGTCCCCCGCCCCCGGCCCTTGCCGGGGGCGGGGTTTTCGTTTGCGGGCAGGAGAGGGGAGAGATTTAGTTAAGAGTGAAGAGCGAAGAGTTAAAAGCGAGGAGTTAAGAGTGAAGAGCGAGGAGTTAAAAGCGAAGAGTTAAGAGTGAAGAGTTGCGGTGTGCCGCTTCGCGGCAGAATTTGAATATGTAACGAAAAACGGGACCACGGAGCGACCCGCACCCTTGCCTTCCCCTGGCAGGGGAAGGTGGCGCGAAGCGACGGATGAGGGGCCGTTTTGCGAAGCAAAACGATGGGGCTTTGGCCCCATACAACCGACGTCGGCAGACATCGCCCCTCATCAGTCATCCGCCTTGCGGGAGACGGCGGATGCCAGCTTCCCCCAGGGGAAGCCGCCCGCTGTGGCGGGGACGGGGGACGGGACGAGTTAGGAGCGAGGAGCGAGGAGTTAGGAGTTAAGGTGTGCCGCTTCGCGGCAGGATTTGAATGTGTAACGATGAACGGTACCTCGGAGCGACACGCACCTTTGCCTTCCCCTGGGGGAAGGTGGCGCGAAGCGCCGGATGA
>JAEEGL010970498.1_pt1 | contig 20329 bp, 17 predicted proteins | sample 9134231 | NCBI WGS metagenome assembly JAEEGL01 (sample SAMN16246548, study PRJNA631951) | gut metagenome | biome: gut microbiome; feature: rumen; material: fiber-attached | host: Bos | place: Iran: Karaj | collected 2018-10 | reverse complement strand
GACCACCATGTGGGTCGTTAGCTCAGTTGGTAGAGCAGTTGACTCTTAATCAATTGGTCCCGGGTTCGAATCCCTGACGACCCACCACCCACATTTTTTGTTATGGTCGCTTAGCTCAGTTGGTAGAGCATCTCCCTTACAAGGAGGGGGTCATAGGTTCGAGCCCTATAGCGACCACCATATATTGTCGCGTATGGGTCGTTAGCTCAGTTGGTAGAGCAGTTGACTCTTAATCAATTGGTCCCGGGTTCGAATCCCTGACGACCCACCATACCGATTCCTCTTAATATTTCTCTTTTATCTTTTAAACTTTTCCTTTGCTTTCTTTGTTTTTTGCTCACTTTTATTTGTGGTAGAATTCACGTTGCTGACAGGTTTGATCAGTTCGTACTGAAAATGTTTCAGTAAATTGCTATTCATCGGCATAAAGGATTTGTATTTTGAACGATTTTGAAAAACTTGTATCCGGGGATTATGTTTATCCAAAGGCTGCAGAGAAGATTTCAACGGAAGAAAAGGATTATTATTTTTCTGAGGTTGAAAAACTGCTGAAGGAAAGCAACACTGCAGTTATTGCCCACTATTACTGTAATGATGCGGTACAGGAGCTGGCAGAAAAAACCGGAGGCTTTATCGGTGACTCTCTTGAAATGGCCAAATGGGGTAAGAAATCACCATATGACAGACTTATGGTGTGTGGAGTACGCTTCATGGGAGAGACTGCAAAAATTCTGTCACCTCAGAAGCAGATCTTGATGCCAAGTCTCAATGCAGAATGCTCTCTTGATATTGGTTGCCCTGTAAAGGAGTTCTCTGAGTTCTGTGATCAGCATCCGGACAGAACTGTTGTTGTGTACGCCAATACATCCGCTGCGGTTAAGGCAAGAGCAGACTGGGTAGTTACTTCTTCAATCGCTGTTGATCTGATTGAATACCTTCATTCCAGGGGCGAGAAAATTATTTGGGCACCGGATCGCCATCTCGGTTCCTATATAGAGAGAGTAACCGGTGCCGATATCCTGAGATGGCAGGCCCACTGTGTTGTACATGACGAGTTTAAATCTGAAGCTTTATCAAAGCTTATGACTCAGTATCCTGATGCTGCCGTGCTGGTACATCCTGAATCTCCTGCTGATGTTGTGGCCAGGGCTACTGTTGTGGGTTCCACCTCTCAGCTGATCAAGGCTGCCGCAAAGCTGGAGCAGAAGACTCTTATCGTGGCAACAGATTCCGGCATATTCTACCGGCTGAGACAGGCGTGTCCGGACAAGGAACTGATTGTCGCCCCGACATTCGGTGAGGGTGCAACCTGCAGGAGCTGTGCACACTGCCCGTGGATGGCCATGAACGGTGTTAAGGAAATATATAAGGCTCTAACTGCGACTGATTTATCAGATTATTCAATCGCGGTTGACGAGAATGTTCGCCAGGGTGCTCTGAAGTCTCTTAACAGACTGCTGGAATTTTCTGAAAATCTTGCATTATCAAAAAGATAGATGCGGAAATAAGCATAGGACAAAGAATTGTTTATGCTCCTTCAGTGCTTTATTATTTGATCGTATTATCATTCTTTTTAAGATTTAAACATAAAAATACTTGATACACATAACAAAAGTAATATAATGTGAGTGTTTTTATGGAACTTTTCTTTAAGGTTACTTCAGGTAACTGAGAAAATTACGGAGAAAATATGAAGAAAACTTTACTTGCTGTTGCGGTTATGGCCGCTTGTGCTTCTACTTCTGCCTTTGCAGGTACCGATGGTTTATACGTTGGTCTCAAGGCTGGTGTTGATATTTGGGGTGTTGATACTTCAAATGATTATAAGAGCAGTTTCTATCGCCAGTATGATTATGCTAATCATCAGCGCATTCACACCAATCAGGCTTTCACAAATGATATGGATCGTGTAAATGCAACTGGTGGTCTGTTTGCCGGTTATAATTTCAATGACTATTTGGGCGTTGAATTAGAGTACAACTACCTTGCTCCGATGAAGATGGATCACTCACACTTGAATTACAAGGTCTGGTCTAACAGTTTTGGTCTGTCTGGTAAGTTCATGCTTCCATTTACTGATGATTTTGAACTGTTTACAAAGGTTGGTGTTTCTTACAACTACCTGAACAGCAATTTCTCAAAGCATGTAGACCTTACTAATCTCCTCCTCGGCGGTGGTTTACAGTACTACTTCACTGACAATATTTTCGCAAGAGTTGAATATGAATGGCTTCACAACATGGGATCCAAATCTTCGGAGCTTGGTATCAGACCTGATGCACAGCTGATTACTTTCGGTATCGGCTACAGCTTCGGTTCACGTGCTGCTGCACCTGTTATTGCTCCTGCTCCTCAGAAGAGAATTATCAATGAGACCAGAACTCTCGGTGCAGACGTTCTTTTCGGATTTGACAAGTTTAATCTTACTCAGACCGGACAGGAAACTCTTGATAATCTGGTTGTTGAAATCAATGATCAGAACATCGAAGATCGTCAGGTTTCTGTAGTTGGTCACACTGACCGTATCGGCAGTGCAGAGTACAATCAGAAACTTTCTGAGAAGCGTGCTAACGTAGTTGCCAACTACATGTCTTCAAAGGGTTTAACTCCTGATGTTGTTGAAGGTCGCGGTAAGACTGAGCCTGTTACCGGTTCAGAGTGCGACGGACTTTCACGTTCCAAACTGATCCAGTGCCTTGCCCGTGATCGTCGTGTTGACATCAATGTACAGGGTGTTGTAACTGAAGAAGTTACTGAATAATATATTTGTCATAATTCACTTTTAACCCGGTCAAGTGCCGGGTTTTTTAGTGCCTCTATATTTGAAACTTTCACTGAAGTTGGATTGAAATCATAGATTGCTGTTCAGAAATTACTGTTCAGATTCTGTCTCGCAGCTACGGAAATGACAACAATATTCCAGTGGAGATCTGTTCATTAACAGTTTTTTGAGCTGAACTATTTCTGAACATATTCTGCAGTTTCTATGTGTATACTTAAATATCTCTGACTCATTTCTGACGGACTGGATCGTTGATACCGACTGACCTGTAAGCGGAGGCAAATATTTAACCAGTGGGATTCTGATGAGAATCAAATCGATAAAAGAAGTGCCTCATATCAGAACGGATTCAGATCGTGTCTTCGGCAGTTCAGGTTGTATTTTTTTGAACTTAAAAGAGATCTTCAAAGGTTGTATAATTATTATGATTGCAGTTTTGCTGTGTCAGTGTACATTTTGATTTGATTGTTTAATACGAGTTGTCAGGTGTGAAAATGGCTGTAGGAATATTTACTCAAATTAGAAATTATATTATCCGACTCCTTACAAGAAAGGTTGCAAATGAAGTGATCAAGGCAGCCGGTGGCAGAACAACACGTTCAGGTTCGTCACGCAGATCTTCATCTGGTTCATCCCGCTCCACCAGCGGAAGATCTACATCCCGTAATCGAAAATCCTTTGCCGGTGAAGATGATTTCGATGCTGATATGAATCGAAAAGACGAAAACAAATAAGTAATTTATTCCGGAGCAAACTTTTATGTTTGTTCCTTTTTCGCAATCGCAGTTTATTCCTGTCTGTTTTAATTTTTCCTGTTTTTTAACGGCAGTGTTCCTGACTTTATGCGTCATCTGAAGGATTTCATCTAGTTCTGGCTATCAAAATGAAATTCTGACTGACAGGTACAGATTTTCCGAACATAGATTTTTCCCTGAGACTTAAGAGTGTAATCAGATTTCTGGTGGATCTTCTCTCATCTGATCTTTTTCCCCGATGGCTTTTGAATTCTCTATTCTCATGTTTGCTATTTATGCATATACAAGGCTAGTAATTCAGGTATAAATCAGGAAGGAAGAACTTGATCATGTTTTTGTAAGACAAACGCAGTCTATAATAGGAGACAGATTAACGTAACAATTCTTAATTGAGGTTTAGAGTATGAAAATCTATGTGTATTTATTGTCTGCTTTGTCATTATTTTTCTCATCATCCTGCTTTGGCGAACTCGTGTGCGTGAACGGGAACTGTCATACCGTTTTTGATTTGGGTGGCGGTACTGTTTCGGTTGACGGACAGATTCATAATGTCCAGAGGAGCGGTTCTACAACAACCATAGATAACCACATTTATCAGGATATGGGTGGCGGTTTTTACACCAGGGATGGAGAGATGCACTTGAACCAGGATTTGGGCGGAGGTTTCTACCTTCACGATGGAGAGCTTAACAGTATCCAGAGATACTAATTCATCCTGTTTAAAATTGATGCCTCCATGAATTCACAGTGTCATGTGCATGCTGTTTAGATAGGAGCAATGTTGAAAGGCTTTGATCCTGATCAACAGGCAGTTACTTTACGCTGAGTTTTTGCCAAATCGGGAAAGACATAACAGGAAAGAAAGATCATTAACTTCATGGCATTCAATGTTTGAGTGCATTTCTTGACACCTGAGTCTGATGACCGATTTTTTTTTAACAGTTCTGAAGCTGTCTTGATCTGAGATGTAAGAACTTCTTTTGTTGTCATTTGTTCAATTCAGATAATTTCTGAATGCATTTTTGGATCTTTATATCAAACGGATTTCCTGTGCTTTTAAGCATATGCCTGCATACACAAACATTTCTCAGGGGAGTCAGCATTGCTGTACAAAAAAGCCTGCATTCAGCAGGCTTTTCTTTATCAGAACAAATCTTACTGATTGTAAGAATTAGTTGTTCATGATGTGATAGGTAAGATCGAGAACCTTGTTAGAGTAACCGATTTCGTTGTCATACCATGAAACAAGTTTAACAAACTTGTTGGTAAGAGAAAGACCAGCCTTCTTATCGAAGATGGAGGTGTTGGTGTTACCGAGGAAGTCGGAAGAAACAACTGCGTCTTCAGTGTAAGAAAGGATACCCTTCAGTTCACCCTCAGAAGCTTCCTTGATTACTGCACAGATTTCGTCGTAGGTAGCTTCCTTAGCCAGGTTGCAGGTCAGGTCAACTACAGATACATCTGGAGTTGGAACACGGATAGAAATACCGGTAAGCTTGCCGTTCAGTTCAGGGATAACCTTGCCAACAGCCTTTGCAGCACCGGTGGTTGAAGGAATGATGTTCTGAGCTGCACCGCGACCGCCTCTCCAGTCCTTCTGAGATGGACCGTCAACAGTCTTCTGGGTAGCAGTGTAAGAATGAACAGTGGTCATGAGACCGTCAACGATACCAAACTTGTCGTTGATAACCTTGGCAAGTGGTGCCAGGCAGTTGGTGGTGCATGAAGCGTTAGAAACGATGGTCTGACCGGCATAGGTCTTCTCGTTAACGCCCATAACGAACATAGGGGTGTCATCCTTAGATGGACCGGTCATAACAACCTTCTTTGCACCTGCGTCGATGTGAGCCTGAGCCTTTTCCTTTGTAAGGAACAGACCGGTAGCTTCTGCTACAACGTCAGCACCAACATCGCCCCACTTGAGGTCAGCTGGATTTCTTTCTGCAGTTACGCGGATACGGTCACCGTTAACGATGAGGTCTGTACCGTCAACTTCTACAGTGCCATTGAAAGGACCGTGGGTTGAATCATACTTGAGCATGTAAGCCATATACTCAACGCCGGCAGTAGAAAGTCCGCCCTTACCGTCGCTGGCAAGAAGATCGTTGATACCAACTACCTTGATGTCCTGAGCCTTGTGCTGCTCTTCATAGGTTGCTCTCAGTACAAAACGACCAATACGACCAAAACCATTGATTCCAAGTTTGATTGTCATAATTTTTTTATTCCAATTTAATGTTAAACATATTCCTTTCGGACCTAATTTTTTTTGACGTATGCCACTGCTGCGGCTGCGCCTCAAAACTGTACCAATTATATAAAATTCCTGTCTTCTTAACAAGAATTCTTCATATCGTATCACGTTCTCTTCCTGACAGAATGATGTCCGGCGTGATGAATGCCAGCGCCTGCCTGCCAGGCATTCGGGCTGTCGTTATAAGAAGTCAGCTGATTCTCAGGACGGATTTCAGACTGCCGCGCGGCAATCGTATATGAGTGAAAGATAAAGTTCTGGGCTGGCGCTGAAAAAATTTTTTTCTGAACTGTCAGCTCATAACCGGCATGTCCGCAGCTCAGACTTTTCTGATGAGCGAAAATGCCGACATCAGAAAATAGAAGTTCGAATGAAAGGGAGAATGAGAACCGCATTCAGGAGAGTAAAAGGAGGATAAAAATCACTGATTCAGTCCACTTTATGTTCAAACGAACCGGACTCTATGGAGGTATGGCGGTCATGTGCTGGATTTTGTTTGTCATCAAGATAATAATCACGTGGTGAGTGCTTATGTGAATTTCTTTTTCGTGCCGAAAAAAAGATTCAAAATGGTATACAAATCAGAATGTAGTGTCTGCTGATGCTTTTTATAACAAAGTTTAGTGACGCAATACTCATTTCTGTTTAATTTGTGGTTCTCTGTACCTTGATTGCTCGTAACTTCACATATTTGCATTTTCTTTTTTGTGATAATAAATTTATCTTAGTTTATTTGTTTGTATTGGTAATAAAAATTATGACTTCACTTGTTGAACAGTTAGCTGAAAAGAAACAGATTTCGAATGACTTTATTGATTCTGAAGGTAAGGAAGTTATCATTTCTGCCGAGAACAAGTCTGCGGTTCTTGAGGCTATGGGCTATTCGGTTGATGATGAGAAAATTCTTGCTGCTCAGATTGAGGAAGAGGACAGACAGTACTGGCTCTCAGTTCTGGATCCTGTTCTGGTGGTGCAGGAGAAGAAGGATATTGTTCTTAAGGCAAGACTTCCAAAGAAACATGCCAGTGATGAAATCGAATATGTTTTGAAGCTTGAGAACGGTAACAAGGTAAAAGGTTCTGTTAAGGCCGGGGACTGTGACGTTATTGCCGATAAAAATATTGACGGCAAGGTTTATGTCCTCAAAAATCTGATCCTTCATCCTCAGGATGAGATTCCAATGGGTTATCACGAAATTGCTCTCAAGGTGGGTGACAAGAAATGCGAGCCGATGCGTCTCATTGTGGTTCCTAAAAAGTGCTACATTCCGGAACAGATTAAGAATGGTGGCAAAATCTGGGGTCCGAGCGTTCAGCTGTATACTCTCAGAAGCGAACGCAACTGGGGCGTGGGTGATTTCGGTGATCTCAAGGATCTGATAACAAAACTCGGCGACTGGGGTGCCGGCTTTATAGGTCTCAATCCTATCCATCAGCTGTTTCCTGCAAATCCTGAAGCGGCAAGTCCTTACTCTCCTTCCACAAGACGCTGGATCAATGTTGTTTACATCAACGTGGAGCAGACCCCGGAGTACCAACAGGATCATGATGTTCAGAATTATGTGAATACTCCGGAATTCCAGGGACGTCTTGCTGAACTGAGAGCTCCCGAGTATGTAAATTACAAGGGTGTGATGGAAGCCAAGATAGAAGTGCTCCGCAAACTCTACAGCAATTCACCTCTTCACAAAATGGATACGCCTAGAGCCAGGGCATTCATGAAGTTTGTCGAGGATGGCGGTGACAGTCTCAACCAGATAGCGGTTTATGATGCTCTTCAGGCTTATCTGTATGGCAGAGGCGAGAATGCATGGGGCTGGCCTGTCTGGGATGAAAAGTACAGAAAGTATCAGAATCATGACGTAGCCGTATGGGCGAAAGCCTATGAGGACGATGTCTACTTCTACAAGTACCTGCAGTTCCTTGCTGATGAGCAGATGGAGGAGGCCAACCAGGCTGCAAAGGATGCCAAAATGCCTGTTGGAATCTACCGCGATCTTGCAGTAGGCGTTTCTTCCGGCTCTGCTGAAATCTGGGCTAATTCCGAGATTTACTGCCCTGCGGCATCTATCGGCTGTCCGCCTGATCGTCTTGGACCAAACGGCCAGAACTGGGGTCTTCCTCCGATGGATCCAAACAAGTTATTCAGACAGAAGTATCAGCCAATTATTGATCTGTTCCGTTCCAACATGAAGTCCTGCGGTTCACTGCGTATTGATCATGCCATGTCTCTGTATCGCCTCTGGTGGGTTCCTAACAAGAATGGAAACTCGGACGCTTCCAAGGGTGCATATCTCCTGTACAGGGTAGAGGACATGATTGGCATCCTTGCTCTTGAATCACACCGCAACAAGTGCATGATTATCGGTGAGGATCTGGGTACCGTTCCTGATATTATGAAGAAACTTCTGCCTGAAAGCGGAATTTTCTCATACAAGATCTTCTTCTTTGAGACTTCAAAGACTGACGGCGGCTATATTTCCACAAAGGATTATCCGTTCCAGGCCATGTCTGCACTTACGACCCATGATATGGCAACTCTGAGGGGATTCTGGCACTGCGATGATCTTAAACTCGGAAGAAAGATCGGAGTCTACAAGACTGATGAAATAATGCAGAATCTTATGGATGACCGTCTGAAGTCCAAGCAGCTTATTCTTGACAGTCTTGCAGGTCACAACATTCTTCCGGGCTCTGTCAACCGCAACGCTCTGTACTGCGGAATGACAACTGAACTCAATCACTGCATGCAGATCCATATGTGCAACGGATCATCCGCACTGTTCAGTACTCAGCTTGAAGACTGGCTTGAAATGGACAAGCCTGTGAATATTCCTGGCACCAGCGATGAATATCCTAACTGGAGACGCAAGCTCAGCAGAAATATCAGTGAGATATTCAATAATGAAGAGTTGCACGGTCTGGCAAAGCGCATGACTGCAGCTCGTTCAAAGAAGGCTGAAAAATAGTTTCTGTTTTTACCCGGATTTTATGTCCGGGGTTTTTGGGGTGCCGGGTGATGAATTATTCAATATGTGATAAAATCAGAAAGTGTCGGATTTTATGGAGTTTTTACCGTTCCAGTACGAAGTCCGGTTTTATTGATATAATTATAAACAGCATTCCCCTCGCCAGTGTCGTTGCCGGTACTGGCGGCATTTTGTTTTTCAGATGTTCTTGTCGCCTGTCGATGGGAGCGCGGATTTTAAATTAGGCATGACACAGACCTGCTTTCGGGTAGGTTTTTTACAAGGAGTCTATATGTTAATTGAAACCCTTATGGGAGCACGTCTCAGTAATCCTTTTGATGAGTTGGGACTTATTAAAAATGAACAGATCAACGGGTATACCCTGCGTGCATGGCTGCCTTATTCTTCCAGGGTTACGGTAAAGGATATTGCCAACCAGAAAGAAATCAAGGTAATGGAGTGTATCGACAAGGAAGGTCTCTACGAGGCACAGTTCCCTGATACTGACAAGCCTTTCAATTATTCTTTCGATGTGACCTACCCTGATGCCGTAGTCAATGTGGTTGATCCTTATCAGTTCCATGACGAGGCATTTGCCGGTCTGGCTGAAATGAAGCTTGATGCCGCAAATCTTTATCGTACTCTCGGCGCTCACATTGTTACTGTAAATGTAGACGGTACCAAAGTAACCGGTGTCAAATTTGCCGTATACGCTCCTTCTGCAACATCTGTAAGCCTGATTGGTGATTTTAACTTCTGGGATGGCAGACGTCATCCTATGCAGAGAAGTCTTGACGGTCACTGGGTTCTTTTTGTGCCTGGTCTCAAGGCTGGCGAACGCTACAAGTATGAACTTAAGGATCCTCTGGGCAACCGTCTTCCGCATAAGGCAGATCCTGTCGGTTTCTATGCCGAGCAGTATCCTTCATTCGCTTCTGTTGTTTATGATCAGACAACCTACAAGTGGAATGATGAGGAATGGATTAAGTCCCAGATGAACAACAAGCTGGAGCAGCCTATTTCCATCTATGAAATGCACTTCGCATCATGGAAGCGCAATGCTGACGGTTATTCACCAAGCTATCGTGAGATGGCAGATCTTCTGATCCCATATGTTAAGGAAATGGGTTACACTCATGTTGAACTGATGCCTATCATGGAGCATCCTTTCTCCGGTTCATGGGGCTATCAGCCTGTAGGTCTGTTCTCACCTACCAGTCGTTTCGGATCTGCAGAAGATTTCAAATATTTTGTAGATAAGCTGCATCAGGCAAATATCGGTATTATTCTCGACTGGGTACCGGCTCACTTCCCGACTGATTCACACGGTCTTGCCCGTTTTGACGGAACTCCTCTCTATGAGTATGAGGATCCGCGTCGCGGCTGGCATCCTGACTGGAACTCCTACATTTACGACTTTGGCCGCGAAACTGTAAGACAGTTCCTGGTTGCAAGTGCTCTGATCTGGATGGACTACTATCATATCGACGGTCTACGCGTCGATGCAGTAGCTTCCATGCTTTACTGGGATTACTCACGCAAGGATGGTGAATGGATCCCTAACATAAACGGCGGCAACCACAACTATGAGGCTATAAGTCTGCTGCGCTGGTTCAATGAAGAGGTGTACAAGAGATATCCTCATGCCATGACCATCGCCGAAGAATCTACCGCTTTTGCCGGTGTATCGCGTCCTACCTTCATGGGCGGTCTTGGTTTCGGCTTCAAATGGAACATGGGCTGGATGCACGATACTCTGGAATACATGAGTCTGGATCCTATTTATCGTCAGTATCATCACAGTGAGATGACGTTCTCCATGATTTATGCATATGACGAGAACTTTATCCTTTCAATTTCTCATGATGAGGTAGTACACGGCAAGCATTCTCTGCTTTACAAGATGCCGGGCGATGAATGGCAGCAGGCTGCAAATCTCAGAGCATACCTTGCATACATGTATGCGCATCCTGGCAAGAAGCTTAACTTCATGGGTACTGAATTCGCGCAGACTGCAGAGTGGAATCATGACGGTCAGCTTCAGTGGTGGCTGGAGCAGTTTGACAAGCACAAGGGCGTCAAGAAGCTTGTCCAGGATCTTAACGAGATTTACAAGAAACATCCTGCTCTCTATGAGGCTGATTATGACAAGCAGGGCTTTGAGTGGCTTGACTACGGCGATTACCAGCGCAGCATCTTTGCTCTTGTGCGTTTCGACAAGAAGCGCAGTCACATGGTGATTTCCATCAGCAATATGACTCCAACTCCGCGTGCTGATTACCGCATCGGCGTTCCGGAGCCTGGAAAATATAGAATTTTCTTCAATACTGACAGCCAGTTCTACTGGGGCAGTGACTATGGAACCGGACCGGACGTTATCGTCAGCGAGAACATCGAGTCTCAGGGTAAGCCACAGTCAATCTCCTTTAATTTACCTCCGCTGTCTACCGTGTATCTGGAGAAAGTTGAAGAATAATCTTAACTTGGAGATATAAATTTGAGTAACGAACTTTTTGAGTTACTCCCTGTCAAGAATGGGGCACCGCAGGGTGCCTCTCTTGATGAAGAGGGTTGTAATTTTGTTGTGTGTTCTCCTGAGGCGACAGAGGTGTTTCTCTGTCTTTTTGATCAGAATGAGCATGAAATTAAACGATTCAGAATCATTGAAAGAAACGGTCCGTACTGGTGCTGCTACGTTAAGGGTGTCAGGGCGGGGCAGTTTTATGCGTTTCGTACCAACGGAAGCAACAATCCTTCTTCCGGCAATTCTTTTGATGTGACCAAACTGCTTATTGATCCGTATGCAAAGCTTCTCAGCAAGCCCCAGGCCTGGAGCTATGATCGCTACTGCAATGATAATGAGAATTTCATCAGTAAAAGCGTTGTAGTGTCCGGTGAGTTCGACTGGGAGGGGGTTCAGAAGCCCGATGTCAATGAAAGCAATGCAATTATCTATGAACTTCATGTCCGCGGTTACACCAAGCTTCATCCTAAGGTTCCAAAGGAACTGAGAGGTACATATCTCGGTCTCTGTGATCCTGCGGTAATCGAACATTTAAAATCTCTTGGCGTTACTGTTATTCAGCTTATGCCTGTTCATGCTCATATGGACGAATCCCGTCTAGTGGACATGAAACTGTGCAACTACTGGGGCTACAACACCATCAATTTCTTTGCTCCTGAGCCGTCCTACGCCCATGATCCGCTGAATGCCGTAAATGAATTCAAGCAGATGGTCAAGACCATGCATCAGAACGGCATTGCTGTTATTATGGATGTGGTTTACAACCATACGGCTGAGGGCGGATACGGCGGACCGATAATCAGTTTCAGGGGTCTGGACAACAAGAATTTCTACATGTATGAAAAGAATGCCCACGGCCATAAGATGTACAACGCCTATACAAACTGCTCGGGCTGCGGAAATACTGTAAATGTGGATCATCCTGACACTCTGAAGCTTGTTATTGATTCTCTTCACTACTGGGCTGTGGAAATGCAGGTGGACGGCTTCCGTTTTGATCTGGCCACATCTCTCGCCCGCGAGGAATCTGCCAACGGCTACACCCAAAATGCGGCTTTTTTCAAGGTAATTGCCATTGATCCTGTTCTCTCCAAATGCCTGCTGATTGCAGAGCCATGGGATATCGGCGGATATGGCTACAGAGTCGGACAGTTCCCTAATTCCTGGAAGGAGCTTAATGATCACTACCGTGATACCATCAGATCCTTCTGGAAGGGCGACGACGGTAAAATGGCAGAGTTTGCCACCAGGATCCTGGGATCAAGAGATCTTTATCCGAAGACTCTCAGATCAATTCATTCTTCTGTAAACTTCATTACCTACCATGACGGCTTTACTCTTCATGACGTTGTGAGCTACAACAACCGTCATAATGAAGCCAACTGTGAAAACAATCAGGACGGTCACGGGCAGAATCTTTCCTACAACTACGGTGAGGAAGGTCCTACGGCCAATGTGAAAATCAACAATCTGCGTGAACTCCAGAAAAGAAATATGCTGACAACACTCATGTTGTCACAGGGTATTCCGCATATTCTGGCCGGCGACGAAATGGGTCGCAGTCAGATGGGTAACAACAACGCCTACTGTCAGGACAACCGGATCAGCTGGGTGAACTGGGATCTGTCAGATGATGACAAGGATCTGCTGAAGTTTACATCCATGCTCATAAGACTTCGACTTGGATCTTCGCTTTTCACCAATCTGAAGCTTCCTGACGACAATTACTATGGCAAGATCAAACCGGAACATCAGGTTCTGTGGTATCACGCCGACGGTCATCAGCTGACGGCGGATGACTGGAACAATCCGCAGTCCAGACTTTTTACCCTGGATATCGGAGATATTTCCAACCGGGGAGAGCGCTGGCTTGTTCTTTTCAATGCTTCACGTTTCGATATAGGCTTCCACCTGCCTGTTCCGGGTTACGGTATGCTGTGGGAGTCGGTACTGGATTCCGCCGAGCCTGACGGTGTGCCGTATGATCGTTCCTTAAGCCATATGGACATGAGTCTGGTAAGAACCCATTCAATCAAGGTTCTTCATCAGATTGTCAACACGAATCCGGAGGTTACCAAGCAGTACCGTCATCATCCTGGCACCAAGATCCGTATCGGTATCAACGGTTTCGGCAGAGTGGGCCGGGGACTGCTCCGAGAGGCTCTGCTGCGCAAGGATGTGGAAGTTTGCGGAATTAATGATCCTATAGCAGGTGATGAAAGCGGAAATGTAACAAGAGAAGGGATTTCCTATCTTGCTTATCTGCTGTCTCATGATTCCGTTCATGGCTTGACGGATCACCGCATTGAGATAAACGGCAACAATCTTGTGATTAACGGTCGTGCGATGCGGGTTACCGCCAAGAAATATCCTTCAGAAATCAACTGGAGCGAGATTGGAGCAGAGGTTGTGATGGAGTCTTCAGGTAAATTCAATAACCAGACTCTTGCGTCCGGTCATCTCAAGGCAGGTGCAATTAAGGTCATTATTTCTGCAACACCGGATGATGATACTCCTGTATACATGATGGGTATTAATGAGAAGACCTACTCCGGAGTCGATGTCATGTCTACAGGATCAAGCACGGCCAACTGTCTGCTTCCTCTGATTCATATTCTTGACACAAGGTTCGGCGTTTCTTCAGCTGCCGCCACTGCAGTGCTTCCGTATTCATCGGAACAGAAGACTGTTGACGGTCCGTTCCCGGCAGAATGGAGAAAGGGCCGAGGTGCGGCTCAGAATATTATTCCGCTGAGATCTGACATAGGACACGCTCTGCAGATGGTTAAGCCTGATACAGAAATCAGGTTTGATGCTATCTCCATGAGTGTTCCTGTGGCTGATGTCTCTCTGCTTGATCTTACGGTCAATATCAAAACTGACGCCACTTATGAGGAGGTTTGCGGAGCTGTGGCAATGGCTGCGGACGGTGAGTTCAGCGGTATTGTAAAATACCTGAAGGAGCAGGTTGTTTCTTCAGATATTCTGAATGAAAGGGCAAACTGCTGCTTTGATTCCAAAGCCGGAGCAAATATCGGTCACAGACTGTTCAAGCTGCTGGCCTGGTATGACAACGAGTCGGCCTATGCCAAGAATCTGCTGGATTTATCATCCTTTATTATGAATCAGTAGTTTCTTTCTGAAACAGAAGAGCGGACATGGAATTTTCGGTTTTATGTCCGTTTTTTTTGTCTGAGTCTTTTGTTCTCCGGGAGATATATCGGGACGCTTCGGAGACATTATGGAGAAGATCAGAAAGGATTACAGAATATTTTGGAATGACTGTTACCGGTGATAAGTTCTGCGGATCAGGATCTGTCATTCTGCTTTTCTGTATCCCTGCTGCTTTGATTCATGTTATCGGCATCCAGGTGATCTGCTTCCGGATTATCGGATTCCTGATCATCGATCCTGCCCGTGATCTTTGAGGATATGCGGATGCAGAGATATACGGAAAATACTGTAACGATGCAGGTCAGTGCCAGGTAGTAGACTGCATCACTTCCAAGAATGTCTGTCTTGTCAACAGTTATCAGGTGCGTCAGATCTGACAGGGAACTGCCGATGAGAGCATAAAGGTAGTTAAGAGGGATGCTTGCCAGCAGACAGGCGCCAAGCAGTTTTGTCAGACTGTATCTGATGTGCCCAAGGTAGATTATAACCGGAGTAAACGGCACTATCGGATTAAGCTTGAGCAGAAATATCAGTATGAAACTGTCAATGCCTCTTGAATTGAATATTTCCTTGAACTTTTTGCTGAACTTATTGGATTTTCTATTCTGGGAACTGATTTTCCCTCCGAAATAGTAGCTTATGTATGTCGACAGTGTGATTGCTATAAGCTGATATATAAGACCGGGTATGGTTCCGTACAGAAAACCGGAGCACAGAGTCAGGCACCAGGCGGGAAAGCAGACGAGAGTCAGAAGGGTATTCAGGATTATAAATATAAAAATTCCGGTTCCTCCCAAAAAGAAAGAGTTCGTCAGAATTTCCAAAATATAATCTTTCATTGTACCTTTGACCGCTCAACAATACTGTGTTGCCGGGACTGATGAACATTGAGAGCATGGTATCATTTCAGCCGGATCCTGTTTTAATCATCGTCTGATGATGTCTGTCCGACCGGATCCAGTTTCAGCAGGCCCCATGTCTGAATGAGATAATTCTATCACAAACCCATGATCTGTAAATGAGAGCGGGCAGGATCTTTTAAGCGGAAACAGGTTTCTCCGGACAGACATAATCATATGGAACATTGTATGATTATGCCGTTTTCCATGCTCAGATCCCGTTCTTCCGACTGATTTGATTACCTGAAAAATAAGGTTGCGCCTGCAGAAAAAATCCTGTATTTTAACCTCAAAAAAGACAGGGCAGACAGCTGACTTCTGCATGGAAGTGATCTGCTGATCCGCCAGATTCAGTCTTCGTTAAGCAGCTGTTTATACAGTTTCCGGACAAAACATAGGAAAAGAGGAACTTCATGAAAATCAAGTGGCTTTTTACATCTCTGCTGATTATTCTGATGTGCGCTGTTGCAGGGCGCATGATCCATCACGGCTCGCCTTATTTTGATTTTACAAATGCCTTTGCATGTCAGCTGAGTCTGATCCTCCTTCTTTCCACAGTATTTATTCACCGTCTGGAAAAATTTCTGCTGATCCGCTGGATAGCCTTTGTGCTTCTGTACACTCTGGTTCCGCTTACCCAGCTGCTTGCGGGAGACAGGGTTCACTCCCATGCCTTCATGGCATCCTTTTTCTTCGGCAATTTCATTTTCTGCTTCATTACGAACCTGGTATATCTTATCCGCCTTGTCAAGAAGGACACTTTCAGAAAAATTCTGCTGATTATTCCAGGTATATTATGGTTTGTGTCGCTGATTTATCCGATGATGTTTTACGGTTACAGTGCAGTTGAGCATGCGGTTTTTGATCAGCCAATCGTATCTGCAATTATTCACACTAATCCGATTGAGGTTGTTTCCTATCTGTCCTCAAACTACTCTGCAACCCAGCTTGTAATTTATATTTCCGGAATTGCTGTTTTTCTCGTGTTAATGGGTTATCTGGCTGCAAAAATGAATTCTGCAGGCCAGAAAATGGAACTGTCTGCCGGTCAGCTTGTTCCTGCACTTGCCGTTGCACTCTGCTGCAGCGCCATACTCAGTGTCAGTACCGTGCAGCTCAGCAACAAGGGGTTTGACTGTCTTCCCCGCCAGATCATATCCTATGCCAACTATGTTGCAAATTCCTTTACGGAATTCAGAGATTCCAGGGTAAGGCTTCTTGAGAGCAGTGTCATAACGCTGGAGCATCAGGACAGAAAGCCATCACTGTATGTTCTTGTTATAGGCGAATCTGCCAGCAGTCGCTATCTTCAGAGTTACGGCTATTCACAGCCGACAGATCCTCTGACATCAAAACTTCTGCAGGAAACTGCTCTTAAGGAGTCAGAACTGAACAGTCCAAAATCTCTGAGCACTGTTAATTTCCTGCATGCATATTCCTCATATCCGCAGACAATTGAAAGTCTGAGTCTTTCTCTGTCAGGAGCAAGCCAGTATAACCAGAAGGTTCTTAATGAAATGCTGACAATTATCGATGTTGCCAAAAAAGCAGGTTTCGAAACCTTCTGGATAGGAAACAAGCAGTCTGAAAGCATCGGATTTACTCCGCCTGTAACCCGTATTGCTCAGACGGCAGATCACAGTCTGTTTATTCCGGATGTTTATATTCCTAAATATCAGAAGTATCCGTTTGACGGTGAAATTATGAACAATCTTCCGGAACCGGATCAGAATCGCAACACTCTTGTGATTATCAATATAAAGGGCAGCCACACCAAGTATTTTGAACGGTATCCGGAAAAATTTGACGTCTTCCATGATGATCCGGATCCTGTAATCAATGAGTATAAAAACTCTCTTCTGTATTCAGATTTTGTGCTTGATCAGTTGCTTAATCATTTCAAGTCATTGCCGAATTTCAGGGCTTTTGTCTATTTTTCTGATCATGGTGCCGAGCCTGCATTCAGGGGAGACGATCACAATGTTTCAAAATTTACCTTCACCATGGTTGCGATTCCGTTCTGGGCAGCACTGTCTGACAGCTACATTACTGAAAACAGGGGAGTTGCCGAAGCTCTGCTGAAAAACAGTGAAAAATGCTTCACCAATGATCTGATATATGATTTCATGCTGGGTCTGATGGGGATCAGGGTAGAAGGCGCAAATGACGAAAGCGTGGATCTTACTTCAGCATCCTATGCTGTTGATCGTAAGAACTGCCTGACTCTGTACGGCAAAAAGAAGATTGATGAAGATCCGAATTACTGATCTGATCCCTGTGCGTGGCTGCAGGGTATTGTTCAGGTGATATTGGCTGGTTTGCCATGCTTTGACGTGATGCAGGAAAGAGCAGAAGCATTTGTTAACAGATCCGGATTAGCACCCGGCGATGAACCGGATCCTGCTCTTTTCCCTGTTGAAAACACAGCTTACAGGTACGTTCCTGATTTCTGTCGGTGCATCAGTTCGTACGATGTATTCAGTTCAGAAACTGACAAAACTTCATCTGCAGTGGTTATCTGACTGGTCTGGTTGACAGTGTCTTTCCTTTCTCGTCGAAGACGAATACTGATGATCCTTTCTGAATAGTAAATGTAGATGAAGTGTAGCCCAGTATTCTTCCATCCGGACCCAGATTTTTTGTTACTAATGTCTTGCCCTTTTCATCATATACGACAGCCGATGAACTTCTCTGAACAACGCTTGCTATAGCCATGCAACACTCCTTCTGTCTTTAAATCCGTTAACTTGCTCTATGTCAGACTTGTCCTCTCCGGTAATTGTAGTTCAGGAACACCAAATCTGACTCAAATTTTGTCCTGGATTGTGATGTAAATTGCGTTGAGTTTTGTAACTTGGTAAAAACACAGATTTTTGTCACAGTATGTTAGCACAGCCAGTTATACATGCTGTGATACAGGAACTCAGCGTGGTTTTCTGTATCATCCAAAGATGCATACGGCAGGTGGTGATTGAAGAGTTCCTGCGATTCGTTTGCTCTGACTCTCACATTCCCGCGTTTTTATGGCTATGTACCGCTTTCATCCTGTGTCAGAAATTTTCTGACGATACAGGATCTGCATTCATGTTTTTGCCCTTATCAGTTAATTTACCAGCAGGTAAACAATGCGGATAACAGATTACAGGAAGGTTCTCCTTTATCACGGTTAAAATTTCAGTACCGTGATAAAATGACACATGATGTTGAGTGTTCAGAAAGGCTTAAAGTTATGGGAAATATTCTTAATCCTGGTAACGATAACAGTTTTATCAATCTGGTTAAAGCAAAAGATACCAGAGTTTTTGTTGATAAAACTGTTTTTATAGAAAAAAACAAATGCTCTTCTTAACACTGACGGAAAACTGCTGGCTGTAACCCGTCCCCGCCGATTCGGAAAAACCGTAACCGCCCATATGCTCTCGTCCTACTATTCCAAAGGGTACGCTGACAGAAAAATCTTTGACGGACTGAAAATTGCTGATAAAGGGAGCTTTGCCCAACATCTTAATAAATACAATGTCATTTATATCGATATGAATTCCATAAAGGATAAGTATATTTCGTATAAATCTGAAAGCTCCCTTTATATCGAGGATATCGATGATATTGTAGATTTACTGCAGTATATGGTTGTTCGTGAATTAAAGACGAACAAAAACTACGCTGAACAAATCAGCAGTGACCCTCTGATTGGAAAGAAATCATTATCTTCCGCACTGGAAGTCATATGCAAACATACCGGTGAGCAGTTCATTTTGATTATGGACGAATGGGATCTGATATACCGGGAGTATAGAAATGAATCTGCATTGCAGGAAAAGTTTATAGAATTTCTGAGAGGATTATTTAAATCTGATGATGGCGTGTCATGCTTTGCGCTTGCATACCTCACCGGAATTCTGCCAATCAAAAAATACAATTCAGAATCGGCATTAAACGGTTTTGATGAGTATAACATGCTTGCACCCGGAGACTATGCTTCCTATTTTGGCTTTACGGAAGAAGATGTATCCGGCATTGTACAGTCTCCTAACTGTAAAGTGTCACATCACGAATTAAAGGAGTGGTACGAAGGATACAAGATAAAGAGCGTTGATATTTACAATCCCAACTCCGTGTGCAAAGCAGTCACTCGAAACGAATGCATCAGTTACTGGAGCGGAACATCCTCAAACAAAGAATTTGTATCCTTGATTAATATTAACTACGCTGGGATCAAGGACGATATCATACAATCTTATTGAAGGCAGTACCGTACAGTTCAGTTGTACCACCTTCCAGAATGATATGGTATCAATAGAAAACAAGGATGATATTTTTTCCCTGCTGGTATGTCTTGGTTACCTCGGGTGTGTGGATGACGGCGGTGATAACCGTCTGGCATATGTTCCAAACAAGGAAATAAAAACTGCTCTTTCCTCTCTGGTAAAGGTTCAGCCATGGTTTAATTCCATGTCGATTATTAAACGGTCAGAGTCGCTGTTTGAAGCCATAACAGCTCTTGACGGTAACAGGACTGCTGAAAATAATCACGGAGATCCATAATTCACCTAACGTATCCCTGCTTACCTATAATCGTGAGGAATCAATGGTATTCTGCCTTATATCCGGTCTCATGTGGCGTACTGATCGTGAATATGAATGTTTTCGGGAATTGCAGACCGGGAAGGGAAGTGCTGATTTAATTTATGTACCGAAGAGGAATATCAACCTACCTGTACTGCTTATAGAATTCAAGTATGGTCTGAGTGCTGAGGAAGCTGTGAAACAGATTAAGGAAAAGGAATATTTCAGCAGGTATCGTGACGGCGATTATCCGAATGATGTGCTGTTAACTTAACTTCCCGGGTGTATTTTCTAAGCACCCGAATTTTTCTAAAATATTACTCCACTTCTAATCATTGATCAATCCTGTCTTTTTCTACATTTACCAGCATATCAGTCTTCGAAATATTCCAATAAAATAATCAAAT
>JAEEGL010900157.1_pt1 | contig 20329 bp, 18 predicted proteins | sample 9134231 | NCBI WGS metagenome assembly JAEEGL01 (sample SAMN16246548, study PRJNA631951) | gut metagenome | biome: gut microbiome; feature: rumen; material: fiber-attached | host: Bos | place: Iran: Karaj | collected 2018-10 | reverse complement strand
CTCATACCCAAAAGCTGCGCTTTTGCACAAAGTCCCGTTACAAGCGGATCTTCGCTGAAATATTCAAAATTACGCCCGTTTAAAGGATGTCTTTTAATGTTCATGCCGGGGCCTAAAATACAGTCGATCTTATCTCTTAAAAGCTCCGCTCCCAAATATGTTGAGAGTTCTTTTATAAGAACGGTATCAAATGTGGATGCAAGGCAGCTTCCGTTCGGTGTCTGCATAGCCATAACACCGCTGTCTATCCTTAAGCCGCTGGGACCGTCGGTACATGCTGCCGCAGGTATACCATAATCTTTAAGGCTTTCGGAAACTCCGCCGTAAGCCGCACAGGTGCCGGGAACCACCCATGGCGAACTCATGCCCTCGCCGCGGGACATGATGATCATCTCCTCGTCGGTAAGCTGGGCGATAAAGTCGTCCATTGAAGCTTTTCCTTCTTTGACATCGGAAAGTTTGATGCCTTTATCTCCCGTATAAGGTATCTCGGTAAGACGTTCTCTTTCTTTTTCTATAAGCTCGTCAACCGTAAACTCTTTAAGCGGAACGGGAGAATATGCTTTTTGAATACCTTCCTCATCAACGAAGGGTGTAAGTCTTTCAAACTTTCTGTCCGGATACAACGCGGGCGAAGTCGTCTCAACGCAGACCGTCTCTGCAAGATAGAATGAGCCCACATGCTCTGCGCTTCTTACATCGGAGCCGGCATAAAAATTGTATTCGCCGGATTCAAGCACAAAACTGTTTTTAAAGCCTGTCATACCCGTATCGTCATAGGATGCCATTTCATTCATTCCAAACTCAAGAATGACCGTGTCTGAATCGCCCGGTTCCAAAAGTTTTGTCTTTGCATAAGCGGTAAGAACTCTTGAAGGCTTGCCCATAAGTCCCTGAGGAGCTTCCGTGTAAGCCTGTATAACTTCACGTCCTTTGTGATCTCCGACATTTTTAACCGTTGCGGTTATCTTAATTGAATTTTCCCAGGAAAAAGAAAACGACTTTTCGTACTTTGTGTACGAAAGACCGAATCCGAAAGGATACTTGACTTTTTCTTTTGCAAACGTCTCAAAATATCTGTATCCCACATAAATGTCTTCTTTATAGTAATTTCTGGAAAGATCGCCGAAATTGTCGTCGGACGGGTAATCTTCGATATTGAATGCTATGGTCTCGGAAAGTCTTCCCGAAGGAGTTACCTTTGCCGTAACAAGATCCGCTACAGCATTTCCGCCTTCACATCCACCCTGCCATACATACATGACCGACGGGATATCAAGTTCATCGACCCACTTCATATCCATGATGGCTCCGCTGTTTATCATAACGGAAACCCTGTCGAAATATCTTCGCACAGTCTTTATCATGGCTTCTTCATCGTCTCTTAAATAATAATCGCCTTTTGAAGGAGTTCTGTCTTTATCTTCTCCTGCGAGACGGCTTATAAAAATAAGCGCTGTATCCGAGTGTTCTGCCGCATCTTTGGCCATCTCATCGCTTAATGGCATTTCAAGCTGGCTTGTGGGCTCTGTCGCCCAGCCGTGCCCCTTGTCGAAAGGATGCTCTTCGATCCAGTTTTTGTAAATATCCGAAACAGGCTCATATACATTGATATCGCCCGCATTCTTAAGACCGTCATGGTAATTTACAACATACGGTACATTCACAAGCCCGCCGGAGCCTGTTCCGCACTTTATGTAATCAAACTGGGTGCGTCCGAATAACGAGACTGTCCCGCCCTTTTTCACGGGAAGCACATTGTTGTCGTTCTTTAAAAGAACGCATCCGTCCGCCGCAGCCTGTCTGTTGACCGCTATATACCGTTTCCAATCAAAATCAGTCGTTTTCGCCATCTTTAACCTCCGAAGTATCTTTTCCCTTGCCGGAACCCTTCTTGAATATGAACACCTTACTGAATACGTAATTGGCGATCGTTACCAGAACTGCCGATATACATATCTTTACAAACCAGTAATTGGCTGAATCAAGTTTTTCCCCCGAAAGTTCCATTCCCGCCAAAGAGCCCAATTTCTGAACAAAATTGTTTAACGACCATACGTTTACAAAGAGCCACATTATAAGTATATCCAGTGCCCATGTGGAAAGCCTTGAACCCGCAAAACCGATGAATTCATGCATAACTTTGGGATTGGTGCTTCTAAATACCCACTTTCTGTTAAGCGGGAAAGCGAAAAGAACGCCACCCACCCAACTTAATGAGTTAATTATAAAGTTCTGAACCGGTATTGTCGGATCGAACACAAAATGCTCAAATATCCATGCTATTATCCAGCAGAATATCGTGGTCAACACACCCACGATCAGATAAACAATGATTTCCCTGTATTTTCCAAGGAAGCTTTTTTTCTCCATAAAGCTTTCTTTTCCTCCGAATCAAAAACATATTAGAACGAGTGGCCTCCGCCGCCTCCGCTGTGGCCTCCGCCACCAAATCCGCCGCCTCTGCTGCCTCCTCCGCCGCCGGAACTTGACGGGGGATTGTAGCGTTTTGTGGTATTTGTATGGACTGCAACAGGCGCGGAACCTTCAACAGCCACAAAGGCATCATTTGCGATCTCCGCATTCCTTTGCTTTCTGACTTTTGAAAACGCAAGTGCCAAAAGGTAATTGATAAACAATGCAAGAAGCAATGCAAGGAGCGCGTTTCCTATATACTTCATGGGTCTTGCGATACGTCTTCCGTCAAGGATGGCATACATCTCGGCGAAAGCTTCTTTGGCACAGCCCGCATAGTCTTTTCTGCTCGCATACGAATAGACATTATCCGTTATGGTATTCGCATTTGCAACCGTAATCTTTCCGTAAGCACTGCCGTCACTGTATATGTATACCATTCGGTTATCCATATCGATCAAAAATACCGTTCCGGAATCTGTTCCGAAAAGATCGTGAAGATAATCCTCGGCGTACTGTTTGGATGACATACCGTAAGCATTGTCGGTAGACTTAAACGCAACGCTTGCATACTCGGTTACATATACCATCTTTGCAAGCACCTCCGCCTCTTCGCTATCGGTAAGAAGATCGGCGGAATCATCCATGATCGCAACGTAACCCGTGTTTGAGTTCGTGTAATCTGCTTTCGGTGCCGCATAACCCGCCAAACCGAATACTCCTGTCAACAGTGCAAAGACCGGTATTGTCAAAAGTGTTCTTTTAAAATTTCGCACTGTCATCGCCTCCCTTCTTTTTAAACTGAGGAAGCGGTCTTGATGTCAGCATATTGTAACGCAGCATAATGTTGACCATCATAAGACAGTTACATATTCCGGTTATCACAACACCGAAATAGTAATATATATCCTGAACCGGCAAAAGGAACAGACATACAGCGGCGCATATCAACGATATAAAGAAGTACAGCCTGTTTTTGCGCCATTCCTTCTTCCACTCTTCGCTCACAAGCTTGCCCATGTCCACTGTTTCTTCCTTAAACGTTCCGTCAGGATTGGCAACCGTTCGTATTATCTTTCTTTTTTCCTGTTTAAGTGAACTCTGCCTTGTAAGCGACATAACACCGAGATCGTCGGCATTGTATTCCTGATAGGTTATCTTCTGGACTTCAAAATAAAGCCCAATAAGGCATAATACCGAAATGACCACCGCCGCCCACAAAAGAGCTGTCGGTCTTAACGTAAGAAAGATATTTAAAAGTATAAACAGCGGTACGGCCGCAACAAGCGAAGACAGAATATATTTCTTTATCGAAATCGGAAGGTCCGCAACAGCCTCGCCGGTCTGCCCGTTCACGACCGAATAAAGGACTCTTTCGTTGCCTTTTTTGTCTCTGGTCTTATATGACATGAACCATACGGGAAGCATTGCAAGAGTCTGCTTTACGGTATCCGGCCATACAGCTTTTACAACAGACTTATGATCTATGGTATATTGTGTGGAGCGCTGCTTGCTCTGGAGCTTATCGGCGGCATCCTCACTGACCGCGGTCTTTGCAAGAAACTCATAAGTCTCTGCGGGTACATCCATAAGATCCGCATAGAAACCGCTCATAAAAGCCGTGGTAAAAGGTTTTGCCTGTCTTATATCATACGGAGCTATAGCCTGACTTAAATTATCGGAAAACGATGAACTCGCATCAAAATTTACCCCGTCATATTTTATTCTTACATTCGTACTTACCGAATAATGATCGGTGTACTCATAATTCCCTTTCTGATATGAGTGCTTAGCCGAATACTTTGTGTCACCCGACCTTTCAAAATCATATATCCAGTATGGCATATATATGGCTCTGAATCCCGAAATATGCGAAGGGTCTTTTACCTCCTTTGGTGCAAACAACGCGTGCCTTGTAAGCTTTTGGTATGCGTTGGCGCAGTCTTCCTTTGTCTTTGAGAACGGGATTATAAGCTCGGGTCTTCTCATATCCGACATTCTCGCATTAAGCGGAGTGGAAGCCCCGCAGAAACTGCAGAACACCATAGCTTCATTGTCGTCGCTTACGATCTCACCGCCGCACTGCGGACAGGTATAGACGATGACCTGCATATGGGTGCCTGTATCATTGTCCCCCCCGACATTTTCCTTGTGCATTACGGCTTCGGTCTTCTCGGTTATAGCATATGGATCCATCACCGTATCACAGTAATCGCAGTGCATCATCTGCCGTTTGATGTCAAATTTAAGATTCTGCCCGCAATTCGGACATCCGTACATTCTTTAGCCTCCTTATTACTTTAACCTGTAAACGGCGTATTCCCGACCGGAAGAAACCGTAAAACTGTCTTTTTCGGTACAGGTTCCGAAGTATTCAAAAAGCCATTCCGCAGGCTTTTCTTTCAACATCACATAATAAACATTTTCATCGCCCATAAGCGCATCCTTAACGGGTCGTGCTATAAGTCTTCCCTCGTGTGCTTTTTCAAGCGGGCCTCCAAGTGTCCAGTTACCTGCCATTATCCCGTTAAAGGCTTCGGAAGATCCGTCCTTGAACATAAGCGCAGGGAGTGCGGCCTCCACAGATGTGTTAATGATATATACATTATCGGGCGACGCTTTAAAATATGCATTGATCTCGGTCCTGTCCAAAGCATCGGCCTTCATTGCCGCTTCTTTGTCCATTAATGTCCGAAGTGAATAGATACCCGTAACCGTCATTATGAATATAAGCGCGATCGCCATGGAAATCTGCCAGAAAAGCGAAGGCTGTCTTGCCGGTCTTTCCTTTTTTAGCACGATCACAAACATGGCTGTCAAAAAGCAAAACAGCATGACATGGAATCCGTGGGTCACTCGTTCGGGCAGCCTTTCAAGATATGTAAAATAGGCCACGAACGACCACTCATAAATACAGGACAGCATTACCATGAGTCCCGCAAACTTTTCATCCTTAAGAAGGAAGAAGATCAAAAGTGCAAAAGTGCAGAGAGAGACAGCTACTCCCGCAAATGTGGCATTCATCCCGTAGATTGTCGATACGGTATCATTGATGACCTTACGGGGCACGGAATAAAATGCCTCCCACTCTTTTTTAAGCTCATCGGCTCTTTTTGCCAATGCATTAAAAGCATCCGCATCAACATTTTTTAAAAGAACGATATCATACTCGCGAAGAACCGTATAATCTCCTTCGGAAAGTCCAAGTCCTTCATAAAGCGAGGTATTGTCGTAATAATCGGGAAGCTTGTTGTAATCGTACACTTGTGTACGCGCTTTGTTGTACTCTTTAAAAGTCTTCCATTCGGGTGACGAATAAGCCGCCGCTTCCGCCACAAAAGATATGATCAAAAGACCCGCAAAAATACCAACAGGCAAAAGCGTATCCATAAATCTTTCAAAACGTTCGGAAGTGGTCTCGTTTTTATCAAAGATCCTGAATAAGATAGCCATGACAAGAAGCGGAAATGCCAAAAAGAACATCTGCTTTCGAAGCCATAACGAGATCAAGAGCATAGTGATCACAACAATCCTTGAAAGGATATTCTTATCCGTATAATCGTATGTGGCCGACCAAAGGATAGCGGTTGCGGCACAGACGCCCGCAAGCAGCGTATACTGATGGAGTACCACATAATGAATATCCATGATCGTAAATATGCCGAAAGTAATGACAAGACCCGCAAGTTTATTGGAAAGTCTCTCAAAAACACAGCCCATTCTGTATGCGATAAGGAAAAAACACAGTAAATGGAGTCCCACCATAAAACCGTCATACCAGCTTATACCGGGCCCAAGCGAATATAAAGCCTTAAATATAAGACCCAAAGGATACATTATATATATAAGATGTGCATCCGGTTTACCTGTATAGTTGCCGCTCGCTATACTTTTAAGCATAACATCGTCATTTGAACTTAAAATGAAAGTAAAACGCTTAAACAGCACAAAAGCGAGCGCTCCCGTAAATAAGAGGCTCACCGCAAAGATTATTATATTGTTTCTCTTTTTATCGTCGCCGTACATCAATAATTACCCACATGACTTAATGCCTGAACATCAAAAAGATCGGAAAGATATTTTATAAGTACTTCGGAAGCCTCAATATGAGCCGGGAAACCCGGGTGATAATGGGACCCGAAGGTTTTGTCCGTTGTATTTGGAAGATCCAAAAAAGCAACATTTTCATCTTTTGTCTCTTCCTTATATCTGTCCATAGCCTTGAGAATGCACGCTCTTAAATTGCTTCCGAGCATTCCGTAAGCCCATACGATATGCGAACTTTTGTTGTCGTTTCTTAGCATCTTAAGAAAACCGACTATAGCATCTTCAACCTTCTTAACATCCTCTTCGTTGTATGTACCGTCGGCATTTTTGCGTTGCTTTTTAAGACCTTCGCCCGGCACATCAAAAGGAGGCTGATCGAAAGCGGAATTATCGTTTGTGCATAAATTCACTATAACAGCATCGGGAACCCATGACGAAAAATCATACGGGTCCTGCGCTCCGATACTTTCATTGAACTTCCCGGTAGCCAGACCGCATACAGGTTCATAAATCGAAGGAATATTATGGCGGGTATCGTTATCCCAGCCGCAATATACTCCCCATCCTCCCTGGGATATGATCCTTACGTCGGCATCAAGTGCCTTCTCCACGATATTCGCATAGTGGCGGCTTGAACTCATATACATTGCAAGCCAGTCGGTATCGGTGATCGCACCGTATGTGCCTTCGCCTGAAGTTATCGAATCACCTATAAACTCAAACTTAAGTTTTTTCTCTGCTACCGGCAGAAACTCTCCGTCCGTACGGAAACCTTTAACGAGGATATGCGTTCTTTCATCCTCGCCCATTGCCTGAAGTTCTCTGTAAAACTTCATATTCTTTACGACACCCGGTGTCATGCTCCTGAAAAGGCATATGGAATGTTCGCCGGGCAAAAGCATCTGACGGCTCATAAATGCCCCGTTTAATTCGGTTGCTACCCATGGCTCATGAAAACCGCAGTCAACACTTATATCTATCCATAACTCCGAACCCGTTACATTGACTTCCACTCCGGAATGATTCCAGAAAAGAGGAAGCGGACAGGCATTTTCGATCGTCCTTCCGTGTATCTTGACGGGTATCTCGTTTATGCTGAAACTCTTCATAATTTACTCCGATTTTTATATAGTAATCATTTTTATTATACGAAACTGTCAGTATTTTAATCAAGAAAAAAAGGCCGCAAAGCGACTTCTTTTTCTTAGTGCGATATATCACGGATCAACACCACTGATCGTTAAAGAATAATGTGCTTGTCAAGCTTGGAAAGATTCTTTTTGTGAATGAGCATGATAAGAGGGATATCCTTTTCAAGCGGTACATCGGGATCCACATATTCGTTTACCACGCCGTCCTTTACAGCCACTACGTTTATCCCGTATTTCTTTCTTAAATTAAGTTCTTTAAGGGTTTTGCCCACCCATTTTTCCTTGGGTTTCATCTCAACAAGACATACATCAGCACTTACCTCAAAATATTCAAGGAAATTGCTTGCTATCAGATTTCTGGCTGTTCTTATCCCGCTTTCCGATTCAGGATATATAACCTCATCTGCGCCGACCTTTTCCAGTACAGAGCCCATTCGTTCGTTTCCGGCCTTTGCAACCACCCATTTAACACCGTTTTCTTTTGCCACCATCGTACACATCAGACTGGCTTCGAGGTTCATTCCCATGGATACGACCGCGCATTCGATATTGCCGATCCCCAGCGCCTTTATGGCCTCTGTATCGGTAAGCTCGGCAATAATGGCCTTAGTTGCTTTTCTCGAATATGATTCGATAACAACGGGGTCGTTATCCACCACCATTACTTCCGCTCCGATCTCCAAAAGTTTATCCGCAACCGCCTGACCGAATTTTCCGAGGCCAAATACCACAAATGATTTATATTTCATGTTTTCACTCCTTATTAACCTACTATAAAGTGACCGTTTGCATATTTAATATCATTCTTATCCGAACTTTGGGTACTGAAGAACAATGCCATTGAAATGGGACCGATCCTTCCCGCAAACATTCCTATTATTACCACTATCCTGCCCGCTGTATTTAGGCCTGCGGTAACCGCTCTTGAAAGTCCGACCGTACCTGTTGCACTGAACATCTCGTACGATGCGGATAAAGCGGAAACGGATGTTGTATTTATAAGTACAAATATGAGTATCAAGGTTATTATAAGGTTCGCTGCCACAATGGCATTGGCCTTATTGATAAGTCTTTCGGATACAGCTCTGTCCAATATGACAGTCTCTGTCCTGTTTTTTATAAAAGAACTTACATTTAAGAGGACCACGAAGATCGTAACCGTTTTAATACCGCCCGCGGTACCTACCGGAGAACCGCCGATAAACATATATATACACCCCAGAAGACAAGTGGAAGGAGTAAGCGCTTCCTGAGGGATCGTCGCAAAACCGGCCGTTCTGAACGTAACCGACTGAAACAGACTTGCCAGGATCTTATTACCTACCGAAAGATTACCGAGTGTCTCCGGATTATTCCATTCAAAGAGCATTACAAACAGCATTCCGGAAACGATCAAAAATATCGTAAGGTGTATTGCCAGCCTTGAATGAACACCCAGCTTGCTCCAGAATATTTTGGGCGTGTAGCCTCGCTTTATGCTGTTTTTCATATTCTCGGCAAATTCAAACCATACCACATATCCGATACCGCCCATTACAATAAGGCCAATCGTAATAATATTAACAGGGACGTTTGTCGTGTAATCCATAAGTGAATTGGATCCGATTATATCCATCCCGGCATTACAGAATGCCGAAACCGCATTGAAGACCGAAACCCATATGCCTTTAAAAAAGCCAAACCTCGGAATGAAAAAGAAGGAATACAAAAAAGCACCGATACCTTCCACAATAAAAGTATCCTTTATAACTCTTTTTAAGAACTTAATAAGACCGTGGATCGAATCAAGATTATAGTAATCCTGGATAAGAAGCCTTGTACCTAAAGTAAAGGTTTTCTTAAGTATCATCATTATACCCGAATAAATGGTGATGACGCCGAAACCTCCGACCTGGATCAGGATCAGTATTATAAACTGACCCCAAAAAGACCAATGTGAAAACGTATCCTCAACCACAAGTCCGGTCACACAGATCGATGTTGTGGATGTAAATAAAGCCGTCAGATAATCCGTATGCTCTCCGTCCGCAGTCGCAAAAGGAAGCATCAAAAAAAGAGACCCGGCTATGATCGCAAGCAAAAACCCCAACACGATTATCTGCGTTGACGACAGTTTGAGTTTTTTTATGTTGAATACACTTTTATCGATATGTTTCAAAACAGATACCTGTCCCTCATGTTTTCGATTATACTGCAAAATAATGGGGCTGCCACCTTTTGGTGCAGCAGCCCCTGACGGTATCAATTATTTATATTCCACTTCATCCCAAACATCTGCGGGAACCATTGTGATATAAGTCTTACCGGTGTTAAGAGTGATAAGTCCGCCCTTTTCAAGATCGTAATAAAGCGTCTGACCGTTCTCCGAAGGCTTAGCCCAGTGAATCGGGATAGCAAAACCGTTCGAAATGTAATAACCCTTATCGCCTGCACCAATACAGTTGTAAATAAGATATCCGTGCTCATCGTACTGATAAAAATCAACAGCATATACAATAAGGTTCTTAAAACTCATTACCTTATTACCGTCAAGCGGATCCACATGAGCATCACCGTAGCAATAGTAATCGTATGTCTGTGTATCTTCGTTGTAGATAAGCTTTGAAGAATTGTGAGGATAAGGAAGATCTATCTCCTTACATTCGAATCCCGAAGCATGATCTGCCGTATAATCGGCATCCTTATCGTTGAATGTAAAATGAGGACCTTCATAATAATCATTGTAGGTCTCTGTATAACCTGCTTTCTCAATTCTTGAGATAAGGCCCGCATATGTCTTGTCCTGATCGGCATTGTAGTAAGATTCGCTGGTGACATATTCAGTATATTCCCAGTTCTTACCGTTTGTGTAACGGGCAAAACCGCCGCTTAAGTTGTTGCTCCATTCTCTTGCAAGATACTCATTGATGTAGTAAGGACCGCCATCGTGTACAAGAATGGCATTCCATTCACCCGCAAGCAAAACGTTGGTGGGACGTGTACTTCTTATCGAACCGAACTGCTCAAGATTCTTCCAGTCCTTAACAAGGCACATAAGACGTGTGATACGTCCGTTTGCCGTTGAGTTCATAAGTTCATATACAACGTCTGCCTGATTTAATCCCATATGAGGATATGCCTTTGTCTCATTATCAACCATACATGCAATGGGACGCTGATCCTTTAAATCCTCGGAAATGATCTCATTGGTAAGTTCGCTTCTGTACATTCCTTCCGGAACGACTTCAACCTCGGGCTCTTCAACCACTTCAACTTCGGGCTCTTCCGAAACGCTTTCGCTTACCTGGGGGATAAGATCCTCAATAGGAGTTTCTGAGATCGAAACTTCGCTTATGCTTGCAACTTCATCCTTACCGCAGGCGGAAAATGCCATCATAGCGGCCATAACGAGAGCAAGCACTCTTAACTGCTTCTTCATAACTGTCTCCTTACAAATAAATAATAATCTTTTTCATAACAGCAAATCACATTCTACCACACTTTTTTCCTTTTTACACCATCTAAATAAATTCTTAATAAAAACTCATTAAAAAAACAAGCAAAAAACGGGTTCATGGCAAAAATTGACAGATATTCAAACATAAAGTGACGAGAAGAACATAAATATACTGTTTATACTTAATATGAGGGTTAAATGGATCATTAATGAGGAGTATATTATCATGAACAAACTTATCAAGGCTTTGGGAGATTCCAATCCCATAACCACACAGTGTTACGGCGCAGATCCGTATGCTCTTGTGTACAACGACACTGTCTATATCTATATGACCGCGGATGCTTACGAATACGACGAAAACGGCGACATCAAGGAAAATTCCTATTCAAAGATACGATCCATCCGTGTTGTTTCCACTAAAGATTTTAAAAATTTTGAAGATCACGGCGAGATCCCCGTTGCCGGTGAGGACGGGATCGCAAAATGGGCTCACAATTCATGGGCTCCGGCAGCCGCTCATAAAAAGATAGACGGCAAAGAAAAATTCTTCCTTTACTTTGCCGATAACGGCGGAGGTATAGGTGTTCTTTCGGCCGATTCACCGATAGGACCGTTTGAGGATCCGTTGGGGCACGGACTTATCACCAGAAGCGTTCCCACCTGCGACAGAGTTGCATGGCTTTTTGATCCCGCTGTTCTTACAGATGATGACGGTACGGGCTATATCTACTTCGGAGGCGGTGTTCCCGGCGGAATGTTTGCCCGTCCCGGCACCGGAAGATGTGCAAAACTCGGTGCAGACATGATAAGCCTCGACGGAGATCCCGTTGAAATGGATACACCTTATCTTTTCGAGGATTCCGGCATTCATAAATTTAAGGATAAGTATTACTATTCATATTGTTCAAACTTCAATGTAGATGAGGCGGGTACAAAGGAATACGGCTTTGCAAACGGCGAGATCTGTGTAATGGAAAGCGACAAGCCTTTGGGACCCTTTAAGTTCAAAGAACGCATTTTGGAAAATCCCGAGAAATATTGCGGTTTGGGCGGCAACAATCATCACGCTGTTTTTTCTTTCAACAATGAGTGGTACATCGTATATCATTCAAGAATGCTTGAAAAGAGTCTTAATGTTGAGCACGGTTACCGGGCAACCTCGGTTGAGAAATTTAAGATAGCAGATGACGGAAGCATAGGCACGATCGTGCAGACGCACGAAGGTCCGAAGCAGCTTGTGTATGTGGATCCTTTTAAAGATAACAGTGCGGTATGCGTATCCGAAATGCGCGGCGCGGTTTCGGTTCCCGAAAACACAGACAAAAGATACGGCAAAATGGTACTTAACAAGTCGGACAGCGATGCGTTTATCTGCGTGACCGGTGTTGATTTCGGTTCAAAAGCCGTTTCTTCTTTAACCGTAAACGCGTGTGTTCCCGCAGAGCATAAAGGAACTGTCAGGGTATATGCGGACGATCCTTCTTCGTCACCTATAGCAACGATCGATCTGATCGGATCCGAAAATGCATATAAGGATTATAAAGCCGATGTAAACGAAAAGATTACCGGAGTGCATAACCTTATATTCGTGTTCGAGGGCGACAATGTAACGGTAAAGAGTTGGAAATTTGCATAAAAAGGTTCAATTCCACATAAAAAGCGACGGGACAGAAATCCCGTCGTTTTTATATGGAGAATTAATTTGAAAAAGTGTCTTTAATTATTTCCTGTAAGCGCTGTCGCATTGGTTTCGGATGCTGTCTTTGAAGCATAATAATCATCAAAGAGCTTATTGGTGGCATCCATGGTATCGTAACTTATCTGGGGGAGTTCTCTTCCCCATGCTCCGCCTGCCATATCGAAACCTTTCTTGACTGCATCCTGCATTTTATGCATCATATTGACATCATCGCCCGCAAGAGCCGATGCAAAATCAAACAGTCTCTGGGAAGTCTGCTTAACGCCCCAGTATCCGTCTTCGGAGATATCTGCGGAAGCCTGAGCCTTGGTGGCTGCATCTACCGTAAAATCACCCTTGGAAAGTATACTCCAGATATTGTTGGCCTTGGCAAATGTGTTGGCCTGTCCGTCTATTGTCTTTGTAACAATATCCGAAAGCTGTTTCATACGTGTTGCCTGATCGTTCTTAAGCTGAGTTACAAGATTTGCTCTGTCTTCCGCACTCATTTTGTTTATCGAATATAAGCCCGAAACCTCTCTTGCAGCTCCCTTTTCGTATACTGCTCCCGTACCGGAAGCGGCTTTATCGACAGCCGTAAGTTCCGATGCCTTTGTGCTTTCGGATGTCTTTGTCGTGTCGGTATTATAATACGCTTTAAGAAGTTTTCCGTAACTTCCGCTCTTTATCGCGGCATAATCGGCATAGTCGTTGAAAGAAGCGCCCGCTTCTTTTGATCCCTGTGTATTGGATTGATTAAAAAGGGCAGAAAGATCGTTACCCGCGCCCTGAATATTGTTCACTCCGGCCATTTTGCGCCTCCTTGCTTACAAAAAGAAAAACCAAATTTGTTCATTTACTATAATACACAAAATAAGAAACGGATTATTAGCATACGATCTGCCAATAATCCGTTCTGTTGTCACGGGTATACTTTTGTCTTGACAACACCGTTTTCCTCGTATGTAAGTGTTGCGGTATAGTTGTCGTAATCCGCAGTAAGATCCACAAATATAGTCCCGTCCAGATCGTGATACTTAGTCTCGATACAGTTTTTAATATCTGACGAGTCCTTAAAATATGTTACCTGTATTATTTCCTCGCGGCCTTCGCTTGTAAGTTTTACGGTTACCCCTACCATGTCGTCACCGATTATTACCGAGTGCCCCGATGTGATCTCGGGATTAGGATCCCGGGTATAATCTTGACTGATGCTGTCCTTCGAAACTGTAACATAATAGATGGAAAAACCGCTTCCGAATTCCTTGCCCTCTTCAGTCATATAATCACTCGGAAGATATTTTTTGTCGAATCCGAGTGAAACCTCATCCCCATACATCGTGAAAATGTATACGATCTCATTGTCACCTGTTATAAGCGCATATTCATATGTATCCGCGGCATTCTCTACCGCTATATATGCGGGATAGTTATATTTGCCCTCATCATCGCGCTTAAGCACTTCTTTTCTGTTTCCGTAGGTTTTGGATGTATTCTCAAGGCGCAATAATTCTTTTTTAAAAGCCTCATCGGTATATTTACACTTAAGATACGTCTGTACGGTAGGTGAAAAGAGCGTGTCCCTGAACTTATGATAAAACTCCGTCTCAAGCGTTCCTTCGGGAATCTCTTCCGGGAAAGTTATGTAGCCGGTCCTGATCCCGTTTTCGTTAAATATCTTGGGATAATCCTTTATGTTTTTATAAGTCTTTGCAGGTCCGCCCATAAAAAATAAAAAAACAAGGGCAAAGAATATCGTAAAAAGTGTTATTATTCCTATGGTCACACCCAATACTATACCAAGCACAGCATGGGAAGTTTTTGTTTTTTTCATTGTGTCCTCCTGTGAGCCGCTTATTCATAGATGGAAAAAGGTTCGCGTTCATTTTCAAAATTCCAGCCGTGCTGACCGTAGTCCTTCGGGATAAGTTTTTTGTCAAACGGTATGTTTCTTCTGTCTGCTCCCTGAAGATAGATATAATCTATCTCGCCGGCCCCTTCATCAAGAACCGCATATTCAAAGCCGTCGCCGTACATCATCGCACAGACTGCCGGAAGCGAAAATTCTTCTTCGTCGTAAACCGCCTGCTTTTTATCCTTTACGGAAAGCAGGCGTTCTTTTTCCCGTGCAAACTCTTCAGTGGTATATTTACAGTTTAATCTGATTATATAGATCTGATACATGTCACCGCCGCCGCAATCATAGTAATACTCTTTGATCTTATCGGAAACCTCCGCTTTGTCGGGGAAAAGCATTAATTTTGCGATACCTCTGTAATCGGCCGTTTTGTAATCTTTGGGATCGGTAAGTGTGGAAGCCTCAACACCCGTAACCTTTGATATTTGGCGTCCGAGTGCCACGAATCCTCCGATTATCAAAAGAACCGCAAGCACTATTCCTATGATAAGGCCGATAAGAACATGCCGATAGCGCTTTACCGCCTTTACAAAACGGTTCTCCTTCTTTTTCTCTTCGATGATCCCGTTTTCAATATTTTCCTTTATTCTGTTTAATTCTGCCCTGCATTTTTCGCAGGAATCAAGATGACGCGCCAAAAAATCTTCGGATTCTTCGCTTAAAAGTCCTTCAAGATGAAGCGGCATCAGGTCTCTTGCGACCTTGCAATCCATCTCGTTTTGCATCCTCTCACCTCATTTCATCATTATCACTTCAAAAACTCAATGATCATATACATCCATACAAGCAAAAGAAAAAGAATATGGCTTAAAAGGATTATCTTACCGACATGTTTTTTTCTGTATTTAAATCTCTTGACCGGTCTTTTAGACGATATATCCAAGTCGGCGATCATCATATTGTATATTTCCATACAACCCGGACTGTTCTTTAAATGCTCCGTGACCATAAGTCCCGTTTCTTCACTTAACAGGCCGTCTATATAGGAAGGGAGCAGATCGATCACGATAGCATCGGAATATGTATTATTCATTGCGTTCAAGCTCCTTTCCAAGAATTTGTTTGGCCCGGTAAAAATTTACCCTTGCCCAGTTTTCGGATTTATTTAATATGTCACCGATCTCTTTAAAACTAAGATCGCCGGTAAGTCTTAAAAGCACCACATCTTTCATCGGTGATCCCAAAGCGCTTATAGCCTTATATACATTGACCTTTGCCTCGGCTTCCTCGATCTCATTTTCTGTCGAAGAAGGTGCCGCTGCTTCAAAAGTGTCATCAAAAGGCACTTCTTTTAAACGTTTCTTTTTGTCAATGCTCTGATAATACGTAAACTTCGCTATCTGGCAAAGCCATGTGGAAAGTTTTGAGTCTCCCCGAAATTCTGATATTTTCTTTGTGGCACGGTAAAATGTTTCCTGAGTAAGCTCTTCCGCGGCATCAGGATTACCGCCGGTAAGAGTATAAAGATATCCGTAAACAGTCTCGAAATACTGTTCATAGATGCCATCCATATTCACCGTACCACCTCCTTTTTTAATCTTTATCAGCCGCTTTAAACGGTCTTTTTCTTTTGCTTTATACTAATTAGTCCAACTAATGATACCAAACGTTACAAAAAAAATAAAATTATTTAAATAAAAGTAAAAAGCAGGGCTTTTATAGCCCTGCTGCCTGTATATATGCACTTTCTATAAAAATCTTATCACATCCATGGGACGCAAAAGCGTTGCAAAATCTTTCTTTAAATGCACATGATCCCTTGTATTGTCTTTAAAATACCACGTCGCCTGTAAAGCTTTCATACCGAGAGCTGAGGCGGCTTCAAGCTCGCTGCTTCCTCCGTCGCCCACATAAAGGCATTCTTCGGGCTTTAGGTCCAGCTTTTTTAAACATTCCGCAAATATCTTTTCGTCGGGCTTCATTACACCAAGTTCGCATGAAAGGCATGCCACATCGAAGCAGTTGAAAATACTGCTGTCTCTTATAGCCTGACGCTCTTCATGAAAGCAGTTTGTGATAAGCGCGATCTTAACTTTCCTGTCTTTAAGCTCTTTAAGCAATTCCGGCACTTCGGGGTCCATGGTCTTAAAAGCTTCGTATTTCGATCTTTTTCTTTTTTCGGATATCAATTTGAGAAGTTCATCCGAATAGCGCCCGGTGGATCTTAAAATATCCTCTATAACTTCCTCAAACGTTACTTTGCCAAGTGTTCTGTCATCCTCGGTCTTGTCCCAGAAGCTTTTAAATTCGGCCCAGGAAAGCCCGCAGTCTGCTGCGATATTCTCGCTAAAATAAAGAGGGCTTCTGTAAAATGTGATCAGAGTTTCATACATGTCAAAAATAACCGCTTTATGACTCATACTAAGATTTCCTTTTCCATTACTTAATATATTTATCCGTAAGCTTTCTTAAATTGTCTATGCATTCGTTTAACATGTCAAAGTCGATACCCTCGCGTTCTTTTGAAAATGCAGTGGACTCGATCGTGTAATCTCCGGTATAGCCATAGCCTGACAGTTTTTCAAAAAACGCATCAAAGTCCACATGCCCTTTACCTATGGGGAGAACCTTAAGATTGTTAAAATCCCTAAGGCCTCCGCCGTAATCGTTGATGTGAAGATGCCTGATATGACCGTCTTTAAGCATCCAGTCCCATTCAGGCTTAAAAAGATCGAGCGTCTCACCGTGAAACTCAGCCATTTTGGTGTCATATACAAATTTAACATCCGGGTATGACTTATAAACCTCATTTAGATCGTACAAAGGCGTGTTTTGATTACAGATCACGTTCTCTACCATCAGGGATATACCCGCTTTTTCGGCCATCTCCTTAAACACCCCGAAACGCTTTATATTTAGTCCTATATTTTTGTCCGAGATAAGACCGTTCCATAAATGGAATACCATTCTATCTGCGCCGAATTCCTTCGCAACGCGAAGGTTTATTTTAAAGTCTTCTATGGCATTTTTATAATTATCTTCGTCTTCATCCGGGGTATATGTATATTTCTTATATTGCCCGTCTTCAAACCATACCTTTCCGCCTGCAATGAGTTCGGATAACGATTTCTTGCAATGAATGACCGGAATATTAAGCTTATAACCTTTAACGGTTTTAATAAGTTCATCGATCTTTGGATACCACGAACCGTATACCATGAACTCAAAACCGTCGCAATCAAGCCGTTTTGCCACATCCTCCAAAAGTCTGTAATTTCTGCCGTTGGGCATTCCGAGAAGAGCACCCGTCGATATAAATACTTTATCCATTTAATTTTACCGTCCTCATACCGTTACTGTTTCGGTATTCTCTTTCATGATACTCCATCCTTTATGATCTTCCATTCCTCAATAAGTCTGTCAAGTCTCCACGCCGCATTTGCGGGGCTTGTGGACGGAAGGAGTTCAGCCTCAATGCCCGTGTTCTTATACGTATATCTTTTATAGAGTTCTTCGGCTTTTTTACCGTTTACAAATATCCTTGTAACCTTTGAATTATCGAGTATTTCAGATAGATCGTTCGGAACAACGTCTTTGATGCTTGCATCGGATGAACCGATGATCGTGCAGGATCTTATCACATCCCATGCGGCTATGTGATTTCTCAAAAGAAAACTCTTCCTCGCTTCGATCGTCTCCGGAACAGGCTCATTGAATATATCGGCCACCACCTTCCAGAAACGATTTTGCGGATGTCCGTAAAAATATCCCATTTCTCTGGATCTTACCGAAGGAAAACTTCCAAGGATAAGGATTTTTGAATCTTTATCGAAAGTCGGAGGAATAGGATGAATGATGTGTGTATCCTTAATAAAAACGCCCAAAAGTTCTGTAAGCGAATCAACGGTTTTATCAGGTTTTTGATCTTCGCGCTCAAGGCTCCAGAACTTTCCGAAACCCTGCCTGATCCATACTGTTCTCATTCCGACTGATTTTGCGGGAACTATATCGTTATCTATACGGTCGCCTACCATAACCGCTTCTTCTGCATTAACGCCGGCTTTCTTTAAAGCCAATTTAAATATAGCGGGATCCGGCTTTTTAAGGCCTTCCTCCGCTGACGCTACAACAATATCTATATATTTAAGTATCCCGTGTTCTTTTAACCTGTCTGCAGTTCCGAGTGCCTGATTTGCGATCACACCGATCTTATAGTTCTTTTTAAGAGCTTTAAGAACGGTTTTCGCATCGGGATAGAGTTTTTCTTCTTCAAAATACCACACAAGACGCGGAAGATCATAAAGTTTACAAGTCCTTATATCCCCACGCTCGTTTTTATGATAAAAGTCCATTGCGGTGTTGTATATCTCTTCGTAAGACAAACCTGCGTTATCCGCCATATCTTTAAATCGATGCTCATATACCTTTGATTCGTCCATAAGCGTGGAGCCTACATCAAAAAATATCCATTTTATGTTTTCAAACATATTTAGTCCCCATTGTAAGAATTATCCCTGTAATGTGAAAGTGTTTCAGGGGATGTTTCGACCCTGAGAGCCATGAATTTATCCCATTCTTTTATAAAATCATCAAAAGAAAGATCTGTCAGAGACTCGGTTCCGTCTGCCTCAATATGATAACAATCCTCCGAATGATTGTACTCATCGATCATCTCAAATGTTTTGTATCCTTCTATAAGTTTTAATGTTGCATCCGACGTAATTTCATATTTTGAAAAATAATAGCATTCATTTGTGAATGAGGTTTTAAGAACACATCCGTCTTTAAGAGGTGAACAGTTTGAAAAATCATCACCCGAAAGCATAACGGGTTTCCCGTCCTTAAGCGTATAAAGCGTCTGATAGTTAAGACTTACGATGTTTCTTTGACTGTCATATAAATCTAATTTATAACCAAATAAGAGTTCTTCTGTGCCATCACCGTTAACATCCGTTATCACATAAGAATAATCATCAAGTGCACCCTCTGATCTGAAAACCTGCATAAAACCGTCTCTGTAATTGATCCTGTCGATCTCGTCGGATCCACTGTAAAATGTTATCCCTGTTTCAATACCGTTCTCAATATAATTTACAAGTGCATCAAGGATATCGGAATACTTATATTCGGGGGCGACGGGTTCCGAATTGTCTTTCGTTCCCGCACAGCTTACAAGACATATTATCGATATAAACATTAATCCTACTGTAAAAACTCTTTTATGCATGCTGTCTCCTCATTTCGTTTTCTCTGATCGAGATGATCACGTCTAAATACGGTTGAATATCTTCTAATGATTATTCCGTCTGTTTTAAATATATAACCCGGATCTCTGCGGTGTTTCCTTCAGCTATTTTTTCATTGTTGTTTTGAGTCCCTCGAATAATAATTATAAACTTAACCCCTGTCTTTGTGCAAAGATATTTGCATTCTTACTAAGAGATTTCAGTACAAAAAAAGGCTCCCGAGGAAAACCTCGGGAGCCTTGATCTTACTGTATTTCTACCTAATTACTCGATGATTGTAGCAACACGGCCCGAACCTACTGTTCTACCACCCTCACGGATAGCGAAGGTAAGACCCTGCTCCATAGCGATGGGGTGAATAAGTTCGATAGTCATTTCTACGTTATCACCGGGCATACACATTTCTGTACCAGCGGGAAGGTTGCAAACACCTGTAACGTCGGTTGTTCTGAAGTAGAACTGAGGACGATAGTTGTTGAAGAAAGGAGTATGACG
>JAEEGL014229400.1_pt1 | contig 20330 bp, 21 predicted proteins | sample 9134231 | NCBI WGS metagenome assembly JAEEGL01 (sample SAMN16246548, study PRJNA631951) | gut metagenome | biome: gut microbiome; feature: rumen; material: fiber-attached | host: Bos | place: Iran: Karaj | collected 2018-10 | reverse complement strand
GGGGCCCATCAACATGGGCAATCCCAACGAGTTTACCATCAAGCAGTTGGCAGAGTTGGTAATCGAGCTTACCGGCTCGAAGTCGCAGATTGTGTATCAGCCGGCGGCGCAAGACGACCCGCAGCAGCGGCAGCCGATTATCGACAAGGCGAAAGCCATTCTCGACTGGCAGCCGACCGTACAGTTGCGGGAGGGGTTGGAGAAAACCATTGAGTATTTCAGGGAGATACTATAATGCTCTAATTGTCTGTCGGAGTGGAACATCAATGCTGAGGCGCCTTCACGACTGGCACAATTCGGCCATTCTTTCCACAAATCTTGACCAGGCGTACTTTTTCTTCTCTTCAACAATATTCCGCTCAAATTCCTCCTGTTTGTTTTCGACAAAAAAACGGTGTAATGCCTCGGCAATCTGCTGAGCATCAGGTTCCACCACGTAACCAATTTTGCCGTCTGGAACGATTTCGGGCAGGCCGCCCACGTTGGTCACTAACATCGGTTTCTCGAAATGGAAGGCGATTTGGGTCACGCCGCTCTGGGTGGCGGTTTTGTAGGGTTGTGCCACGATGTCGGCGGCGCTGAAATAGCGGTTCACCTCGCTGTCGGGGATAAAATCGGTGCAAAGCACAATACGGTCTTCCATTCCCAACTCCTTGATTATGTTGAGATAAGGAGAAGAATCTCCATAGAACTCGCCAGCCACAATCAGTTTTACCTTCTCCTCTTTCAAACGGTTATCTGCAAATGCCTCCAGCAGCAAGTCCAGTCCCTTATAGGCACGGATAAAGCCGAAAAATAGCACGTAGCGAAAATCGGGAGACAGCTTCAGCAACGAGAGGGCGTTTTCGCGGGAAAGACGCTCTCCATAATGGTCGTAAATAGGGTGCGGAGAGAACCGTTTCGGACGATTTTTTTTGTCAAAATGCTCAATATCATGCACTACAGATTCCGAAAGGGCCATAAACCCGTCCATAGACTTGACAAAATAGGGAGGCAGAAACTTATCCAAAATATTGGGCTCATGGGGTATCATGTTGTGTACCAAAGCAATAATCTTCGTATGACCATTGCGATGGATTTTTCGGGCGATAGTGCCCATACATGGAGCCATGAAGGACATCCAGTAGGCGAAAATCACCACATCGGGTTGTTTACGGGCGATTTCGCGTCCCACCTTACACCAATTGAACGGGTTGCACGAATTTACTTCGCGATAGATCGTTAAATCTTTTGGGGCGGGATCTGGACTAAATTGGGTTTTTCCTGGGAAAAGAAAGTTGGGATATTGGAGTGTAAAGGTAATCATCTCCACCTCATGCCCTTGGTTTTGGTACTCACGGGCAAGGCGCTCGTTGAAAGCCGCAAGGCCGCCACGATAAGGATAAGTTGTTCCGAGAATGACGATTTTCATAGACTGGATTTTGAAAGTGCAAAGATAGGGAAAAATATTGGGGTTCATTTCATACGACATAAAAACTTTTCTTATAACAATTTTATATGAAAAAACATATAATTTTATAAAAAATCACAAAAATATATGAAAAAGCATATAATACAAGAAAAAAAGTGTATTTTTGCAGACGAAATCATATAAAATATGAAAACACGATTATCACTGTGCGTAAAGGCATTACGCAAAAAATACGGTTTCACGCAGGAAGAATTGGCTTACCGTTCTGGCGTGAGTTTGTTCTTTGTCCGCGAATTGGAACAGGGAAAAACATCGCAACGGATGGATATGGTGAACAAAGTTCTCAACCTGTTTGACTATGAATTAGCACCCCAAAAGAGAGAACATGCGCAGAGCTAACATTTTTTTTAAAAACCAATTAGCGGGTATATTGTCTGAAACAGATTCGGGATACCGTTTTGAGTATTTGCCCGAATATTTGGCATCCGAAAACGCCCAGCCAGTCAGCCTGACCATGCCGTTATCGAATTTGTCATACGAGAGCCCAGTACTTTTCCCGGTGTTCGACGGACTGATTCCGGAAGGGTGGCTGTTGGATGTGGCGCTTCGAAACGCCGATATCAGCTATTTGGACAGAATGTCGTTGTTGTTGCTCTGCTGCAAGGACTGCATTGGTGCATTAAGTGTGGTTGAAATTCAAGAGAAAGATGAGTAAATGTCTGTGTTGCAATAAGGAACTGAATCCCGGGGAACAGGATTTCCACAATGCCTGCGCTCGGAAGTTTTTTGGTGTATCCCCTGCGCCAATCTTTGATTACACGCGGGCGGATATGGATGCGTTGGCAGCGGAAGTCATTCAGAGCCAGACAACGCTGACAGGTGTCCAGCCCAAAATCTCACTTCACCTCAACAAACATAAAGGATGTAGCCGCCTGACCATCGTGGGGCTTTGGGGCGGGTTTATTCTCAAACCTCAAACCGATATGTTTCCATATCTACCTGAAGTGGAACAGCTTACGATGTGCCTTGCCGAGCAGTTTGGCATTTCCGTAGTCCCTCATTCCCTTATTCGGATGAAAGATGGTGAACTGTGTTACATCACCCGCCGTATCGACCGCCTCCTTTCAAATGAAAAAATAGCAATGGAGGACTTGTGCCAGCTGTCGGAACGCCCTACGGAATACAAATACAAAAGCTCTTACGAGCAAGTTGCAAAAGTCATCCGCGAGTATTCCTCACTCCCTGAAATGGATCTGACGCGCTATTATGAACTGCTGATTTTCTGCTGGCTGACAGGCAATAACGATATGCACCTCAAAAACTTCGCACTATCCGATCCAACGGGTGAAGGCTTCCGTCTGACACCCGCTTACGATTTGCTGAATGCGGCATTAGTCAACCCCAAAGATAAGGAAGAGCTGGCGCTCACCCTTAACGGGCGGAAAAAGAAAATCAAATTGGATGATTTTGTTCAAGCGATGCAGAAAGCTGACATTTCTGACAGAATTATCACAAATATTTTCCGCAGATTCCAAAAGAAATATCCTGAATGGGAGCAGACCATCCGCGAATCTTTCCTACCCCAAGACTATCAAGATGCCTATTGGCAGATGGTTTGCGAGCGCATGTCCCGATTGAGAGGCGAGAACAGATAATGCTATTCACCGAAGCAGAAAAGAATAAAAGAAGATAAACCTTTCAGTTTTCCATTTTCCGTTTTCAATTCTCAATTTATTTGTATTTTTGCAATTCCAAAATCATATTGTAAATAACTGATTATGAATAAAGAATTCTTCAAGAAAATACTGCCCTACTTGGCGGCTTTGGCTATTTTCATCATTCTCACCATCATCTATGCCTCTCCCGTGTTGGATGGCAAAGTGATTAATGCGGGCGATACGAAAGGGTGGCAAGGGATGCGCCATGAAACCAAGATATATAATGATGAAGGACAATATAGTTGGTGGACGGGCTCCATGTTCAGTGGAATGCCGGCCTATCAAACAGGTGGCGGCACGTATCCAGCACCTGCCGTCAATGTTAATTTCTGGAAGATTGGCACCTTATACTTCCCCGACACGCTGATGTATATTTTGGCCTATTTTATTGGATACTTCATTTTACTCAGAGCTTTCAAAGTAAATGAATGGCTCTCCATTGTAGGAGCCATTGCCATCGCCATGTCCTCCTATTTTTTCCTCATCATTCCAGCGGGGCACAATACCAAAGCGATGGCTCTTGCGGTACTGCCTGTGCTTATTGGAGGGTTTCATCTGATTTTTCGAAAACAATATATTGCAGGCGTTTTACTAACCATCATTTACGGTTCCTTTGCCCTCACCCCCCACCCTCAGATGACCTATTATATTTTCATGCTGATTGGGATTCTCATGCTTGCAGAATTATCCATTCACATTATTGAGAAGCGGTGGAAAGATTTATTCGTCGGTATAGCCGTTTTTGCGCTTGCCTTCGGCATCGGACTCGGAGTGCAATCCACCTCTCTCATGTCAAATCGCGAGTACGCAAAAGAGACCATGCGCGGTGGGCATTCGGAATTAGCGAAAGAGGCTGACCCCATCAATAAGACAAGTGGATTGAGTTTGGATTATATGACGCAGTACAGCTATGGCATTGGGGAGACCTCCACTTTGCTCATCCCAGGTTCACGCGGTTATGCCTCCGCCTACGATGTGGGTACCCACTCCAAGGTTTATGAAGCCATGGTGAGAAATGGAATGTCCAAGAAGCAGGCTGCAGAATACTGTAAGGGAATGCCCACCTACTGGGGCGGCAATGAAGGCACCTCGGGACCCGTGTATGTGGGAGCCATCGTCTGCTTCCTCTTCATTTTAGGATTGCTGATTGTAAAAGGGCCTTATAAATGGGCGCTACTGGTCGCCACCCTTTTCTCGATATTGCTTTCGTGGGGCTATAACTTTATGTGGCTCACCGAGTTGTTTGCCAAGTACTTCCCGATGTACACCAAGTTCCGTGCAGTAGAATCCATCTTGGTAGTGGCGGAAATCACCATACCGCTGTTAGGGTTCTTGGCCATCAAGGAGATTATGGATCAGAAAGCGGCCAACACCTACAACAAAAAGAAGATGCTTCGCAACATCTACATTGCCGCAGGCGTAACAGCTGGCTTGTGTGTAATAGCCCTGTTCGCCAGTTTCTTCATGAACTTCTCATGGGGACGCGATGAGGCCATCTTCGCCAACTGGCCCGAGTGGCTCAGTTCGGCCATCGTAGCCGAACGTGCCGCCATTTACCGTGCCAGCGCGTTCCGCTCTTTAGTATTTGTGCTGCTCGGTGCCCTACTGGTTTGGCTCTACGCCTCCGAAAAGCTCAAATTCGGATACTTCGTAGCCATTTTGGGTGTATTCGTATTGGTAGATATGTGGTCTATTGACCGCAAGTTCTTCAACAATGACAACTTCGTGAGTGCCAAACAAGACAAAGGTTATTTTGCTGAACAGCCTTGGGAAACGGAGATCCTTAACCGCGAGGGTGAAAAGGGAGATCCACACTTTCCTACGAACAAGAGCTACCGTATTTACAATATCACTAACCCGCAGGGGCCCTTCAACGATTCCCGCACCTCCTACCGTTTCAAATCCATCGGAGGATACAGTGCTGCCAAGTTGCGCCGCTATCAAGATATCATTGATGCCCATATCACCCAGGAGACCAATCCCATGATTCAATCCATCCGCACCATGGATGGGCAGAAGTATTTCTTACCGCTCAGCGATACCACCGACTATCCGGTGCTTAACATGCTGAATATGAGATATGCAGTGGTCGGCAATGAACAACCGATGGTGGTGGAGAACCCCAACGCCTTCGGCAACGCCTGGTTTGTGGATTCGGTGAAAATCACCAACACGCCCAACGAAGAATCCGAAGCACTCAACCAAATCAACCTGCGCAACACGTTGGTGACGGATGTGCAATTCAAGGATTTTGTGAAAGACTTCCAACCCAGACACGATAACACCGCCCGAATCAAACTCACGAAATACGCGCCCGACTATGTGGAATACGACTATTCAGCGAAAGAGAAGGGCACCGTGGTTTTTTCGGAGGTCTATTACCCCTACGGATGGAAAGCCTACATTGACGGCAAGCCCGCCGACCATTTCCGCGCCAACTACACGTTGCGCGCCATGAACGTGCCGGCCGGTAAACACCATATTCGTTTCGAGTTCCGTCCCGACACGGTAGCCAAATGGGGAAAGGTTGCAGTTACTTGCAAATATGTTATCTACCTGACCATATTGGGAGCTATCGGATATGGAATTTTCAAGATGGTGCGGAGAAGAAAGGAAACGAAAGCGTAAAAAAGATTGATCATGCTCTCCATCATCATCTGCACCTACAACCGCGACCAATTCCTCTACGATGCTTTACGGCATGTGGCAGTAAATGATTTTCCTACCGAGGAGTACGAAATTGTATTGGTGAACAACAACAGCACCGACACAACCGAGAGCGAATGCCAGCGTTTTGCGGCTGACTTCCCACAGGTGCAATTCCGCTACTTCGTGGAAACCAAGCAGGGGTTATCCCACGCCCGCAACCGCGGCATCGACGAAAGTCACGGGGATGTTCTGGTTTTTCTGGACGACGACTCTTTTGTGAAACCGGAATACCTCAGCAACCTAAAAAATCAGTTGGAAAAGCATCCCGAGGCGATGGCCTTCGGAGGCAAGATCTCACCACTTTTTGAAACAGGTGAAACGCCCCAATGGCTCTGCAAATGGACCTATTCGTGGGTGTCGGCCATTGACAAGGGAGAAAATGTCGTTCCTTTTGAGGGAAACTCCTACCCTATCGGAGCCAACATGGGATTTCGGAAAGCGTGTCTGGAGCAGTGCGGCAATTTCAACACCGAATTGGGCCGCAGCAAAAAGAATCTGATGGCAGGGGAAGAGAAAGATCTGTTCAACCGGCTCAAAGAGAAAAACATGCCCATCCTCTATTTCCCTGACATCCAAGTGGAACACGTGATTCCGCCGAAGCGCACCACCCGCGACTATATTGTGCGGATGGGACAGGGGGTCGGCATGAGCGAGCGGCTCCGCTGTCTGAAAATCGGGAAGAAGGCGTTGTGGAAACGCTATTTTTCCGAGTTCATCAAATGGGCAGCCTCTCTGGTATTGTGGGTGCGTTACGCCATTGTATTCCGTCCTGTAGTTGGCAACATGCTGGTGCTGTTCCGCTGGAACGTGACAAAGGGGCTGGCGGGGAAAGTGTAAAACGAAAATACCCAAATAGAATTTAAGCAATCAATATCTTATGGAAAACAAAAACAGAATTTACGGAACCGCCACCGACATCAATGGCACCAGCGTACAAAAACTTTTTGATGAAAGAGCTGTAAGAATCAAAGAGGGGTATACCTCTGTGCTGCTCGGCGACCAGAATCCCGACTATGCCCGCCAATGGGATGAGTTTGAGAAAAAGACCGTCCTCCCTAAACTGAATCTTACAGGCGACAATTCATTCATCGACATCGGCTGTGGCATCGGACGTTGGGGCGAAGCGGTCATCCCACACTGCCAGTACTACTGCGGCTGCGACTTCTCTTCTGAGATGATTGCCCAAGCCAAACAACGGCTCAACTTCCCCAATGCCGACTTTATCCCCTGCTCTTTCCAACAGATTGGGGAAAAGATTACGGGAAAGAAATTCGACCGAGGCATCATTGCCGGTGTTTGCATGTACATCAACGATTCAGAGATTGAGGAGTGCATCGCCACTTTCATCAATCTCATCGCCGACCACGCTATTCTGTACCTGACTGAAACTGTTGCCGTTGAAAAACGCCTTACCTTGAATGAGTTCTGGTCGGATGCTATGCATACGGAATACAGCTCCATCTACCGCACGCCTGATGAGTACAATCAATTATACAAGGCATTTCTCAATGCAGGATTTACCATCACCGAACAGGGATTCCTTCCACACCTCAACAAGGAGAAGGAGTACTCCGAGACAGACCGGTGGTACACCATCCTTCAACGCTAAAATAAAAAAGCCAGCCTCTTCAGCTGGCTTTTTCTTTTAGACATCAACGGGAGCACCATCATTCGTATTTTCTATAGGAGCGGAACTCCACTGGGAATATCACTCTGCGCTCGGGAGTATCATCATCAAAATTTTTGACTGGCGTCATATAGTTTGCCGTATATATATCACGCAGCCAGTCGGTCACTTTCTCCGGCATATAGAATTCATGGCCCAGAAAGTCCTTTCTGACAAATCCGCATTTGTCCACAAGCTGGCACTCCACAGGGAATCCGTCTGTGGCATTGGCAGCCCTCCACTCCTTGTATTCATGGTGTCTTGAAGCGTAAATGCCATACGTATCTTCATCGTATGCGACTGTGAAGAAAACATCTACAACCAATCCGTTTCTCTCATATTTCTCTAAAATTATGAAATCATTCTCCTTTACGTAATCTTGACGGACGAACCGGAAACCATGCTTGAGAATGACACTCCGGTAATTCTCTGGCAATGTATCTGCCATCACTCCCACATCCAGATCAAAATCATACGGGATAAAACCATGATCCCGATAGGCGCCAAGCAACGTTCCATACAGCAAGAACATTTGAGCCCCCATCTCTGTGAAAGCGGCATCCAACCTCACTAATGTATCCAATCCATATTTCCGCATGGTTCTCGACATTTTATGGTGTTTCATCCTATTCCACAACTGTACACAAAACGTATACAACCCTAACTTTTCTAAAATTTTTACTACTAACTTTCTCATTTTATGTTAATTACATTAAAAGAAAATACCTTAAATCAACTGCACAGCTTTGCCCTGACCATCCTCCATGATGCCCGCAATAGCGATGGATACCTCGTCGGAAAGATAATGCATGATTTTCCGTGTTTCGATATTTTTCACAAAAGCCACCAGCTCATAGCGGATTCCTTCGCCATCCAACTGATAGAAAAACCGGCGGTTTTCTTCCGCATTCTCATAGCGAATTTCAAAATAGTCGGTTTTCCACCACGGTGCCGGCACATAAATATAACCTTTTGTACCTGAAACAATTAACTCACCTTCAGACTTCACTCCCTTCCCCACTTTCAGGGCGGCCACAGCCTTGTCGTAACGGAAATCGATTTTCGTAAACAAGTCAAACGAGGCATCCGTTTCGGAACGCCGTTGCACAATATGCTTCTCCTTATAGTGGGTGCCTAATATCTGGAAAATGGGCAGCAAGGCGGTGGGGCCCCATGCGCAGAGGCTGCTCCACGGACGTGCCACCGGCTCCGTCTGCTCGCGCAGGCTGGTGCAGGTCACATCCACCGAAACCACATTGCCGATACGGCCTCCCTTCACCAACAGCAACAGCCGCGAGTAGGCCAAGGCGTATGCGGTTTTGATGGACTCCATCAGGACAAGGCCCTTCTCATTGGCCAGCTGGAACAGCTCTTGGGCCTGCTGTGCGCCAATGGCCACGGGCGACTCCACCATTACGTGTTTGCCGTGTTCCAGCGCGTATTTCACATGCTGGTAGTGCTCAGAGGGATGCGACAAGATGAAGAGGGCATCCACCTTCTCCATCAAATCCTCAATCGGAAGGTCGGACGGCGGCACCACCTCCATCCCATTGACGAAGCGGCACTCGTTGATGATTTTATCCCGGAAGGGGGCATTGCCGATAAAGCCCAGACGGGTAAGGCTGTTTTTGGCCCGTAGCTCGGTGCTGGACACTCCCTCTGTGCGATCAAGATACACCACTTGGCAATACTCTTTCAGGTAGTCGAACTTCCCGACCCAGTCGGAGCCCACCGTGAAAATATCCACTCCAAACCGCTGGATATCATCAATTTTCTGTCCCTCATACTCCTCCACGATAATTTCATCAGCGATGCCGAGTGCCTTCACGGCCTCGATGCGTTCCATCAGGGTTTGTTTGACATTGATTTTCCCACGGGCGCGGTCGAAAGCGTCGGCGGTCACGCCCACAATCAGATAGTCGCCCAATTCCTTGGCCCGCTCCAGCAAGCGGATATGTCCGTAATGCAGCAGATCGTAAGTTCCGTATGTGATTACTTTTTTCATAGTCTTGGATTATTTGTCCACATCAAGCAACGCATTGATAAAGAACGCCATAGATTCTTCTGAACCAATAGTCACCCGAAGCAAGTCCTTCATCAATTCATTGCCGTAGGCATGAACCAGAACACGCTTTTCCTCTTCCAAACGCTTGGCAATTTGATGGGCATCATGTTTCGGACGCAGCAATACATAATTGCCGTGACAATCCATAAACCAATACCCCTGTTCGGCCAACTGCTTCATCAGAAAGTTTTTTCCTGCTTTTTCTTTCTCAATAAGATGTTGGATGATTTCAGGATGCTCCAGCAACCGTTCTGCAAACAAAAGCCCCACAACATTCATCTCGTAGGCCAGCCTTGAATTTTTCACATAATGAACAAGTTGTGAGCTCCCAACTACCACGCCCAAGCGGCATCCTGCTATGGACATCAATTTGGAGAAAGTGCGAAGGAGGAGTACATTGTCGTTTTCAAGGGCAAAATTCAAGAAAGTCTTTTCGTAAAAATAGTGGTAAGCCTCATCCAAGATCACGATGGCACCTACCTCTTTCGCACGTGCAACCACCTTATTCACTTCATCTTCCGAATACAAATTTCCGATAGGGCTGTTAGGGTTAAGCAGAACCACGATGCGGGTATCGGTTGTGATAGCATCTAAGATTTGCTGCACTGATATGGTGAAATCCCTGTTGTACATCACTGGTTTGTGTACAAGCCCCAGCAGACTGCAACAAACCCAATAGATTTCAAAAGTGGGGGAAACGGTTACTACCTCTTTACCGGGTTCACCGAAGGTTTCCAGCAGAACGCGGATGCCGTGATCCGAACCATTGGTGCCATACACGTTTTCAAAATCCACACCAATATAATGGGCATACTTTTTCAAGAAACGTTCAGGCTCCGGATAGCGGGCCAGAAATTCCGGGGTAATTTCCTTCTTCACCTCCTCCACAAAATCCAAAGGAAGCCCTTCGGCATTCTCGTTGGCATCATAACAATGATAAGCCGCCCTTCCCTGTTTGGGGAACACGCGGGGAGTATTCTGGATGTTCGGGTTGATATAGTAGTTCATCTGATAATTCGATTTACAATAAAACATGCTATGCTTCTTTCAAAGGCAATGAACGATGTTTATAATAAAATATTTTCCCAATAAACTGAATCATTATCAGTCTTAATTTTTTGAAAGCACTATAATCAAGCACACTAACATCAAATTTCCTATTCATAAGGCTAACTTTTCTATTCTCACAATGATAATGTGCCAGTGGAGGATTAGCGTCATTCCAACGATAATAGCCGTATTTTAATGCCCCCAATTTATCCTTGGCAGGAAGATTTTTATCAAGCACCATTTGATGCAATTCTTCAAGCGTATGAGGAACATGACAGATATCCAAATTTGAATAAATACAATAGGACAAGAGGATTGTAGGTCTTCCCCAATAAACAGCTTCAGGTCCTGTTGTTGATCCAAAAACAATAACTTTGTTACAATTATCAATCAACGAATAAGTACTAATCGGTGAATCAGGAGGAATAATAGTAAAATTATTAACTCCTGAAAAAAGCTCATATAAAGATGTATGGTATTTATAATGAACCTTTTTCAGATTAGGGTGCACTCTGAGATAAAAATGATAACCATCCACGTCCCTGAATTCAGAAATCAAATGTTTAATTCCAGCATATTGGGATTCAAAAAGAGATTTGTTTTCAAATTCTTCACCCAACGATGAAAACTCATCCTCAGAACTATTAAGAATCAATATATTATGACAGTTTTTATCCCAATTTAGAGGGAGCAAACCCAACGACTGGTCTTTTACATACAACTTGTCTCCCGAAGCTATTGAATGTTTGCGATTATAAAAAAAAGTTTCAGCCATTGAAACCTTCTCACTGATCGGTAATATATCCGAATCCCAATATGCATTAATCCTTTCCGTATTCTCATCAACATTATGAGCTACAGTATTGAAAAAAACTTTCACCCTTTCATTCTTTGTGTTCACTGTATCTTCATAACTGATATGTGGGATATTATTTTTAACAGCCAAATCAACCACAGGACGAGAATAGATAAATCGTGAATTATAGCACGCAACGACATCTGGAGAGGTGCTTTCCAAAACACACTCTACAATATCCGTATACTGACAGCATGTTTTAAGGAGCGTAGTCATATAACTAGTAAAAGATTCATCGAAAAGCGGTGAAAGATTCCTTGTTTGTGTAAGATATGTTGAAAAAGCTGCATAACCAATCTTCACGCCCTTATAATCCAATTTCTTTAATTCTGCTATTGAATGAAAAGACACGTCATAATCCGAATGCAGTGACGATGAAAAAGCCGAGAGAGGGATAAACCTCACAGATTTTGGAAGCCTCTGATACAGGATTTTTCTATATTTGGCACACATCTTGCAAATATGTGGATTGGATGTCATATTGTCTCTGCAATTGCAAATACGCTTGCCATCACAATAGACCAAACTCACATCGTGACCTTCATTTGCCACGTCAATGACGCTGTCAAGCACTCTAACAATTTCCCATGGAGAGAAAAAATTCATTACGAATTGTGTAAAGATGGTGTATTTCATAGATGTGTATTGTTTTACTTACTATTTCTTTTGTAGGTTTGTAACCTTAATATCCGAACTATCATTACTTATTTGCTCATTTTAGGCTATGGTCTATTATATATGTTGATTTAGTGTGTTCTGGGTAGTTTGTTGTGTGCAGGGAGGAGAATTTAACGGTAAAATTGTTTGCGTGAAAATAAAAACTATCTCATTTTATATTCCAACCAACTTCCCATACAAATTTTCACGAATAAGTTTCTTCCTATTGACTTTACTCTACCACGTCCCAACTCATTCTATCCCCCACTTCCAAATCACGGTTGACTTTGCGACCAATGAGCTCAGACAAGTATTTCGGATGCAAACCATAGCCTGGACGCACGGAACGAACATTTTCTTCATTGATCACATCGCCTTTTTTCATAGTTTTTGCTACATAAAGGGAACGGGAGTATTCACGGCCTTTAATTGTCGAGTTATCTGTGGGATAGTCCACATTCCCCAATGCGGCTTCCACCTTGCGGATGTTCTCCACCATCAACTTGAATTCATCTGCTTCCATTGAGAAAGCAGAATCAGGACCACCAATCGAGCGGTCTATAATAAAATGCTTCTCGACTACCTCAGCTCCTAATGCTACAGCTGCCATCGGAACAGCATATCCTTCCGTATGGTCACTCAAGCCCACTTTCACTCCAAAACACTGTTTCATATCAGGAATGGTCAATAAGTTTGCATCTTCAATAGGTGCAGGGTAGGCAGAAGTACATTTTAACAGCGTAATATCATTGTTCCCTTCTTTTCGTATAGTATCCAATGCGAGTTGGATATCCTCCTCCATCGCAATTCCGGTAGAAAGAATGATTGGTTTGTGCTTGGATGCAATATATTGAATCAATGGAACATCGGTAATCTCGAATGAAGCGATTTTATAAATGGGATTTCCAAGACTCTCCAATAAATCGACTGCGGTCTTGTCAAAAGGAGTAGAGAAACACATTAAGCCTTCTTCATGAGCCACTTTAAAGATTTCTTCGTGCCACTCCCAAGGAGTATAGGCTTTTTGATATAGAGAATACAGCGTCTCTCCTTCCCAAAGTCCTTTCCCCACGCGAAAGTCCGGTTTGTCACAGTTGAGCGTTAACGTGTCTGCAGTATAAGTCTGGATTTTTATGGCATCGGCACCGGCTTGTTTCGCCGCCCTTATGGAATCAAGGGCAACTTGTTTACTGCCATTATGATTGGCCGAAAGTTCGGCAATAATAAACGTTTTAGCAGCCATATCACAAAATTATTCTATTAATTTTACAATTGCGTTTCCTTCTATGGCTACTTCCCCATTATTTTTCGTACAAATAGTGTCTAGAAAAACAATGGACTTCTCTAACTTAATATCGCGAACTGTTACAGTTGCCGTTATAACTTCATCATGGAAAACGGGCTTCTTAAATGTGAGATCTTGCTTAATGTATATGGAACCGTTTCCCGGCATTTTTGTCCCAATAATAGCACTGAAAAGAGAGGAGGTCAAATAACCATGCACAATCCGTTTTCCAAATAGCGAGTTTGAGGCATATACCGAATCTAAATGAACAGGATTGTCATCCATACTTAATTTTGCGAACTCCTCAACATCTTTAAGAGAAAAACTTTTAGAAAGAGAACACGATTGCCCAATAAATAAATCGTTTATTTTCATCAAATTATCTACAATAAATTCTGTTATAATGATACTCCTTCAACATATTCCACTCTCGCTTAAGCATAGCCAGTCCAACCACATCGAAATATTGTCCATTTTTCAGGACATGCTCACGGTAATATGCCTCTCGACGAAAACCAAATTTTTCATGCATTGCGATGACTGATGGATTTGTCGTCAATACCTCACAACGCAATTTATTCAAACCCAGTTCCTCAAATACGTATTTTAAAATGTTATACTCAATTTTCGAACCGATGCCAGCACCACGGACATTGCTGTCGCCAAGATAGAACGCCCAAAAACAACTGTCAAAGACATGACTTATTTCCGTGATTGAGACGACACCTAATGGTCTGTCTTCATACTCAATTATCCAATACTTAGAACTGGAATCTTTGCAAATTCTATCGAACCATACTTTTTGTTGCTCAGATGTGATTTGGGGTTCTGTATACATGTACTGACTAACTTCCTTAGAATTTCGCCATGTTCGAATCATTTCAAGGTCTTCAACCTTGACGTCTCTTAATTTTATATCAGTCATATTTCTTTTATTATAAACAAGTTAACAAAATCAATCATTACAGTTGATTAGGGAATGTATTACAACATTTTTATATTCGCCATGATATAGACAATGCTCTTTCAATGTTGCTTCACGGACAAATCCTTCAGCTTCAAAAATTGAATATAGATGCGGGCGCAAATCGAAAGCGTAGGTATAAATCTTATGCAGTGAGAGGTCTTCGAATGCCACTTCCTTCAACATGGTAAGATAGTTGCTCCAATGCTCGGCAAAATGTTCTTTTTCAAGTTGAGTGTCCATAATGAAAGAAATCTCCGCATTGTTGTCAATCCAGTTAATATGAACCAGGCCACCATAACCAATACAAGTACCGTTTTCCAAGTAAGAGAATAGTATCTGATCTGGCTTGGGATTGTCGTACAGTTTAGCCACCACATTATCGAAATAGCGTTGCTGGTCTTCTTCCGTTAGTGGGCGAGATTGCCGCAGATGATATATCTGCTCGTTGCGCCACTTCATTATGAGGAAGCGGTCCTCATAGCGAAGAGGTACAAGGCTGTAATCTCCCAGTAAGAACTTCTGCTGTTTAAGACAAATGTAGTGGGCCATGGTGATTGCAATAATAAGTTAATTCAAGTAATCTTTAATCAGTTTAAGGAATTCTCTACTTTATATAGTGTTGCCTCATCTTATTCATGAGCCATAAAAATATTTTTTATTTCAGCTTATTTTTTGGGGGGACTAAAGATGAAATCTTCCTTAATGACTTCAACAAGGTTAATGGGGGGAAGTACCACGGGATTAAGGGCTGTGTCTTCAGTTTTAGTATGTATAATTCCTCGTACTGTACCTGTTGCAATGGTTGCCAAGTACCGCAAGAATCCGACATCTATTTTACCTTGGGTAAGTATTTGCTTACTACCATCCTCCATCACGCTGAAAAAACAAAGTACTTCGGTAAAGAGAAGCAATTTTTCATCTTGCCGATAGCTAATCTTTGTTGTGCAGCGAACATCTGTAGCATTTTTATTGATTCCAAACCCAAACTGAGACTCTATTGTCACTTCATTTATCTCCGTCAATATTTCGGGGAACATAGCAAACTGCTGTGTTTTAATCTGTCTGATTCGAAAAGGTATAACCATAACTATGCAGCTAAAAGATATTCATTTGTTTCTGTCCAATCGATGGATGATGTCTTATTCATGCCTGTATCATACGGTTGCGAAGCTGTATAGGCATTCCTATCAGATAAAATATATTCATCCACATTAGAAAATGTAATTTCTGGAATTTTGTTAATTGCTAATGAAAGTTCCACAAATTTGCTCAGCTTGTGATCGAAGTCTCCATTAAGTAGTTGTGTGACATAGCCTTTAGTACAACCAAGATATTCTGCCAATTGTGTTTTATTCATACAATGCATCTCCATGAATTCAGATATTTGGCGGTACAGTTCCATTTGTAAGCCTGCAGTCCAATAGCTAGGACTCTTAAGTAATTCTTCGCGTGTCATATTGTTGTTTCAATTTTTACTTTCTCTATTTTCCTTGTCAATTGATTTCAAATATTGTTTTTTAAGTTTACGGAATTCGTTTTGATTATCCTTTTGCGTGTTTTTTGTTCCACCCGTAATAATTATCTTTCCGTTAGGTTTAGTTATGCCATAAACTCTAAGGTGTTTGCTTTTAAACTCAAATTCGCGTACGCCATTTTTATTTTTTTTCTTTTTGTCTTTATCATAATAATGAAACTTGTCTTTAGCTACCGATTTTAAGTCTGCTACATCTTGCATATAGTGATAGATTCCTGCCATTTCTGCTTTATACTGAACTTCCAAGCTCTTCTCAAATTCGTCAAAAGGACACTCCCCATCAACAATTAACTTGTTGAATTCCTGCTTGCCTCGAATGGCATCTAATTTTTCAAGTGCAAAAGTATGCATTTTTTGTTTAGTTGCAACTAAATTTCATTTTTTTTTTTTGATATTTTGGAATAAACTGATTATTCTCAGAATAATAGTTGATACTTCATCTCCGCCAACTTCCAATCGATTTCATTATCAATGTCTTGCACCGCTATCTCATCTACAATAATGCCCCCGATTTTATTCTTGCCAGCCAACCACTCTTTTGTCTTGTACCAGTAAAAGGTACCACTATCGTGAAACTCCTTTGGCAAATCCTGACTGCGGCTGTTTTCATACTCTGGCCAATGGCGGGTCATGGTGCCATCATCAGCAATGTCCAGACAACGCCATATCGGGTATGAGAATTGCACTACGGGATACACACACGTAAAATCTGAACTTTGCAAGCATTCAAAAGCAGATACGACATCCTTACTCTGCACCAACGGAGCCGTAGCATAGAAACAACAGAAGTTATCAAACTCCTGTCCCAGTTCTTGATATTTGGAGATCACTTCTTTCAACACGTCTGCCGTGGAAGCAAAATCGTTGGCAGTTTCCGCAGAACGCATGAAAGGCACTTTTGCACCGTATTGTTTAGCTACATCGGCAATCTCTTCATCATCAGTGGAAACCATCACCTCCGCGAACAATCCCGATTTCAGAGCAGCCTCAATGGAATAGGCAATAATCGGCTTGCCAAGAAAAGGTTTGATGTTTTTCCTCGGGATGCGTTTGCTGCCGCCACGGGCCGGAATAATGCAAAGGTTTTTCATGACAACATGTATTCCTTTACTTTTTCAATCACATATTCCTGCTCCTCTTCCGTTAAGGTCGGGTACATGGGCAGTGCAAGGCAGTGGCGATAGTATTCTTCTGCCACCGGCATATCGCCAACTTTCCATCCCAATTGCTTGTAGTAGGGCATGGTATGCGCTGGGATGTAAAGCACCTGTACAAAAATCTTGTTGGCGCGCAGGTAATCAAACAGGCCTTTGCGTTTGTCGGCATCCACCTGAATAATGTACAGATGAAATGCATGAGTGATGTTTCCAGCACGATAAGGAGTCTTGACGGATGTTCCCTTGAATGCCTCATCATATCTCTGGGCTATTTCGTTTCTGCGTTGGATACTCCAGTCCAGACGCTTGAGTTGGGAAACGCCCAATGCAGCCTGAAAGTCCGTGATGCGGTAATTATAACCCAAATCCTGCATTTCATAATACCAACCACCATCATTCTGCGTCAACAAATCAGGATTCTTGGTAATGCCGTGCGTGCGGTATAAAGCCACCTTTTCATACAAATCCTTGCGGTTGGTAGTTACAGCACCGCCCTCACCTGTAGCAATGTGCTTCACAGGATGGAAAGAGAAACAGGTAAGGTCGGCATAATGGCAATTGCCCACCATCTGCTTTACTCCTTTGCTATCGATATAACTGCCTCCTGGTGCATGGCAAGCATCCACCACGATGGCGAAACCATACTCATCCGCAAGTCTTCTCAAGCGTTCTTCATCGATGGGATAACCAGCAAAGTCCACAGGCACAACGGCTTTATAAGTACCCTTTGGCGATGCTTTGAGAATCTGTTCCAGCTTATCCAAATCCATTAAGAATGTCTTCGCATCAATGTCACAGAAGACAATCTCCGCCCCTTGGTAACGGAAGCCATTGGCAGAGGCCACAAAGGTAATCGGGGTAGTGATGACTTTGTCACCGGGCTGGGTGTCCAAAGCCATCGCGCAAAGATGGAGGGCTGCTGTACCATTGCTCACCATACAGGCGTATTGGCATCCTAAATAGTTCGCAAAGTTTTGCTCAAACTCCCCGATTTTCGGACCTTGCGTCAGGTAGTCGGATTTAAGGGTTTCCACCACAGCTTGGATGTCCTCATCGCTGATATACTGGTGGCCGTATGAGATGGGATGGTCTATCATTTTACTTCAAAATTGGGGTCAACAAACTGCCGTATCTTCTCCCGCATAGTCTCAACCGTTTCCCATTCCGTGTTACTGTCTGAACTATAATGAAATCCATCCGGAACAGGAACAGCGTTGTGATGTTTAATAAAGTCTTCTCTCGAATGCATGAATGATACGGAAGGCATAATCACATAATACTTGCCCAAGTCAATGGTGTCCAAAGCATCGGTTACTGTAATCATTTCCTCGTGCAATTTCTCACCGGGACGGATACCCACCTCCACCTGAGGGATATTCGGTGCGATAGCGGTGGCCACATCCTTGATATGATAGGACGGGATTTTCGGAACAAAAATCTCTCCGCCCAGATGGTGACCAATAGCGTACATCACCATGGCGACACCGGCTTCCAGAGAGATGTTGAAACGTGTCATGCGCATATCCGTAATCGGAATTGCAGCAGCACCCTCATCACGCTTACGGATGAAAAATGGAATCACTGAACCACGCGAACCCATGACATTTCCATAACGCACCACGGAGAAACGAATATCTTTAGACCCACGAATGTTATTGGCCGCGGTGAAGAGTTTGTCAGATGTCAGTTTCGTGGCACCATACAGATTGATGGGGGCGCAAGCCTTATCGGTGGAAAGGGCCACCACATCATGAACTCCGCATGCCAATGCCGCTTTGATAACATTTTGCGCACCATGCACATTGGTTTTGATGCACTCCTCGGGATTGTATTCCGCAGTGTCCACCTGCTTAATGGCAGCGGCGTGGATAATCACATCCACTCCTTCGCAAGCGCGGGTAAGACGTTCCAAATCGCGCACATCCCCGATGAAAAAGCGCATCATCGGATATTTGCTTTCCGGATATTTGAGCTTTAACTCGTACTGTTTCAGTTCATCACGAGAATAGATGATGATCTTCTTCACATTGGGATAATCCCGCAGAATCACCTCAACAAATTTCTTTCCAAAAGAGCCGGTACCACCGGTAATGAGAACAGTTTTATTATTTAACATTGTTCAAACTATTTAACTTTCAAACACAAAAAATCAACTTGCAAAATTACAACTTTTTTCCGTTTTCAATTCTCAATTTTCAACTCCCCTCTCATTCTCACAGCACCGCAATCGTCCCCGTACGTATAAAGCGCGTATGTCCCACGGGCTTGCATAGGATGACATAACTATATATGTTTTCGGGAAATAGTTTCCCGTTCTCGGTGCCGTCCCAACGGAAATAGGGCGTGGTGGAGTGATAGACCAGTCCGCCCCAGCGGTTGTAGATATGAATTTCGAACTCCTCCAACTGTTGGGCTGTTTGCTCGAGTAGGCAGAAGTAGTCGTTGGTACCCTCGTCTTTCGATGGGGTGATGGCGTTGGGCAGGAAGAGGTCGAAGTCGCAGGCGGCGATGGTGATGGCATCCGCGGCGGTGCAATGCCCAGAAATGGCTTCTACAGAATAAGTTCCCGGACGGGTGACCACAATCTCCTGCGTCTCCTCGCCCGTGCTCCAGCGGATGCGGTCGAGCGACGTCGCCACCGCCAGTTGTGCCGAGTAGCTCTTGCAGAAGTCCTCTGTGGGAGGAAGAATGTGCAACTCCCCATCAAGCAGTGTCAGGCGCAACCTGACAATGCTGTCGCATCCGACTTGGTTTTGCAGCACAAGCGACTCGGTCAGTTCGCCGCCGTCCAGCGTGCTACTCTCGGGGATGTGGAATCCGTGCAAGTAGTAGCTTTGTCCGCGACAGATGGTATCTGCAATTTCAGAAGAACTTGGTTCCGAAAGAGTTAAGTGCAACGTGATGATACTATCGCACTCATCTTCGTGTTCGATGACACGTTGAAACTCGTACTCCCCTACCGATAGCGTGTCGGACGAGATGCTGAAAAAGTCATCGATGTAGGATTCGCCCATGCAGAGGCTGGCAGTGAGGTTGAGTTCGGTAGGTACGCCAGGGAAATAGGGCCTCCCGTACTGATCCAATTGTGTGCTTTGTTGCAGGAAGTTGTTGAACGGCCGCCGCACGATATTGTCTGGACCGGTGAAGGCGGTGGCGGGATTGAAATTGGTGGTCGGTATGGTGAGGTCGTTGTTGACGTTGACGGTATTGTAGGCGTGCTGATTCCAGACATAACGGGCGGGGGCCCACGTGGTG
>JAEEGL010323855.1_pt1 | contig 20330 bp, 9 predicted proteins | sample 9134231 | NCBI WGS metagenome assembly JAEEGL01 (sample SAMN16246548, study PRJNA631951) | gut metagenome | biome: gut microbiome; feature: rumen; material: fiber-attached | host: Bos | place: Iran: Karaj | collected 2018-10 | reverse complement strand
GCAGCTCCAACGGCATACGTAGCCGCTCTCGACGGTGCTTATGCAGCCATCCCGACTCATATCGGTATCCACGAGGACGGTCAGGGTGGCCTCTGGTTCATCCAGAACGCAGGCACACGTTCTGCTGAGATTCCTTCTATCAAGCACTTCGATGCAGAGGGCAATGAGGACTATAGCGACATCACTACCAATACCTACAGCGGCAAGATGGCTATCACTTCCGACGGTGCATATCTTGCTATTCCGCAGGGCAGTGGCAAGGTGGTTCTCTATGAGACCAACTATGTTCCTATGGCAAACGGTAGCATCTTCCTCGATCCGAAGTACAACATCTCCACCACAGAGAGCAGCATCACAGGTCTGGCATTCGACTTTGCCAACAACCTCTATGTTACCTCCAGTGGCAGCAAGACCCTGAGCCGCTACGTCATCCCCAGCTGGAACGACAACAAGGCTGTTACTCCTGGTAAGTGGGGTGCTGCTGGTCTTCGCGGTGACGTTAACTGCGACGGTACAGTTGACATTGCAGACGCTGTAACAGTTCTGAACGCAATGGCAGGTCAGCCAGTTGCTGGTGATGCTGATGTGAACGGCGACCAGCAAGTTGATATTGCTGACTTTGTAACCGTTCTGAACATCATGGCAGGTCAGCAATAAGCCTCCATTTTACCTCCCCTTGAAAGGGAGGAACATAAGCAGCCCTCTGCGGACACGTTCCGCAGGGGGCTGCTGCTTTTCTATAACCCGAATCGGTCATTAGAATTTATGTCAGAGTAGTATTTATGTCAGTCAGATTGTTTAAGTGGTCATTGCAGGCGTAGCGGGCTACGTCAAAATGATTACTTAGACAAGATGACGATAGAAATGCTGCTATGGCATGGATAAATATGTAAAGAACGCAAAATAACAAAGAGTTGGTCTAATGACCGATTCGGGTTTATACTATTTTGCTATCAAAAAGGGGCGACGTAACAAAAAAATAACCAAAAGAGTAAGAAAATTCCTTAAAAGTTTTGGGGCAGTTGAAAAAAAACGTAAATTTGTGAGACAAAAACGACTGTTTCAACAAACATTAATTAACCTTTTTATTAACTAAATCTAATCATTCTATGAGAAAAAGACTACTGAATCTGTGTCTGACAGCACTGTTGAGTGTTGTCTCCACAGCTGCATGGGCACTTTCCGAAGTGGATGGTGTCTATCAGATTGGTTCTGCAGCTGACTGGGAAGAGTTTGCTGCACTCGTGAATGGTGGCGAAGTCAATGCCTGTGCCGTGCTGACAGACGACATAGACACTGGCATCGATGGTACGATGATTGGCGTTGCCGACCAACAGGGTAAACGCTATGACGGTACTTTCGACGGTCAGGGACACACCATCAAGATTAACTTGTACCCGGAGGCAGGTGATGCCGGCATCTTCCGCTACATCGGTTGGCGTGCCATCATCCAGAACCTGAAGGTTGAGGGTACCATTACAACAGCCAGCAAGTTTGCTGCCGGTATCGTCGGCAGGGGCAGAGGTATTGTCCGCAACTGCTGGTCAGATGTTGTCATCAACAGCTCCGTGCCTGGCGATGCTACCCACGGCGGTATCGTTGCCGTTGGCTACAGCGGCACAATTGTTGAGAACTGTCTGGTACAGACTGCCATCAAGGGCGAGACCACGCAGAACTGCGGCGGTGTCGTTGGTTGGGCAGAGAACCCCGTGAACATCGTGAACTGTCTGGTCCTCAGCGATGAGAGTGCTTTTGACCTTTCTACAGGTCTCAGCCGCAACATTGCCCGTAACGACAGCAGGGTAAAGGCAATTGACGTTGAGACGTACAATCAGGACATCTATGCTAACCGTCCTGGTGGCGCTTGCTACAATAACTATGTCACCAACGACTGGGGTGGTAGCAATCCTGCCACAACCGTTGTTCCCTTTGCAGACTTGGCCGACGGCCGCATTTGCTATCAGCTGAATAACGACCAGAGCCGCATCGCTTGGGTGCAGACGATTGGCACAGACCCGTTCCCCGTTCCCGCAGCATTCGGCGAAGGTCAGGTCTATGCTTCTGGTGCTACCGATTGTGACGGTAAGAGCGTGGAGGAGCTGACCTTCAGCAACACTCCAAGTAATGCAATAACAACACCGCACCAGTTCGACATGTACGGTGTCTGCTCCGTCTGCGGCTGCTTCAACTTCCATTACTGGGAATTTGACGACCCCACCAAGTTCGACCAGAAGGACAGGGCTGTCTTCATAACGAGTAAGGAAGACATTGACGTGGCAGAGGGTATGAACCGTATCTGCAACGGCTTCAAGCTCAACCTGAAGATGGTGAACGACATCACTTACGTCGCAGATGCTGGTAAGTACATCTTCAATAATAGTGACTGGATTGACGGTAACTTCAATGGCCAGGGCCATGTATTCACCATCGGAATGTCCGACATGGGTGATAAAGCAGCCTTGTTCCCCGAAATGGCAGGTAACGTCGAGAACCTCATCCTGAAGGGCTCGATTACTACAAGCGGAGCACGCGCCGGTTCAATCTCCGGTAATGCCCGTATGGCTTTGGTTCGCAACGTGTTCTCAGACGTTGACATTACCTCTTCCAGGGTAGGCGACAACACCTCCGGCGGTATGTTCGGTTGGACGGGTAGCCAGGAAAAGCACGTCGAGAACTGTATCTATGCTGGTACCTTCACGCTGCCAGGTGCTGAAGGTGGTGCTGACTGCGCACGCGTAGGCGGCTTCAGCGGTTGGACTGACCAAAAGACCTACTACACCAACTGTGCCATGCTCGGTAACATCATCGGTGCAGGCAACCAGACACTGGATACCAACACGGAGAACTCACAGAACATCGGACGTAACCCGGGCAATGTAGTCACAGAGAATGTCTATGTCGTTAATCCTATCTTTGGTAACGCTGTCTCCGACCACGACAAGTACATCCACTATGAGAATGAGGACGGCATAAAGAACGGTGAGCTTGCTTTCTTCCTGAACAGCAAGCAGAACGGCCTGGATCGCTTCTACCAGTTGATTGGCACAGACCCAGAGCCTATGCCTATCAAGAAGGAAGGCGCACTCGTCTATACTTCTGCAGGTCAGTTCAACTGTGACGGCACACCCCTTGGCGATGGCTACTCCTATACCAACAATCCTTCGGGCGGCGCTGTCATTCCTCCCCACGAGTTCGTGGACGGCTGGTGCGTCAACTGCGGTAAGTTCGACGAAACCTTCATGACGCCCGTCGATGGATGGTTCGAGGTAAGCAACGGCGCCGAGTTTGCATGGTGGACCAACTATGCCAACATGCATAAGGATGCATGTGCACGCCTGACAGACGACATCGACATGAGCGACTACATGGAGCGCTTCGTTCCTGTAGAAATGTTCGTTGGCGAGTTCGACGGCCAGGGTCATACCTTCAGCAACTTCATCCTTGAAACTGCCAAGGACTATCAGGGTCTGTTTGGTACTATCGCTTCTGGAGCCAAGATACATGACTTCATCGTGGACGAGTCCTGCGTTATCGCGGGTAATGCCTTCTGCGGTATTGTTGGCGGTACCAGCGGCAGCGGTAGCATATATATATATAATGTAGGCAACGAAGGTATGGTTATCACAACCAACCAGAACGCAGCAGCTATCGTCGGCGTTGACCAGGGTGGCGCAATGGATATGTTCATCACCAACTGCTGGGTAACGGGCGAAATCATTGCCGGTCGTGAGTCTGGTGCTATCTGCGGCTACTCAAGCGGCGGTTCTATCGTTAAGGATTGCTGGGCTAAATTTACAATCAACCAGTCTGGTATTTATGATTGCGACTCCTTCACCCGCGGCGGTGCACAAGTTGTCAACTGCTACGAAGCCGATATTGAAGGCCTTGAAGATCCCAACAAGCAGCAGCACATCAGAGCTATGGCAGAAAATCGCAAATGTAATGCTCTTCCGGTAGATGATATTGCCAGCGGTGCCCTTTGCTATAATCTGAATGGTAAGCAGTTCAGCAATCCTTCATGGTACCAGACCCTTGGTGATGACGAACATCCTTATCCATTCGGCGAACATGGAGTAGTTATCTTTGCCGCCGACCAGTACTTCTCTATTCCTAATGATGAGCTGAGCGATGTTGTTTCAGCAGTTCAGGATGCCGAGAATGAGGCTCTTGAAGATATTGTTGCCACTCAGTCTTTGATTGACGACCTGGAGGCTGCAATCGAAGGTCTCGACAATGTTGAAACCATCGAAGCCTTTATCGAAGCAATAAGTGCTATCGAAGCAGCAAAGCAGGTTGTTAATGAAAGCGCTGCCGCATACAAGGCTTACATTGCCAAGTGCGAAGAAACCAAGGCTTATCTTGCAGCTAACACAGATTTTGAAGGCGATGTACGTACAGCTCTCGAATACTACCTCTCAGAAAACAACATTGAAGAACCCACCGATGACAATCCTCTTGGTACATACGAGTACATCATTGAAAACCACACTGCAACCACAGAGGCAATCATAGCAGAGACAGAGCGTGTCACCAAGTGGCTCGCAGAAGCTATCGCTACAGCGGAATATGCTGCAGGTGCTGATGTCAGCGGTATGTTAGTCAACAGCGACTTCAGCCAGCAGAACGAAGGCTGGACCGGTGGCTTCGGTAATAGTTGGGGTGAGACTGAGGACGCAAATAGTGGCAAGACCATTTACGGCGTTGAGGCTTGGAACAAGACCGGCGATATGTATCAGACCGTCGAGGGTATGAAGCCCGGTTACTATCTGGTAGGCATCAACGGTGCTTTCCGTCCCAGTAACAACGTTTATGGTACCAACTATGCTGCTGGTATCTATGCTAATGGCATCTTCAACTACTTCCCCGCAGCAATTGAGGATATCGTATTAGAGGCTGACGCAGTGGACGGCGAGAACTGTAACCTGACGATTAAGAGCACTTACGACTTTGAAGTCTATGGCTTCGTTGACGAAGATGTAATTATCCCCGATAAGGGCGGCGATTTTATCGGTTATGCCGTTCAGGGCGAGACAGGTATGGCAATTGCTGCAAAGGCCGGCCGTTACCAGGCTTACACCATCGCCGAGGTTGGCGAGGACGGTAAGCTCACTGTCGGCATCAAGAATCCCGGCACACACTACAGCAATGACTGGACAGGTTGGGGTCCCATGAAGGTGGTTTACTGCGGCGATGCTGAGAACGAGAAAGCCGGTAAGGCTCTCGATGAAGTGCTTAAGAATATGAGTGCTCGTGCCAACACCATTATTGAATATGTGTATGATGAAGAATATTCAACAGTAGGTGCTGCTATTGGTCCGAACTTCCCCGAAGCTCTGAGGCTTGAACTTCAAGAGACCATTGATGCTGTAGCTGATGCAGAGACCGTCGAGGCCAAGGCTGCACTTGTAGCTAAGTTCTCCGATCTCTTCGAAAAAGTATATGAAGGCAAGCAGGCTTACATACAGCTTGCAGATGCAGCCAAAACTCTCTTGGATGTTGCAAGCGCTAATTTGGATTTGATTGAGAAGGATGATGAATCTGGCGAATGGATTCAAACAGGTTACCAGGTATTCAATATTGAAGAGATAGGAGTTTTCGAACAAGCTTCTGATGTTTTCTACAATGCGTTTGAGGATGGTTCCTTTAGCACAGAAGAGGCTCTGAAGGCTGCAAGCTTTGATGATCCTGCAATTGCAGGAATCATTCCTGCAAAGGACGAGGACGGCTACTACCTGATTGGTACTACGAAGCAGTTCGTTGTTTACCGTGCTATTGCCAGCGAAGTCGATAAGTATGCAAAGGGCAAACTCATTGCTGATGTCGATATGGCAGGTATTGCTATGCTGCCTATTGGTCACAACAAGGGCGAGAATGCCGTTCACATCTTCGCAGGCGAATTCGATGGTCAGGGTCACGCTCTTACCAATGTCATTATTGACGACAGATGGTTCACAGGAAAGCAGGAAGGCGATCCCGCTACTCTGTTCTACGAGTTGCAGAGTGCTACGATTAAGAACTTCAAGCTGACTGGCGAAATGTTCACCAGCCATCAGTTCTCTGGTCCTATCACACGTTGGATGTCTAGCAGCAGTACCATCGACAACGTCGAGATTGCTGTTGCATTCCACCTTGCTTCTAACCTCAGAGGCGATACCTCTTCTGGTGGTGTGATTGGTCGCTGTGGCAATGGAACCAACACAGTCAGCAACTGTCTTGTCAAGACGCATCTGATTGGCGACGAGGACGACCCAGAGAATCCCGTAGGACCCTTCTGGTATGTCGGTGGTGTTGCAGGTTGGTCTGATACTTCTCTGCAACTCAAGAACACACTCATCCAGTCCGAGTACACTAATGTAGGTGCAGATGGAGACAACTCCCGCACGACCTGCCGTGGCTCGAAGGCAACTTTGACGAATGTATTCGTTACACAGTACTTCCGTGAGGCAGAAGGTACGCTCGTAACCGACGAGCAGTTGGCAAGCGGTGAGGTTACTTGGAAGCTGAATGGCAGCACGGGCGACAACGCTCACTGGTTCCAGACTCTCGGTGTTGATGAAACGCCTCACCTGTTCGGCGGCGATGTAGTTTACTACTATGGCGGCAAGTACATCAACGACAAGCCTAATCCACAGCTCAATGCATTTGCTTACAATCTGGATGGTAAACAGACTGGCAGCAAAGTTGTCGTAAGCTTCGACCTGAATGCCGAAGCAGAGAGCGTTAATGTGAACTTCTACGACGGAGAGGCTCTGGTTTACACCGCAGTTTCTGACGAAGTCTTTACCGCTGGTTCACACCGCGTAGTTGTTCCTGTCGAAACTCTTGGAGTTGAAGATCCCACAGCCCTCAACTTCAAGATTGAGGTAACGGGCAAGGGTTCTCTCGATGTCCTCCGTGTGGGCGACGTATATAAGGTATGGGCTCCCTACGGTATGGCAGTCAACAACAATCCCGAGAGCAAGAACTTCGGTCAGGTAATGATTGCCGAGACTTGGGCAACCCAGTATCCCAACGGCTACATCTCCACCGAGAAGTCCGGCGCTCTCTTCGCTTACGACCAGAACTTCAAGCCCATCAACGCAGCTGACGGCACTCCCGGCTTCTATGGCGGTCTGCCCATCCCGCAGGAGATTACCGACGGCTCAGCCCTCATTATCTCCGGCGACCTCAAGTACGACATGAAGGACCTCCAGTTCTCACCCGATGGACGTCTCTTCGTTGCCCGTGCTTCCGGCACAAGCAACAGCTCTGTTTGGGAGATTAACCCCGAGGACCTCAACGAGCCTTGGAAGCCTGTCTTCACAGGTGGCGAGCTTGACGAGACCACAGGTATCACCTACATTGGCGAAGAGGAACAGAACCGTATGGCTATTGGCCTGGCATTCGAAGGCAAGGGCGAAGACCTGAAGATGTACGTCCTTGGCGGGCAGCGCAGCGACGGTAACCGTAAAACTACCGACTTCAACTGCTCTGTTTACAACCTCGGCACTGCAACGGAATGGTCAGCAGCTCCTTCTGCAAGCTTCGAGCCTCTCAACGGTAGATATACATACCAGCCGAGCCATGTAGGCATCTGCGCCGACGGTCAGGGCGGCCTCTGGTTCATCCAGTCTGTTACCGCTTCTGCCGAAATTCCTGCCATCAAGCACTTCAACGCTCAAGGCGAGGAGGACTACAGCAACATCACCCTCAACACTGGCGGCGGCAAGGTTGTTGTATCTCCCGACGGAAACTACATCGCAATGCCAAACGGCAGCGGCAAGATTGTTCTCTACGAGTGCAACTATGTACCTATGGAGAACGGCAGGATCTTCCTGAACCCGAAGTTCAACTTGTCAGTAGGGGAGAGCAGCATCGCAAGCTTCGCATTTGACTGGGCTAACAACCTCTATGTCGCTTCCGGTGGCACTGAGACCTTCAGCCGCTACACCATCCCCGGCATGAACAAGGTGGTTGTTACTCCTGGTAATGGTATTGTCCTTGGAGCTGCTCCTGGCGACGTTAACCTCGACGGTACGGTTGACATTGCAGACGCTGTGACAGTCCTCAATGCAATGGCAGGTCAGGAAGTTGCAGGTGATGCTGATGTCAATGCCGACGGCCAAGTTGATATTGCCGACTTCGTAACTGTTCTGAACATCATGGCAGGCGTACAATAAGCCCCCATCTTACCTTCCTTTGAATGGGAGGAACTAAGGCAGCCCCCTACGGTATCGTTCCGCAGGGGGCTGCTGATGTTCACGCGCTCGAATGTCTGCTTTCTCGCAAAAAACGTTTGCGGCCATAGCTTGTTTTTGTTTGTTTGTTTTTCCCCACTTATAAAGAAGGGGAAAACGAACAAACGAAAATTTTGAGAGCATGAACCATTATACACGTTAAGTTGCCCAACGACACACGTGTAGTTTGCCAACGACACACGTGTAGTTTGCCCACGACACGCGTGTAGTTTTAACTCGGTGAAGCAAGACCTTTGGCTGTTGATGAGAATCGGCGAACCGACTGATGCAAGTCGGTTAAGCGACTGGAGCAAATAGCTTAAGGTATCTGGCCGTGTTTTCCGGAAGCAAATAGGACTTAAACCCAAATCGGTCATTAGAGCAACACATTATTATTTTTGTTCTTTTCAAGTTTATTTATGCCATAGCAGCATTTCTGTCGTCATCTTGTCTAAGTTCTCATCTTGACGTAGCTCGCTACGCCTGCAATGACCACTTAAACAATTTGCCTGGCATAAATACTACTCTGACATAAATTCTAATGACCGATTTGGGTTAAAGGTCTTTCAGATACTCGTCCAGCGTAATTCCCTCTGACTTGAGGAAGCAGGCGCGGACGGTTTGGATTGTGCCGAAGCCAGCGTCGAGCGTGTCGCTCATTGACTTTATATCGCCGCGTTCAATCATACGCTTCAGCTCGGCCACGCGGAAGCTGCTGATGTAGTCGTGAACATTGTTGAAGCCCTGGCTGCGCACGCTTTGCAAAACGAGGTGACGGTTGTAGCCTGTTGCCTGGCAGAGACGGTCGCGTCCGAAAGTGCTGTCCTTCCATTCTTCCTTATGGTGCTGCATCCAGAAGTTGATAGACTGGAAGCGGTGCAGGTTTGCCTCGTTGAAGTCTTCCAAGCTCTTTTCAATGCTTTCCTCGGAAGGTGCCTCGGCCACTTCGCTGATGACAGGGCGCGGCAACTGAAGTGCCAGCGTCTCTAAGGTGCGAAGCATGAGGTAGAGATTGAGTATGGTGAAAAGGACGATATAAATGGCGAGCAGCGTCACGTCGAAGATGACGGCAATGTAAGTGTAGAAGACAACCGAAAGCCCCATAAAGATGCAATAGCCGAACAAGTAGCGCGGCACATTCGCATGACGTGCCAGGCGGTGCGGCAGCATAAAGATGTTCACGATGTAGTAGATGCTCAAGCCCAAGGCGAAGAGCCGCATCAGGATGTCGCTGCTCAGGATGTTTGCCACCAAATCTTCTGCCGTATATATATATACAATGTGGCTGCCCATCAGCACGGCACCTGCATAAATGGCAAGCAAAAGCAGAATGGGAAATGCGTAGCGCCACATACGCTCCCACTGCAAGAAGCCTGGCATAGAGATGTTCAGGGGATAGATGCTCTGCAGATAGCAGGCACAAAGCAAAGCCATCAGCATGGAGGGGTGCAGGATGCCGGGCTGCCCCATGAAAATGGTATTGCTGAAGTAGGACGCCGTGAGCACCGTGCAACAGAAAATGCCGTTCACCCAAGCCAGACATAAATACTGTACGCGGTGGCGTGCAAAGAGTGCCATCACTATGGTAATGACAAAATGCACGATGGCAGACCCGATAAGGGTTATAAAAAGAATGTTTTCACTCATACCGTTATGCTTTGCTGGATGCAAAGTTACAACTTTTCCCGCTTACGCAAATAATTCTTCATTCTTCATTCTTCGTTCTTCATTTTTTTTGTATCTTTGTGCACGTATAAATCAACAAACCAACAATAAAATTTTAGCATTATGAGAAAAACTACTCTTTTTTCCTTGCTCACCATGTTCTTCCTTTTTGTGGGAAGCAATGCTTGGGCTAACGAGACTTGGGTGAAAACCGCCCCAACAGATTTGCAGACAGGCGATGTTGTTGCCATCGTTGACCTGACCAGAGGGCTGGTCATGCCTAATAATAACGGAGCAAGCGCGGCTCCTACTGCCGCCGCCATTACATTCAATAGCGAAAAGACAGAGCTTGCCGATGTTGTGGACGAGACTTGGCAATGGGTTGTGACCGTCAACGAAGCAACTTATCAGTTCGGTGTTGAAGGCACAGAGAACTATCTTTACTGCACAAACGCAAACAACGGTGTGCGAGTTGGTACGAACACCAACAACGAGTTCATCATGAAGGACGACTTCCTGTTCAACACAGCAACCAGCCGTTACATTGGTCCTTACAATACTCAGGACTGGCGTTGCTACACCTCTATCAACAGCAATATCGCTGGCACAGAGATAGCTTTCTTTAAGAAAGTTGACAATGGCGGTGGCGTAACCGTTACGAAGCCTGTCATTACGCCCGCAGGCGGCATTTTCTCCGAGCCACAAGAAGTAACCATCACAGCAGACGAAGGCTGCACCATCATCTATACCACCGACGGCGTTGACCCTGGGATGACAGCAGGCAACTATTATTCAGATCCTTTCACGGTTAGCGAAGACTGCACCGTCAAGGCCATTGCCTACGATGCAGCAGGCAACTCCAGCTATATCGCTTCTGCTCAGTTCACGTTTGCCACAGCCGTCCCAACCATCGGTCGCCTTTGTGCTCTGGCAACAAGCACAGACACTCCTGTTCTTGTCGAATTCAACAAGTGGATTGTTACAGGCGTGAACGGAAGTCAGGCTTACTTCACCGACGGCACTAATGGCGTCCTTCTCTATCAGAGCGGTCATAATTTTGAATTGGGCGATATGCTCACTGGCACTGCCACAATCACGCTGACCACCTATAACGAGTGTGCAGAAATCAAGGGACTCACATCCGCCACTGCTGGTGTGACCGTTACAAAGGGAGTCGTGGCAACGCCTCAAACAGTTGTTATCAGCGACATCCAGAAGGATATGCAGGGCTGCCTCATCACCTTGGAAGGTGTGACATATAACGCTACAGACAAAGTCTTCGTGGATGACAACGACAACAGAATCGTTCCTTACAACACATTCAAGCTTGATGATTATCCAACACTTGAGGACGGTCGGGCATACGATGCAACAGGTGTGGCTGTTTGGTATAAGCCGAGGGATGCTGCCGGCTATTGGGAGCTTGCCCCGCGCACAGCCGATGAGTTCCAGCTGTCCAGTGACGTTGTTTACGTTGCAAAGCCCGTCATCGAGCCTGCCGGCGGAACGTATGCTGAGGCACAAACCGTAACGATTACTGCAGATGAGGGCTGCACCATCTTCTACACAACAGACGGAACAGACCCAACTGCAGAAAGCACGGAATACACCCAACCTTTCACCGTCAGCCAGGATTGCATCGTCAAGGCCATTGCATACAACGAAGACGACAATCCCAGTGCCATTGCATCTGCAGAGTTCAAGTTCATCTCTGCAACGGCCATCCCCTCAATTGCTCGACTCTGTGCCGTTGCACCAGCTGAGGGCGAGACAGAAGTCCTTGTTGAGTTCAACAACTGGATTGTTACGGGTGTGAAGGGCGGCCAAGTGTTCTTCACCGATGGCAAAAATGGTATCGTTAACTATAAGAGCCAGCACGGCTTCGAGGTAGGCGACGTTCTTTCCGGCTCCGCAGTTGTTACTCTGACCACTTTCAATGAGTGTGCAGAAATAACAAGCCTCACAGCAACCACAGCTGGCGTAACAGTCACAAAGGGCGAAGGCGCTACACCAATGTCTGTTGTTGTAGGCGACCTCGAGAAGGATATGCAAGGCTGCCTCATCTACCTTGAGGGCGTTACCTATTCAGAAGGTGTCTTTGTTGATGACGACGACAATAAAATTACTCCCAACAATAAGTTTGTCACGCTGCCCATGCTCACAGAGGGCGAGACGTACAATGTGACGGGTGTGGCCGTGTGGTTCGTTCCAACAGGTGCAAGCGGCTATTGGGCAATAGCTCCTCGCACAGCCGATGAGTTCCAGCAGGTCGGGGGTACAACGGTTGTTGCCGCGCCTGTCTTTGACCCCGTCGGCGGCACCTATACAGGGCCTCAGACCATAACGATAACCGCTGGCGAAGGCTGCGCCATCTTCTACACAACAGACGGAACAGACCCAACTACAGAAAGCACTCAGTACACAGAACCGTTCACTATCAGCGAGGACTGCATCGTTAAGGCCATTGCCTACGACGTTACCGGCAATTCAAGTGACATCGTTACGGCAGAGTACAAGATTGAGGCTTCCGTTATCCCAGGCTCGGGCACTTACACCCATACTTTTGTCACGACAGACATTCCCGAGGGCACAACAGATACAAACTTCACGCTTTCAGATGTTGATTGGGTACTTGCGTTGAACGGTGGCAAAGTCAGCACCTTTAGTAATGACTTGGGTGCTCATTTCGGCACGAACAATGAAACTTGCAGCAGCGTGACACTTTCCACAAATGGCATCCCTGGCATCATTTCCAGTGTAACGGTCGAGGCAAGCCGAGGCAAGAACCTCGTCGGCACATTGGCTGTAACTGTCGGTGGAAAGAATTACAATCTTAGCGACGGCGAAACGACAACAGCATTGGCCCCGGAGAACACAGCCTATGAGTTCACAGGTGAAGAGGAAGGCGAGGTAGCTATCGTTTGGACGATGAATTCAGGAAAGGGCGCCTTCTACATCAAGAAGATTGTTATTGAGTACAGCAACGGTGGCATTGTCGTAGCGAAGCCCATCATCTATCCTGCCGGCGGAACCTTTACCGAGCCACAGGAGGTAACCATAACCGCAGGAGATAATTGCTTCATCTTCTACTCGCTCGACGGCACAGAGCCTACAACCGAAAGCAACGTTTATGCAGGCCCCTTCATCGTTAGCGAGAGCTGCATTGTCAAGGCCATAGCATACGACGTGACAGGTGCATCCAGCAGTATTGCCACAGCAGAGTTCAAGTTCCCACAGACCTATACCACCATTGCTGACCTCTGCGCGGCAGCACCGGCAGAAGGCGAGGAAGAAGTTCTCGTTACGTTCAACGATTGGATTGTTACAGGCGTAAAGAGCAACAACGTTTATTTCACCGACGGCAGGAACGGCGTCCTCCTTTATCAAAGTGGACATGGATTCGAACTTGGCGACAAGCTTACAGGTTCTGCTGCTATCAAACTGCTTACCTATCATGATTGCGCCGAGATAAAGGGCTTCACGAAAGACACCGAAGGTGTTATCGTTGAGAAGGGCGCAACAGCTAGACCTATGTCTGTTGCCATCGCTGACCTTGAGAAGAATATGCAGGGCTGCGTATTATACTATGAAGGTTTGACCTATAATGATGGTGTCTTCGTTGATGATGACGACAACGAAATTACGCCTTATGGCACATTCATCACATTGCCTACGCTTTTGCAGGGCAAGATTTATAATGTCACCGGCGTGGCCATCTGGTTCTCCGAGAAAGGTGTTTGGGAGATTGCTCCCCGCACAGCAGACGAGTTCGTGCTTGTCACCTCACAGATTGCTCCTACATCTGCTTGGAGCGTAGAGAGCGAAGTTGTGGATGTCACAGGAGAACCGACAGCCTTCTTCACTACCAATTCCGACGGTAATGTTACTTATGAAAGTTCCGACGAAAGCGTTGCTGTCATTGACGAAAGCGGTCGCATCACTCCTATAGGCAGAGGTGTGACAACCATCACAGCATACGTTGCAGAGACTGAAACTTATTTGCCCGACAGCAAGAGCTTCACACTTACCGTCACAAAGGACGGCTATGCAGATGTCACCTTTATATATAATGATCCAGATATCGCTGGTCAAGGTGCACCTGATGTTGGTGCTGAACTCACAGCAACTCGCAACAATGTGATTACTCTCTATGCCAACAAAGCATACGCTAAGGATGGCGACACCCACATTAAAGTATATGGTAGCAAGTATGAGGGCGAAGGCGAGGAAAAGACACTCGTAGATCCTAGTTACATTCGGTTGAGTGTTGTCAATGGATATTCCATCACCAAGATTGTCCTCACCGCTACAGGTGAAAGCAACATCAAAGAATGGACAGACCAGTACGGCAAAGCCGCTGTCATTGAAGGTGCTACTGCTACATGGGAAGGCGATACGGATGAAGTCATCTTGACCAATCTTGCCACAGCTCAGGCTCGCATCAAGACCATTGCTGTCACCTACATCGATACAGATATCGTTGATGCTATTGACTCACCCATCAAGGGTGCGGAAGAGGGAGCCATCTACAATCTCGCTGGCCAGCGCATGAGCAAGATGCAGAAGGGCATCAACATCGTAGGTGGCAAGAAGATTGCGATTAAGTGAGAATAAAGCTGAGCTTGCTCATGCTTTATCGAGCGTGAGCAATCTTGGCGAAGCCAAGGTTTTGAAATAAGAGATTGAGTGAATAAGAAATCAGCCCCATCCGAGCAAATCGGGTGGGGCTGATTAGTTTTTATAAGCCTTAGTAGAGCCTTAGGTATTCGTAGATGTTTCCTACTGCGGCGAGGTAGCGCTCGAAGTCTTTGAGGGCGATGACCACTGTGCCGCGACAATCGTTGGGATGAAACGAGAGTGTCTTGTGCTCGGGCTGCCTGTAGCTGTTGTCGTCAAGGAGGGCTGCATCAAGGAAAAGATGAACATGATGCTCCTCGTCGTTGATGAGGCCAAAAGGCGAAACACTTCCTGGCTCAAGCCCTAGATACTTCATCATGCGTTCAGGCGAGGCAAAGGAGAGTTTGCCGCACGAGGGCTTGCCCTGTGCCTGCAATGCCGCCTTGAGGCGTGCTTCGAGGTCGTGGATGTCGAGGTCGTGGTCGCAATGGAAGCAAACGAGATAGTGCTGGTTGCCTTTATGGTTGCGCATAAAGATGTTCTTGCAATGCACGGAACCATCATCGTGCCACCAGCGTTTAGCTTCCTCAATGGTTTTGCCTTCAGGATGTTCGTAGCACGTGAAGGGAATGTCGTGCTCCCGGAGGAAACGCAGAACCTTTTCTTGTCTTTCGGATGCCATGAATGATTAATGTTTAGTGGTCAATTGCTTAAGCAGGCATTGGCAGCCTTCAAGGATGTCTTGCCAAGCCGTTTCGAAGTCGCGTGTGTACCACGGATCATCCACATCGCCTGGCCTATCGGTAAAATCGAGTAACAGGTGTATCTTGCCTTCCGGGTCGCCGCCGCAGATGATGTTCATGTTCCGTATGTTCCACGAGTCCATGCCTATGAGCTGGTCGAAGCGGTCATAATCGCCGCGCGTCATCTGCCGGGCTGTCTTGCCTTTGCAGGAGATGCCGTGCTCTGCCAGCTTTCTTCGTGCAGGTGGATACACTTCGTTGCCAATCTCTTCTGTCGAAGTGGCTGCCGACTCGATGTAAAATTCGTCTTCCAGCCCAGCCTTCCGCACAAGGTCTTTCATCACAAACTCCGCCATTGGGCTTCTACAAATGTTCCCGTGGCAGACAAAAAGTATCTTTGTCATAGTCTAATCATTGTCATAGTCAATGTAGCCTTGCACGATGCGCTGCCCGACGACATAGTCGGAACTCAGCACGTCGCGTCGGCTCTGGTAGTAAGGCGTTTGGATACCGGCCAAAGAGAATAGCGTGTGCGCCACATCATCGGCAGTTGCGGGCCTATCCACTGCTCCGCGTATGGCTTCCATCTGTTGGGGATGCGTCTTCATGTAACGGTCTGAACACCATACAAGAAAGGGAATCCCATACTGGCAGCGCAGCGCGTCCTTCGATTTCTTTTGTTCATGGCTTCTCCCGATAAAGGGGCGGTAGTCATATACCTCCTCTCCGTGGTCTGAAAGATAGAGCATCACCGAGGGCTGGCCCTTGAACATATCGACGATGGAGCTAACGACGAGGTCGTTATAGTGTGTGGCGTTGTCGTAATCGGCAACGGTCTGTCGCGCCGATTCGTCAAGGTCGTCGCGCCTGATGTCCTGCGGCTTGAACACCTGCAACGCTTCTGTGTGGGGGAAACGCCACGCCGCATCGGAATGTTGGCCCATGAGATGGAACACATACAAACAGAGTTTGTGGCGTCGGCCTTTGGCCTGCTGCCTTTCTCGACGCTGCTTGCAGGCCTGCATTAAATCCAGGTCGTACTTGAACGTCATGGTGTTGTATTCGCAATAGGCTATGGGCAGCATCTGCGGAGCGTAGAGGTAGGAGCCGAGGGCATAGTCGTAGGTCGAAACATCCGTGCCTTCGGGACGCTGGTTGTCCCATACTGACACATGAAAGCCCGCCTTCTTGAAGATGATGGGGAAGGCAGGGCAGGCGTACCAAGGCTCGCTGTCGGCAAGACTGTTCGTGCTGAGGATGTTCTTGACGGAGAAGGTCGTCAGGTTATAGGGCGCAATAACGTCTTGGAAGACAAAGAGGTTGCCGCTGTCTCGCAAGGCGCGGAGGCGTGGCGTCGTGTTGAGATAATAGCCATAGAGAGGGCTGTGCCACTTGCTGAACGACTCGCCGATGACCAGCACCACGTTCAGCGTGTCCTGTTCCGTGCAGACGGCAGGCTGGTGCGAGGCTTCCTGGCAGACCCGGATGGCCTGCTCGTTGTCCTTTCCCGACACGCGGAGAAAGAGCGCGGAATACAGCAAGTTGGTCGGCGTGCTCTGCTTCGCATAGAGACCTTGCCGCTCGTGCCATGCCTCGAAGTCGTATTGTGACTGCAATGTCAACAGCTTCATTGACAGGAAGAACAAGTAGGCACCGAGCATTAGGAACGGCATGGCGACCAGAGCAACCGTGCTTTCCAGCCAGAGGCCGTATGGCCTGCCCTTCCACCGCTTCTCCCAAAGGAACGCGGTCAGACAGAAGAGCAGCAGGCAGCCATAGCTGATGAAGCTGCCCTCGGTCAGCAGGTAGCGGTTCAGGAACTCGGAGGACTCGGTGCTGTTGGTTTCCTTCATCAGCAGAAGCACCCAAGGGGAGAGCAGGGAGCCAAAGTTGAAGAAGAGAAAAAGGTCGGTCAGCATCAGCCACGCGGCAATGGCGTACAGCAGTATCTTAAAGAATCTGCTTCGCCAGAGACTTATGATAGCCGCCAGCCCCCATGCCATGAAAACCGAGAGGGACAGGGCAATGAAGAGGTTCCGCCAGTGCATGACGGACTTCTCCACGATGCCATCGGACGCCCACCAAAGGAAGTGGGAGAAGAACATGGCAAAGACCATCAGGCAGAAGAACGGCAGTTCCTGCCAAATAGGCTTGGCTATCCATCCTGTTAGTCCTTTCGCTATGCGCCTCATAAATACTATTTACTCTTGTACCAATCGCGCAAGACGTAGAAAGCCTTCTTTCGTTTGCCTTGGTCGGAGAAGAGACCCTTGCGGTTGAAGCCGTCCTGAATGCCGGGCAATGGGCGGCGAGGCGAGCGGAAATCCTTCAACACCCACGGACAGGTGCCAGCAAGACCTTCTATCTTTTCCAGCATGGCGAGGTTTTCGCGGTATAGGTTCTCCTGGAACTCTTCCGTCCAGCGTTGTCCCTTGTCGCCATGATAGCCAGCCTTTGCGCCCCCACCGAATTCGCTGATGATGACGGGCTTCTCGTAGGGAATCTCCCACTTCATCTTCGGCGCGTCGTTCACGTCGCGATACCAGCCGATGTATTGGTTGAAGCTGACCACATCGACGTATTGGTTCATGTTGTCCTGCAAGCGGTTCACATAGTTTGATGCCCCCGTCACTTCCATTGCCATCGAGATAAGTCGGGTGTTGTCCTGGCTCCTTGCCGTTGTTGCTAAGCGTCCGAGGAACTTGTCGCGTGCGTCACTGTGGGGTGTTTCGTTGGCCAACGACCAGATGATGATGGCAGCGCGGTTATGGTCGCGTCTAATCATGTCCTTTAGCTGGCGTTCAGCATTTGCGTAAGTCTCTTCGTTTTGCCACGAAATAGTCCAATAGACGGGAATCTCCGACCATAGCAGGAAGCCCTGTCGCTCTGCCTCTCGCACCGCATGTTCATTATGGGGATAGTGCGCAAGGCGGATGAAGTTACAGCCCAGCGAACGTGCCCACGACAATAGCGTGTCCGCATCTTCCGCACAATTGCATCTCCGGCTTGTGTAAGCCGTTTCTTCGTGCGAGCAAACGCCTTTCAGGAAGATGGGTTTGCCGTTCAGTAACAGTTGCTTGCCGCGCGTCTCAATCGTGCGGAAGCCAATCTCATCCTTGATGACCTCATTGCCCATTTCCAGTTCCACATCGTAGAGCTTAGGCGTTTCGGGACACCAAAGTTGAAGCTTTGAGCTGACGACAGACAACTGGCAATTCGCAATCTCTCCCTCCGCATTCGTCGTGAACCTCTGTTTTATCTTCAGTTCCGGGATGCTCAACGTCACTTCCTGGTCTGCTACGGGTTTGTTCAGCTTCAGCGAGAAGTTCAGGATACGCTTCTTCCCCGTAACCTCCTTGTCAAGTCCGAGCCAGTAGTCTTCCACGTATGTCTCAGGGACATCCACCAGCAGGACGTCCCGTGTGATGCCTCCATAGTTCCACCAGTCGAAAATCAGCGTCGGCACATTGTCCTTGTGGCGCTTGTTGTCAATCTTGACAATCACGAAGTTTTTTCCTCCCTTCACCAGGTCCGTCACATCGTAGCAGAACGGCGTGAAGCCACCTACATGGCGGCCAGCCTTCTTTCCGTTGACATACACGATGGCCTCATAGTTGACGGCACCAAAGTACAGTAGCGCACGCCTGCCAGCGCGAGGCTCATAGTCAAAGTCGCGCTTCATCCATATTGTCCCCTCGTAAAGGAACAGCTCTTCCGACTGCGTGTTCCAGTCGCCAGGCACATGCAGCGTCGGGGAGGCGTCGAAGTCATACTCTACCAAGTCCGACGGATTTTTCATCTTCGCATTGATGAAGTAGCCCCAGCGCGTCGGATTCATCCGGTAGTCATAGTAACCCTGTTCCTGCAAATCGACAAAGTAGTTCCATTCGCCATTAAGCAAAGTTGTCTGCCTGGCATAAACATTCTGCGGAGCGGTGACCTCCGTCTGAGCCTTCGCACCGATAGCAGCTGCGAAGGCAAAAGCCATGAGAAATAATCTTGTGTTCATAGGTTTATATTAGATTGGGTCTGCAAAAATACAAATAAATTATGGAATAAAGCCCCCTTCGGTCAGAATAATGGTTTATTACACATGAGAAATCGCAAATCAACGGACAATCTTTCTCCCGCCCACGATGTAAATACCATGTAAATTACGATTTACAATTTGGCGTCCGTTGAGGTCGTACCAAGCATCTTCATTTTTCATTTTTAATTGTTCATTTTTAATTTCCCTGATGCCATCGGGCTCGGGTGCGGTGTAGTCTATGTCAGCAAGATAGCCGTGAGCTGTCTTTCCCGACTGGAAAGTGATGTTGAAGACGAGGTAGGCTGTGGCCGTCTCTCCGTTGGCCTTCTTATAGTGTAGCGCTTCGCGTATGGTGCGTTTCGCGCCATCTTGGTTGGCGTTTGGGTACTGCCCGACAAGGACGCTCTTGTTGGATTTCGTGAACTCGGCAAAAGCCACGCAGTTGCTGCTGTAGGATATAGCTGTCCCGCTGGCATTAAACCAGTGGCCGAAGTCTCCGTTTGTCGTCTTGCCAACCCTTTGCAGGTTGCCGTTAGCCCTGGCTGCATAGTTCATGATGGTGCAGTTTGGCTGTGAGCTGCTGTACGGGAGGATTTGCCCGAACAGCTCGTCGCCTTCCATCTGGAATGCTGTGCAAAGGGCGTTGAGGGCACTTCCAGAGAACGAGATAGAGACTCCGTCGTGGCTGGAAGTGGGTGGCAGCACGATGTCGTAGGTGAGGGTGATGTTGGCGATATCGCGTCCGTCGATGGCCTTCTCGAAGTCTGGCTCCTTGATGTAAGGAGTGATATTTGTTGCGGTAGTGCCTTCAAGCTCGAACTGATAAGGCCATTGGTCGTCGTTCTTGATGTCTTCGTCCCACTTGTGTTGAATGTAGGTTGCAAGGGCAGGGGCAACAACGAGGAACATCCTTTTTGTGCCAGCGGGAACAACCGCAGCAATTTCCTCTGTCATTTCTGTCGTGCCTTTGCAATGAACGATGTTGTCGTTATAGTATTCACGAGTGCCGTCGCTTTTCAGGAACACATATCCGATGCGGAAGCCGCGTGCCCCAGGGCT
>JAEEGL016324141.1_pt1 | contig 20332 bp, 18 predicted proteins | sample 9134231 | NCBI WGS metagenome assembly JAEEGL01 (sample SAMN16246548, study PRJNA631951) | gut metagenome | biome: gut microbiome; feature: rumen; material: fiber-attached | host: Bos | place: Iran: Karaj | collected 2018-10 | reverse complement strand
GGAATTACTGTTGTAGACCTAGAATAAAGGAACCACCTTTGGTCTAAATCAGTTTTTGTTGGATTCGGATGCAGGCTCAGTTTCGGGCTCATAATCATCCATCAAGTCGGCCTTATCAATAGAAAGTGTTCCATTCGGAAGTACCGTTACATGGAACGGCACATAGAGATCACTTTCAGGATAGCTCACACTGGCGGCAAACATCAGACCGTAATCAGTCACCTTGTCGAACACCAAGCCTTCCAAGATGGCATGTTGAATAAAATCTGGTTCAAGGTAAGAAGCAAATGTGTTTTTATTGAAAATCTTATTAACAAACAGTCTACCGTCTGTCGTTATCTCCAAAGTGATGGTATTATCGTAATACTTTAATCCCTGCACATCCGTCACTATGGGCAATGTGCCGTCTGCCTTTCGGACTACATTCATAGTATAAGTTCTGCCTTTGAAATCAGCAGAAGAAGACGAGGAAATGGTCTGCAACTGATGAATTTCATTGCTGATAACATCTTCCTTGATGGATTCAACTACATAGTTGTCGGGATCTTTTTGTGTGCGCTGGCGACAGGATGCAGAAAAAACCAGCAACAGGCATAATATAATATTTATATGTCTTTTCATTGATCATTATTATAATTTCTTTGGCAAAGTTACTATAATCTTGCGAAATAACAAAACTTACACTAACTTTGCATGCAATATGGTAACAGAGAGCGAAATATTCAACAGGTCAGAGCTGCTTCTGGGCAGCGACAACATGCAGCGTATTGCCACAGCTAAGGTCTTACTGGTAGGTGTGGGAGGCGTTGGTAGTTGGTGCGCTGAAGGATTGATTCGGACAGGTATCCGTCACCTTACCATTGTTGATTACGACATAGTGCAGGCCTCGAACATCAACCGCCAGCTGATGGCTACTACACAAACTTTGGGTCAAGTGAAGGTGGATGCTTTAAAAGAACGACTGCTGAAAATTAACCCAAATGCCGATTTGAATGCCATCAACATGGAATATAACGAAAACACAGCCTGCCTTCTTGACCTGAACAGTTTCGACTATGTGATAGATGCTATTGATAGTGTAAAGGACAAAGCGTTGCTGATACTGAGAGCCTCTGAATCGAAAGCCAAGTTGTTCTCATCTATGGGAGCTGCTTTGAAACTCGACCCGACAAAAATAGAGGTAGCTGAGTTCTGGGATGTAAAGGGTGACCCTTTGGCCAAAGCCTTGCGCAACAGATTTAAAAAAAGCGGACAATTCCCAAAACGTAAGTTCAAGTGTGTTTTTAGTCAGGAGCAGTTAGCAAGCAAAACACAAGGCAAAGGCTCGTTATCACAGATCACTGCCATCTTTGGCTTTACCTTAACAGGATTAATTATCAACGATATCATAGAAGACTTTAAAAGATGAAAAAGGTTATTTGGGGAGGTATATGCTTGGTACTGGCACTTGCCTCATGCAACGGAGGAAAGAGTAAAGAAAACGGAAACGGCTATCTGATTGAAGGAAAGATAGCTGATATCAGTAATGGTATGGTATATCTAAAAGAATATCATGACAAGAACTACACGTTGGTAGATTCTGCAGAAGTAAGCGGAGGAGAATTTGAGTTCCGTGGTTTTGCTATGCAGACACTAGCCTATGGACTGACGACAGACAAGGAGAGTAACAACCCGCTGGTATTCTTCCTTGGCAATGAAGCCATGAAAATAAAGATGAATGAGGCAAACAAGACACTTGACATTGAGGGTTCTCCTATCAACTCCCTCTATCAAGAGACTGTGGATAAAGTGGGTAAAGAAGGTTTCGATATCAATGAGTTTGTAACCGCTAACCCGGCATCTGCCCTATCTCCATATTTTATTATGCGCAATCTGGCATGGGGCCTTGACCTTGAACAATTACAGACATTGCGTAATAAGTTGGACGAATCGCTTGACGGGAACTTGTATGTGAAGCAGCTGCAAGACCTGATTGCCAAAAAAGAAGCTGTGCAAGTGGGCAAGATAGCTCCCGACTTTACATTACCCGATCCCGATGGCAATGCTGTTAGCCTTAAAGATTTTCGAGGCAAGTATGTGTTAGTTAGCTTTTGGGCTGGATGGTGCCCCGACTGCCGACGAGAGAACCCGTTTATCGTTGAAGCCTATAACAAGTATAAGAACAAGAACTTCACAGTATTGGGTGTATCCATCGACCGAAACCGTGATACATGGCTCAAGACTGTTGAACAACAAGGATTGGTATGGACACAGGTGTCCGACCTGAAATATTGGCAAAGCGATGTAGTAGAGTTGTACGCCATCCGATGGGTGCCAACAGGCATATTGCTTGATCCAGATGGCAAGATTCTCAACATCAGCCTCAACGAGGATGAACTGGTAAAGAACTTAGCCAGTGTATTTGAATAAAATAATGTCTATTTGTCATTGATTAGTCCAATTTACTAAAAGATAGCTGACATTATTACAGAGAATACCTTCATCTATTGACAAATTGTCACCACATTTCCATTGGCACATAACTTGCAATAAGATAAGTGCAAGCCGAAGCGAAAGCTAAGGCGAGTGGATGTATAACAATTAAAAACTAAAATAAAAATGGAGGTATTTACTATGTTACCAGCAATGTTTAGAAACACTTGGTTTCCTACAGTATTTGATGATTTCGATTTTACACCTCGTGCCAACACAACCGCACCGGCAGTTAACGTAATGGAAAATGAAACGGCATATACTATGGAGGTTGCCGCTCCTGGCATCAAGAAAGAGTTTTGCCGCGTCAATATCAATGAAGATGGCAATTTGTGCGTAGCTATCGAGAATAAATGGGAGCACAAGGAAGAGGACAAGGAGAAGAAGCAACACTACCTGCGTCGCGAGTTCTCTTACAGCAACTATCAGCAGAACTACACTCTGCCAGAAGATGTGGATAAAGAGCACATCTCAGCAAAGGTAGAAAATGGTGTATTAACCGTTGTTCTGCCTAAATTCAAGAAAGAAGAAATAAAGAATGCACGTACAATTGAAATCGCATAACACATTTATTTCAGACTACGAGTGTCATTCATAATGAAAAGGCTGCATCAATGGTGCAGCCTTTTCATTATTGTAACGGATATATGAGCGTAATAATCAAGAGAAGGATGGGCAGTAAGACCAAGTGCATAATGGTTCCCAAGCGTGCAAAGTCCGTGAAACGGAAAGAACCAGGTCCGAAGACCAACATATGGGTTGTACTTCCAATAGGAGAAGCAAAACTAAGGGCAACACTAAGCATTAGTGCCATTACAAATGGCAAAGGATCACAGTCTAACAATAACGCCTGTTGGTAAATTATGGGGAAAAATACAGCACCTGCTCCTACATCACTGATAAATTCACTGACCACCGATGCCAACAAGCACATGACTCCCATGACTACATAAGGATTAGAATGGCAAAGGTCGAGCACATTTGTAGCCACAAAACTGGCTACACCCGTTTTGGTAATAGCCACGGAGAATACCACCGTAGAACCAAGGATGAGCAAAAGGTCCCACTCGATGTATTTGGTTACATCCGTAATGCGACAACAGCCAGCCATCATCAGCACACCAGCAGCAAACATAGAAGCCGTGATAAGTGGCAATATCTTAAATGACGATATAAGGAACATCAGCGTCAGGACAACAGCGGAAGTTACGGTTTTGGGACCCAACTGAGGCACAAAATGACTATCGAAGAACTTAAGTGAGCGACGGTTGGCTTGCTCCAACTGGCTTTCGCCCTTAGCCGGGCATTCCAACAACAACGTATCCCCTGCCTGTAAACTGATTTCACGAGGCATACCTTCCACGCGATGTCCTTGGCGAGCCACTGCTACAAGGACTACATTGTTTCGCCGTTCAAAGCTACAGTGAGCCATTGATTTACCTATCAACTCACTACCAAAGGTAACATAAGCTGTACGCATGCGACGTTTGGTATCTATCTCATCGATATTCCAAACATGATGGTCGGCAGCTACTAAACCATGAGTTCGTTTTAACTCCAGCAAGTCATTGATTTGGCCTGCATAGATTAGACGGTCGCCACCCATAACAGGCTCGTCCTTAGGCACAGGCATCACAACCTCACGATCAAAATGCATAATCTCAATTAGCGATCCGCCTTTAGGGCTTAACAGACCTGCCTCCTCCACTGTTTGCATTACGTAAGGGTTGTCGGTAGGGACCAACAATTCAACAGTATAGTCGCTTGTAGATTCAAACGAAACGTCAGATGACTGCCTATCTGGGATGAGACGCTGCATCAGCACCAAAAGCATCATGCCCAATACGGTGAGGATTATGCCTGGCAGCATGGGCTCAAAAATATTCATAGGTTGCCCCGAATGGCTAGTATATAGACCTGCAATAACAAGATTGGATGAGTTGCCTAATAAAGTACACATACCTCCCAAAGAAGCAGCATAGCTTAATGGCATCAGCAATTTGGAAGGAGAGAGATTAATTTTACGTGACCAAATCTTTACAGCATCAATTAGTAGTGACACAACATTTGAAGAACCCAAGAAAGCAGAAAGCACACTAGTAGGTATCACCAGTTTGATGATGGCGCCAGTAAAAGTGCGAGCCTCTCCCAAGACATTTTGAGTAAGCCAATATAGCACACCCGTCTGCATCAGTCCGCCTATAATGACAAAAAAGGCAGCATTCACCGCTACAGGTTCACTACTGAAACCAGCCATTCCTTCTTCCTCATCGACAATACCCAATACCAATAACAAAGTAAGTGCACCTAAAAAGGCTACCTCAGCAGGGATGCGTGAATAGGCCATCACCACGAAAATGCAAATCATTGTCAGGATAGTCACCCAACCGCCTATACTTACGCCAAATACTATCTCTTGGAAGAAAGATTCAATCATGTTTTTTTAATTTCGAGGCAAAGGTATGGCAAGTAAAAGATAAATCCAAATTTAACTCTCAATTTCTGACAATTCCAGCCAACGGAGAGACTTCTCGTCCAGTTCTGCTTCCAGAAAGGGCAGTCGTTTCGATTTCTCTGTGAGAGCATCAATCGACAATGTTCCACTGCAAAGATCTGCTTCCAACTGTTTTTTCTCAGCCTCTAGCATCTCAATCTCTTTTTCCAACTGTTCAAACTCACGCTTTTCCTTAAAAGACATGCGCTTTTTGTCATTCTGTCGCTGACGTTCAGATTTAGATGCAGCAGGCTGCATAGCCTTCGACATACTGCGTTCATGTTGATCTTTCTCTTCTTTCCATGCGCGATATTGGGTATAATTACCAGGGAAGTCACGAATATCACCTTGGCCATTGAAAACTAGTATATGATCCACCACTTTATCCATAAAATAGCGATCATGGCTCACTACTATTACACAGCCACCGAAGCCTTTCAAGTATTCTTCGAGCACTTGCAACGTCATAATGTCGAGGTCATTAGTGGGCTCATCCAATATTAGGAAATTGGGATTGCGCATCAGTACCGTACAGAGATATAGCCTGCGACGCTCTCCTCCACTTAATTTATATATATAGTTGTACTGTGTCTCAGGGGAGAACAAGAAGTATTGTAAAAACTGAGATACACCCAATCGTTTGCCATTACCCATATCAACTACTTCGGCAATATCACGGACAGCATCTATTACCTTCATTTGTTCATCAAAAAGCATGCCCTCTTGTGAATAATAGCCAAAACGCACAGTTGAGCCAATCTCCAACGTTCCACTATCAATAGGTAACTCACCCAAAAGAATCTTCAAAAAGGATGATTTGCCTGTACCATTATTCCCCACAATACCCATCTTCTCAAAACGGGAAAAGACATAAGAAAAATCATCGAGTATTTTAATATCACCAAATGACTTACATAAATGGTCGGCTTCAAAGATCTTGTTACCTATATAGGATGATTTCACATTGAGCAGAACCTTATTATCAAACACTCGTTGTTTCGCCACTTTCTCCAACTCGTAGAAAGCTTCCTCACGATATCTTGCCTTATGCCCACGTGCCTGTGGCATGCGGCGCATCCAATCCAGTTCTGTCCGATATAGATTGTTTGCACGTTCAATCTCAACAACCTTGGCTTCCATGCGTTCCTGTCTTTTCTCAAGGTAATAAGCATAGTTGCCATCATACTGGTAGAGTGACTCTCCATCCAGTTCCATAATATGGTTACACACACGATCTAGGAAATAACGGTCATGTGTCACCATGAGCAAAGTCATTGCGCTGCGTCTTAAATAATCTTCCAACCATTCAACTATATCTAAGTCAAGATGGTTGGTAGGCTCATCTAATATCAGCAACTCAGGATCGTTGATAAAGGCATTAACTAAAGCAACACGTTTAATCTGTCCACCCGACAACTCAGATACAGGTTGCAGGAAGTCGGTAATTTTTAACTTGGTAAGTAACTGCTTAGCTGCCAACTCGTAGTCCTTATGAGGGTCAAGTTTGCAACTATCATGCTTTAGACAAGCCTCCATTACTGATAGATGAGAAGGATATTGGGGCGTTTGTGGCAAATAACCCACTCGCAGATCACGACGGAAAGTAATCTTACCATCGTCATAAGGTTCCTCACCAGCCAAAATATTCAATAAGGTGGATTTTCCAATGCCGTTCTTGGCTATTAATCCCACATGCTGACCTTCTGATAAACCAAAACTGATATCGTGAAACAATACATGGATACCAAAAGACTTGGTAAGGCCTTCTACCTGCAAGACGGGATTATAATTGTTTGCCATCAAAGAATATGTTCGTATGTATAGGTTAAGTTAACAGGTTCTCCATTCTTCACTTTACTCCACACCAACTTCATTGGATCGATGGTCTTGCCATCTGCCTTATTCACAAGCACTGGCACTTCACGACTTCCATCAATCAGTGTCATCCACTCCATACCATCTACTTCATTGACAAGAATAACACAAAGTGTTATACCTAGAGCAATCCAAGCATCACGCTTACGTGGGTTTAACAACTCATTGTCAATCAAGCGCTGCATGTTCTGGATATCACTTACCTCACCTCGGAAATCTTTCTTAAACTGTTTCTTGATCTCTGACTGTACCCAATCATATGACTCATCAATTTGATAAATTTCCATGAGGCGTATAGGTATGAGTTCTGCATGATATTTTACCCCAGGATAGCGTAATTCCAAAGAAGCAATAACCTCCTGAGCCTTACGGATAGATGCATCTTTAGGCGTAGCGAATGATACTTCAAAAGCAACATCACCAATGCCTGTCACCCACTGATGGTTCTCAAATGCCTCATTATCTTCAGTAAAAACCTCACAGCTATAAGCACAAGGATGATTGCCAACGATGACAGCTTGAGCACGTCGACTACGTCTCAATTCATCATTCACCATCTCTTGCCCATAGTTGGCATGATCTCCACGAAATGCTGAAATACGGAAGTTTCCATCCCAATCATCGGGATTATAAAACAGGAAAGACTCTTCCCCACCCTCAAACTCATGCCAATCGGCTGGATAGGTCATACTAAACCAGGCACCTGGTGCTATAAACTTCTTGCCATTAATCATAGTCAACTCTTTGGATGTAAAGATACTGCAAGTTGATGACACTGCCAAATAATAATGATAAATAGTTGAGCTATGCGTTTTGCAAGGTGATGAAACCATCGGTGTGCAGTTGAGAAATATACATAGCAAGACGCTGTGGAAAGTTTGGTTCCTCAGGATGATGCAGTGAGACAATACGAATCAACTCTTCTGTAGTACGCTTACCATCCATCAACTGCCACACCTCAGAGCCGTATTGTTCGAGAGGTACATGTATAAGAGGGGAATACCAGCGAGAAAAAAGTTTGGCCATCCATGTCTTTGGGAAACGCTGATAGACCAGTGCGAGGCAGCCATCAGCTGTCTGTTCAGTCCATACATGTGAAGCATGAACGGGAATGGTATCTAAAAGATTCACCTTACTGCTCACAATTACTAGGTCTTAATGTTCGGTTTTTCCAGTCCATAACCCTTCTTCTTATCCAAATATAGCATGGCAACAGCCACCAGTACACCAACCAAACCTGTACAAGCAAAAATCTGCATGCCTGCAGTATAAGTGGGATCAGTCTCGTTAGCCTTGCCGACAAACATTGGAATGATGGCACGACCAAAATTCTGGATGAAGAATATCAGTGAGTAGGCAGTCCCCAGACATTTCAACGGCATGATTTTCGGCACAATTGGCCATAAAGCAGCAGGAGTAAGAGAAAATCCTATGCTCAGCATCACCATCAAAACGATAGCAAAAGCACTAGCATGTATCGGCAATGAAAATCCGAAATGAACTAATGTTAACATGCCAGTACCTATTATTATTAAAGTAACACCACGACCATACTTATCATAAACAGAACCGAACAGAGGAGTCATCAAGATAGTGCCAAATGGCACGATAGATGTAAAAAAACCAGCAATATCGGGAGCCACCGCGTACTTATCTATCATCAGACGAGTAGCGAATTTCAAGAATGGGCTTACAGCAGAATAGAACAGTACTACAAATAGAGTAATAAGCCAAAAACCAGGACTCTTCAGAATCAAACCAATGTCACGAAGATGGAACTGGTCATCCTCTTCCGAATGAGCGGTAAGGATTGAACTTTGAATAGCTCTCTCATCTTTATCTAGACGTATATCGAGGACACAGAATATGAAAAATGAAACTAAGCCAATGAGTAAACAAACCAAGCCCAATAGCAGAGGAGCAGACAAAGAAAAATGACGAGCTAATGGGGCACTAACACTCAAAGCTGCAGCAGTACCTAAACGGGCCATTGCCAACTGAATTCCCATGGCTAATGCCAGTTCGTGACCAGTAAACCAACGTACCATCGCCTTACTGACAGTAATACCACACATTTCATAACCAACGCCGAAAATGGCAAAGCCTAAACTCGCTACAGCTGCTGACAAAGGAAGGTGCACATCCCAATAAAGGACATTGAAGTTGAAAGAATCGCCAGCCAACGGGGCAGTCACTGCATAATACTTGATGCTCACGCCTATCAGCATCAAAGAACAGGCGAGCACGCCAGTAAAGCGCACTCCCATCTTATCTAAAATGAGCCCGCTAAAAAATAGCATCAGCAGGAATACATTGAAGAGCCCACCCGAACCAGAGAAAAAACCATAGTCAGTGCTTGTCCACCCTAAACCTCCTTCTTCAATCGGCATCTCCAAGAGTGTTTCTAAAGGCGACATAATGTCATTGAGGAAATAACCCATCATCATGGCGGTTGCCACAATGACCAGTACTATCCAGCGCACAAGCGCTGAGTCGTTAATTTTCTTCCTTAATTCTTCCACCTTAATATGTGCTAATTTTATTATGGAGTAGTGAAGACAGAAGCGAAACTGCTTTGGATATGTCGCTTAGAGATAGAAAAGATACGTCTTATTATAAAAAAGTTAGGAGTTAAGAAGCCTTGTACTGATTCTTAACTCCTAACTTATAATTACTATTTATTTAATATTTGGTTCCTCCAAACCAAGGCCTTTTTTCTTGTCAACTGCTTTAAGCACTAAGCCCAATATCAATGCAGCCACACCCAGACATGCCAACATCACCAGTGGCCAGGTATAATCGAACTGCGTTGGGTCAGTCACACCAGGATTTGTATTGTCAAGTACCTTACCAATGAGCAATGGGAAGAGCCACAATCCAATGTTTTGAATCCAGAATATTAAAGCGTAAGCTGAACCAATGATCTTGGCATCAACCAACTTTGGCACGCTTGGCCAAAGAGATGCAGGAACAAGTGAGAAAGAAGCGCCCAACACTAATATAGTAAGGTATGCAACAATGATACCACCCACCATGTTACCCTTGAAACCTGGCAATATGAATGCAAATGTCAGATGACAGGCAATCAGCAGTAAAGAACCAAGTACTAACATGGATGCAGCCTTACCCTTGTGGTCTACATAGCTGCCCAAGATAGGTGTAATACCCATAGCTAGCAATGGGAATACAGCAAACACGGACTCGGCACTTTGACGCATGTAACCCATGTAACAGTATACAATCAAGGCTACAATGGCCAATGCCAACAGACAGTATTTTTTAGTTTTATCTTACATGAAATTGCTGGTAAACGATGCAATAGCAACCACCAACATTATCACATACTGTACGATAGTAACGCTGCTGTTGGCCCAGAAAGAATTTGGATCCACCTCTGTAAAATCAAGGTTACATTGCAACATGTTCACCGCATATTTCTGGAAGGGGAAGATGGCACTGTAATATAGCACACAAAGCAAAGATACCAGCCAGAAACCAGTACTGGTAAGAATCTGTCCCAAATCACTGATCTTGAATGGATCATCTTTTTCTTCTGCCTCACCAGTTTGTGCATCCAGTTTCTTGTCCATAAAGAAGTAAACCACAAACATGATCAGACCTATAGCCAATAACACTACACCAAAAGCTACAGAACGGCTTACACTGATGCTACCACCTAACTTGGCAAAGAATGGTGAGAAAATCATGCAGGTCGCTACGCCCAAGCGAGCCAAGGCCATCTCACTACCCATGGCCAAAGCCATCTCACGGCCCTTAAACCATTTCACTATACCACGACTTACTGTGATACCAGCCATTTCACAACCACAGCCAAAAATCATGAAACCGCAAGCAGCGAACTTAGCTGAGGCAGGCATTCCCTCATAGAAAGGAGAAACGCCTAATTCATCGAAAATGGGGATATAATTCAAGTTATTAGTAAACCACTCTTCCAGTCCACTGCCCATGAAAGACTCAGTAACAGCATACCACTTGATAATTGCACCCAGCAACATCACCGCACCAGAGAGAACCGCAGTAAAGCGTACCCCCATCTTGTCAAGAATGATGCCAGCAAAAATAAGGAAGAATACAAACACATTGAGGAATACCTCACTGCCTTGCATGGTGCCAAACGCTGTGGAGTCCCAGCCACGAGTTTCCTGCATCAAGTCCTTGATAGGCGACAGGATATCCATAAAGATATAGGCAAAGAACATGCCTAAAGCCAGGAGCAGCAAAGCAGTCCAGCGCATTCCAGCGGAATCACGTAAAGTTTGTTGAATCTTGTCTGTTGTCATGACAATACTTACTCTTCAGTATACATCAGTTTGAAGGAGTTTCTGCGGGAGCCTCAGCTGGAGTCTCAGTTGCAGGGGCAGTAGTACCTACAGGCATGTTATAAGGATTGGTATTGGCATTTTTCTGTGCCTGTTCCATAATAGCGTCCTGACTGCTTGAGTTTGCAGAAGGCAAAGAGTAAGCTGATGCCACGCTGCATATTACCATAACAGCAGCAAGCGTCCATGTAGCTTTCTCCAAGAAATCGGTGGTCTTACGAACACCCATTATAGCGTTTGAAGATGAAAAACCAGAGGCTAAACCGCCACCTTTAGAATTTTGAATCAATACGATGCCGCACATCAGGACAGATGCAACCAGCATCAAAATAGTAATCAGTAAATACATTTTTAATTATGGTTTTGTTTTCTCATTAATAACTAATTTCTCCAAAAAACGAATTTGGTCTGCAAAGTAAATACTTTTTTTTGGATATTTCAAGTTTAATTTTCTAATTATTTCCAAAGCCTTACCATATCGACGCTGTTTGATATAGATTTTGGCCAAAGTCTCGGTAAAATAGCTATCGTCAAGTTCTCCCGTTTCCTGCTCTATTATTTGCTCATCATCGCTGTTAGTTTCATTCAGGAAATAATCTTCTGTCGGTGGTGGAACATTTAGCTCGCTATCTGATGATTGCTCCTCTGACATTTCTGACAAAAAAGAGTCGATAAGCGACAAGGTACGATCTTTAACAGGTATTTCTTCCTCTAGAAGAACTGATGGTTTACTATTTTTTGCTGGTTTTAATGTGAAGCGATCACCCTCTATTAGATAGTACAACTTACTACGATCTGATATAAACATGGCAGACTTGCGTAGTTCAGGTCCGAAAGATTCGTCATGCAACAGATATAAATTCTTCAAATACAACATTCGAAGCGTCTGAAAAAAAGGATACCGAGCTACGGCTGTACGTAATTCGTACAACGTACTTGCATTCAGCAATTCAGGCTGCTTAATCCATTGTATGATATCATTGGTGGTCATCTTACCAATTGGCTACTGTTGAGTTAAATATCTGCTCGGAAATATCCTTCACCATTACTTCAATCAGTTGATCCTGTACAGCAGTCAACAGCTGAGTAGCATCATAGGTCTGGAAGGCAGTAAAGGTGCGGTTTTCAAAATCCTCTTCATGGTTAGTGTTATTGGTATATGACACATTAACGGTCAATGTCAATCGTACTTTAGAAGAATAGCCACTAGCATCGATTGCCTCATTAAACTGGTTATAACCAGTAATCTCTCCTTCTATTACAATATCTCCGTTGTTATTGACCAACGACAATCGAGTCTGCCGCATAAACAAATCTTTCATCTGATCGTTCAGGGTAGTAGCAAGGGGACCATAAACATAATCAGCATGGTTCTGGAAATCCACAATCTGCATAGTATGCACCTTGCTATAATCTATCGAAGAGATGGGAGCCAGGCCTAAAGAAACCTTGCAAGACACCATTATCAAGGCTAACCCAATCAGCCATGCACCATGTTCCAACTTCTTATTCCAAACCATACACCTTAATCTTTCTATATAATGTGCGTTCTGAGATATTTAATTCTTTTGCCGCTGCCCTACGTCTGCCACGATTCCTCTCCAGTGCCTTCTTAATCATCTCTTTCTCTACCTCATCCAGTGACATAGTTTCTGCTTCTTCCACGGCCTCGGTATCTTGAATATTATCATCATCATTGTGTAATGAAGCTGCAGATCGTCCATTAGCAGCTGAATGCTGAATAATAGGAATTACAGCATCAGTTGATGGTGTTGCTGGAGCGTAATACTTTGTATGAGCAGGTTCGGCAGCTACAGTTACCTGTTCACCAGCCATTAGTTTCTTTACTACTTGCTTCAGCTCAGTGACTTCATTATTGAGATTATAAAGCATTTTATACAAAAACTCACGTTCTCCTTCAAACCCTTGGCCAAATTCCTTTGATCCAAACAAGGCAGGCAGACGCTGACCTTGTTCCTGCTGTGGCAAATAACGCCTCAACATATCTGCTGTTACTTCTCGGTCGGTCTCAATAATAGAAATCTGTTCCGTCACATTCTTAAGCTGACGTACATTACCCGGCCAACGATAGTTGACTAACATACGCTTTGCCTCCTCTGTCAACTGAATAGCAGGCATGCGATATTTCTCTGCAAAGTCAGCCGCAAATTTACGGAACAACAAAGCAGCATCATCCCCACGCTCACGCAAAGGTGGTACCTTAATGGGCACCGTGCTAAGTCGATAGAACAAATCCTCACGGAAACGGCCGTCAGCAATGGCCCTATCCAAGTTGACATTAGTAGCTGCCACAATACGAACATTGGTCTTCTCTACTTTTGAAGAACCCACCCTGATAAATTCACCATTCTCAAGCACACGTAATAATCTGGCCTGCGTCGCCAAAGGCAGCTCGCCTACTTCATCAAGGAAAATAGTACCTCCATCCGCTTCACTAAAGTATCCTTTTCTGTCGCTGATAGCACCAGTAAATGCACCCTTTTCGTGCCCAAAGAGTTCAGAATCAATGGTCCCTTCAGGAATGGCACCGCAGTTTACAGCAATGTATTTACCATGTTTTCTCCGACTGAACTGATGGATTATCTGAGGAAAGCTTTCCTTACCCACACCACTTTCACCTGTAATAAGCACAGACACATCAGTCGGTGCCACCTGCATGGCAGTATCAATGGCATGTAGCAGATTCTCATCATTACCGATGATGCCAAACCTCAGTTTCACTTGTTGAATCTCAGTTCTTGTCATAATGTTTCTTCCTCAGGTTCTATCATCTGTTTAAGTTTGTCACTATCATCACGCCTGTCATAATATTGCTTACGAAGAGGGTTGGCTAAAGCTTCTTCTTCGCGGTTCCTATTTCGCAAAACATCTATTCCTAAATAGATGGCATTTCTCAACGAAGATTCATCTGCAAGACCCTTACCAGCCAATTCATATTCCACTCCATGTACAGGTGTTGCACAAATAGCGGACAATCCAGTAATGAACCTCACACCACTATTAAAGCTCAGAGCCTTGAACAATCCCATACCCTGATCATGATACATGGCAAAAATACCATCAAAATGGGCATAATTGCTTGTCTCCAACAAAGAATCTACTGAATAAGGGCCGTAACAAATAACTCTCTCTTCCATCAATTCTTCTAGAGCGGGTTTAATAATCTCTTGCTCTTCTTGTCCCACAACGTCGTTTAACACTGCGCCAGGGTTCAAGGATAGAACAGCTATACGAGGAGCGCTAATGCCAAAGTCTACCTTCAATGACTGGTTAAAAACAGCCATCTTATCTTTTATCAACTCTTTAGTCAGTGTAGATGTCATTTCCTTCAACGGAACATTCTCTGTAGCAAATGCCACACGTAAATCATCCTTTACGAGAATAGACAAAGCTATATCCCCCGGCTCACCCAATTCTCTTAGAACCAAGTTGGTCAATCCTGGATAGTCAATTCCGGCCTGTTTAAAAGCCAACTCATTGATTGGTGCCATTACCAATACATCAGTCAATCCATCACGATACTCATCCAGTGCTTGTTGCATAGCATACCAAGCTGCTTTCCCTGATTCAGCATCAGTTTTGGCAAACTCCACTTTCGCGTCATCATCATTGCAAGAAACTATATTTACAGTATCATCTGCAACGTTAGCAGCAGAATTGACAATAGAAAAAGGTGTTTGGATATCCATCGTTTTACGATGATATGTGGCCACTTTTGGTGATCCATATATTACAGGAGTACATAATTCTAACATTGTAGGGTCCTCAAACGATTTCAACGCAACTTCCCAGCCTACTCCGTTTATATCTCCTTGTGTAATAGCTATTCTAATTTTCCCTTCCATCCAAAGATATTAGTTATTTGTTGATAATAGTTTATTTTCATTCATCTTGCAGAGGAATCTGTGCATCATCCATTACCTTACCTGGCAGCTTAATCGTATATAAGGAAGCTTCCATACCTCTTACCAGATTACGTTTTAATTTCTCAGGTGCATAAATAAAGATTTCCTCAGTAATCACTCGTTGGTTGACTGTGTCTACACGGCTTTGTGAGACGAATGGACCTCCCATCATGTCACCCTTTACTCTCCACAAACCACGAGCTTCAAACACGTATTCACCTTTCAGCATGAAGGCACGTGTAGTGACAAAACGAGCATCGGTCTGCATGTATGTACCTTCGGCAGCACCAGGGATATTTATCTTCATAACAGAATCACGCTTCTGTATGAAAAAGTCTTGAGTAAACGTACGACGATCTTTGTAGGGATAAGAGTATATCACATAGTTTTGATCGCCTGCTGCCGCATTAGCTCCAGCCCAGAAAAAATCCTCACCTCGCTTGGATGATTTCAGTTCACCAGACACCCATACATCACAGTCAAACATCTCTTTCACATTTTTAGCAATCATATCGCTATGCTGATATTCCAACACTTGAATCTGGCGGTTCATTTCAGCACGAGTGAAGAAATCTATGATTGCCTGTCCGTTTTTGGTAATATATTCAGCTACCGATTCTGCATCTGGACCTTGAATTGTCAGTATGGCCTGCGGGTTTGCATAAACATTCATCTCTGAGCGAAACTTCGGCTGAGTATACGTACTCGGATCAATATCAACCTTGATAATGTTACGTAACATCTTCAGCGTAGCATTATATCCAAAGGGAGTGGTGTTCATAATTCGGAAAGAGCGCTCTGACTGAGGCAAACCTGGCACATCAGTATCCAGCACATCATATAATGCACGGCCTGCCAAGCCTTCCCAGTTGGCATCATCACAGACCACCAGCAGCTCATATGCCCTGCCGCTGGATGTAGGGGTAAAGATATTCAGTGAGGAGCGTTTGTTGCCTCCACGATTGCAGGCGCCCAACAACAAGGCTGCCAACATAATAGTCATCAAATAAACTGTTTTTCTCATATTTCCCTTTTATTTTGTATTGTCACCACAAAACTACGAATAAGCGAGAATAGAATAAAACTCTTTCTTAATAATTAATATTAATTCTTGTTAATCTCCTCATGCTTAGCAGTTGATAGCATTCCACAAGCTGCAAAAATATCTTCACCACGCGAGGCACGTATAGTTGTAAACAAGCCATGCTGAGTAAGGAAATCTCTCAACTCAATCATCTTTCCCATATCCACACCTTCCAAATCTACATTCGGTATAGCATGAAAGCGTATTAGGTTTACCCTACAATCCAACCCACGTAACAACTTTAATAGTTCTTTGGCATAAATCACACTATCGTTCACACTCTTGAATACAATATATTCAAAAGAGAGTCGGCGCTGATGGCTAAAATCAAAACTCCTCAATAGATCCACAATCTCTGTAATAGAATAGGCACGTTCAGCAGGCATTAATTCACGGCGCAAAGCCGGAACAGGTGCATGCAGACTCACAGCTAAGTGGCATTCGCTTTCTTCTAAAAAACGCTGCAAACCTTTCTTCAAACCTACTGTAGACAACGTGATGCGTTTGGGGCTCCAGGCATAGCCCCAAGGAGCTGTCATAATATCGAGGGCTTTCATAACCTCATCTAGATTGTCCAGCGGTTCGCCCATACCCATCATCACAACATTAGTAAGATGCTCATACTCAGGCAACGACTGAATCTGATTAATAATTTGATTTGCGGTGAGATTCCCACTGAAGCCTTGCTTGCCAGTCATGCAGAACTTGCAATTCATCTTGCAACCCACTTGAGAAGACACACAAACCGTGCCACGATCATCATCAGGGATATAGACTGTCTCTACAAAATGATTATCGTGTGCATAAAAGAGATATTTCACAGTTCCATCTTGCGAGCGCATCTCATTGATAGGAGCCTCAGCGCCCACCACATATCCCTCAGCCAGTAAAGTGCGATGCTTCAAAGAGAGGTTGGTCATCTCATCTATGCTCTTAACCCTCTTCACATAAAGCCATTGCGCTATCTGCTTAGCAGCAAAGCTTGGCATCCCCAAGCCTTTCACCATCTCTTGCAATTCGCTGAGTGTCATCCCCAAAAGCGGTCTTTTATCCATTGCTACACAATTATGCAAAATCGATTGCAAATTTACAGATAATTACGGAAACTGCCAAATTGTCACTCCACTTTCTCTAAGGCATACATCCTTCAATTCTGCTACTCAAGTGAAGATGTCTCAACATACTTAAAAACAGAAGGCAGCCCTTTTGGGTTGCCTTCTTATAAAGAGTCAACTATTTCAAATTAATTGAAGTAGTACTTCACACCAAACTGGATTCTCCAAGCCTGATTCCAATTACGATCGTACTCCCAAGTCTTGGTTGGAGCATTACCTGCCTTATCACGATAGAGTGAGAAAGTTGGCTGATTAGCGTCATTCTTGCCCTCATATTTCAGGATAGCACCCTTATTGATAGAATTCATATTCTTAACAACACCCCAATCAGAATTAATCAAGTTGCCTATGTTCTCAATATCAGCTGAGAGCTGCAAAAGATGCTTGGTATTACCAATGTTCAGGGTAAAGTCGTGTGCCCAACGGAAATCAAATCTGTGTACCCAGGGAGCGCGTGCACTGTAAGCCTCAGCATATTCACCCTTATGGTTCTTCAAGTATGAATCCTGAGCCACAAATCTCCAGAAATCCACACGGTCTCTATCTGCAAAAACAGTTTGGTTACCATCCTTATCGAACTTGTCAACAAAGTTGATTTCGCTGTCATTCTTAGGAATGTACATCAAGTCACCACTAATACCGTCACCATTAACATCACCATTGTAATAATAGCTATAACCTGAAGGAGAGAAACCAGTATAGAACAAGCTAAAGTGTTCTTTCCAAACAGTATAACTAATAGAAGCAATAATACGATCTGGAATTACATACTGAGAATTCTGAACTTTTGCAAAGTTAGGACCATCGACAGTATAAAGGCCAGACCATGCAGAAGAAGCATTTGAACCAGGCATACCTGACACTTCCTTCATCACGGTGTGAGTATAAGATGCCATGATGTTCAAATTCTCAATAGGCTGAGCATTCACAGTTAAGTTTGCAGTCCAACCGTAACCCTTGTGGGTATTAGTCAGCACATAAGCTGCATTTTTCTGGTAAGTATAATTATTCGGATAAATCAGACGATTGTCTGCACCAGCGAAACGATCCCAACCAGAAGTACTCTCAGGAATATTCCAATTTACCAAACGTACAGCATTGATGTTCTTGGTGTAGTTGAATTCCCCTGTTACAGTCAATGGGAATGATACTGGCACCTGATAGTCAATAGCTACAGAAGTCTTCCATACCTGAGGCATCTTGAAGTTATGATCCACGCCGTTTACGTCCCTTGGCACTGTACCTTCTGCAGGGGTAATAGATGTTGGAGTGCCCAAACGGTTAATAAATTCACTCTGGTCGGTTACCATTTGACCAGCAAACTTAGCCAATCTTGGATCTACACTGGTAACAACATCATTACTATACTTAGTTACAGCTCCTACCTGATTCTGTATCATACCAGAATTGGTAGGCATATTGGTGAAGAACACCAATGGCAGACGGCCAGAGAACAGGCCCGTACCACCACGCACTTTCAGCGTTTTATCACCAAAGACATCCCATGTAAAGCCGAAGCGAGGAGAGATTTGGATATTATTTTTTGGCCAAGCGCCTGTATCTACATGACGGCCACCATAATCCAATGCATAAATAGCATTGTTGCGCATGATATCATCATTGTCGAAATGGATGTTATCAAAACGAATACCACCAGTTAGTTTCAGGTTGTCCAAAACGTTCCACTCATCCTGTACATACACACCAATCTGGTTGAAAGTAACCTGCGCAGCGGGGTTAGCATCACCATTATAGCCATAAGTCAGAGCCACAGCTTCTGGAGCGCGTTCCTTCAGGAAGTCATCCAGTGAACGATAGCGATAGTAACCTGTTCCATTACGCATATAAGCGTTATTAGCCAACTGATGCTCGAAATTGAAACCAGCAGTCAGCTTGTGAGCGCCTAAATAAGCAGTGAAATTATCAGTGATGGTAGTCACCTTGTTCTGCACCTTGTTGTTCCACGTAAACAACTCATAACCCAATGACATATAAGGATACAAATCTTGCTGAATATTATAACCACCAAAATCGTATGCAATATTTTTACCATCCTGATCAAGCACCTCAAAATCTCCTTCAGTATAACCATTCATGATATCCACAAATGGGAAAGGAGAAGAGTTAGAACCGCGAACATCTACAATATTAGAATAAGTGAATAACAACTGATTAGACAGGTTATTGCCGAAATGGCTGTTCAAATCTGCAGAGATGGTATTCACCTTGTTCTCCTGAGAATACATGGAGTTAGCAAAAGCCATTGAATACTGTGAAAAACGATCAGCATTCTTGTTACGATATCCTGCATCTGTAGAATTACCGTTGGTAGGATTCCACGCCTCATTCTTAGTATAATTGTAGCGAACAGCCAAGTGGTGGTCATTTGTTATATTCCAATCGATACGACCCAACAATTTGATGTTACTTTCATCAGCACGGAAGTTGTCGTAAGAACCTGTATCATAACCATACTTAGACTTCACGAAATCGCTCACAGCCTTCATGTCAGCTTGAGTAGTACGAGAGATGTACTGATCAGGCTTAGCCACTCCATCAGCAGATGCTTGCCAATGGTTAACAACGGTAGGGACCTTAGAATACTCAAAATTAGCGAAGAAGAACAACTTGTTCTTGATAATAGGACCGCCTAAAGTAGCACCATAAGTATATTTCCTATCCATTGGGCGATCAATATCTACCCCGGCAAGACGCTTTCCATGAAGTTTCTCATGTGCAAAATAAGTATATGCAGTACCCTTGAAAGTGTTAGTACCAGACTTGGTAACAGCATTGATACCACCGCCGATGAAATTGCTCTGACGAACGTCGAAAGGAGCAACCACCACTTGCATTTCCTCGATGGCATCTACTGAGATAGGAGAACCACCACCAGGCAGAGCAGAACTCAGACCGAAGTTGTTGTTGAAATTAGCACCATCCACGGTGAAGTTGGTAGAACGGCCATCACCACCTGCAAAGCCCATACCATTTGCATATGGAGAGAGGCGAGCGATATCCGTAAT
>JAEEGL011809194.1_pt1 | contig 20332 bp, 18 predicted proteins | sample 9134231 | NCBI WGS metagenome assembly JAEEGL01 (sample SAMN16246548, study PRJNA631951) | gut metagenome | biome: gut microbiome; feature: rumen; material: fiber-attached | host: Bos | place: Iran: Karaj | collected 2018-10 | reverse complement strand
GTTTTCGCACCTGCTCTCTTGCGGCAAAACGGCCGTTCCCCGCCGGGAACGGCCGTTATTCTCTCTTTGCGTACCGTTATTCCGCCGGTCTCTTTCCGCCGCCTCTCCGGAATTCCAGGAGGTCTCCCGGCTGGCAGTCCAGGGCGGCGCAGAGCTTCGCCAGGGTCTCCACCTTGATGGCGCGGGCCTTTCCCCGCTTCAGGATCGACATATTGGGAAGGGTGATCCCCACCCGGTCGGCAAGCTCGGTCACGCTCATCTTGCGTTTGGCAAGCATCACGTCGATGTTGAAAATGATCTCGTCGTCCACGGTGCGCCTCCTCAAATGGTCAGGTCGTTTTCTTCCTGCAGCCGCGCGGCCTTCTGCACCAGATGGGAAAGCGCCGCCGCGGTCACAGAACCGGCAGCCGCCAGCATCACCAGCACCGCCGGCGCCAGAAGCGTCGCCGCGTCCCGCGGCACGAGGAAGAAGAAAACGAGGGAAAGCAGGAGATAGTATCCGCCGTCGACCGCGGCCAGGATCGAGATGACCTTCAGATGTCCGGCGTTCGCCTCCGAGAAGGAACGGTCCAGACCGATGTTCCTCGCCACCATCCAGGCATGCACCAGAGCCCACAGGACCGGGACCGCCGTCAGCGCCTCCAGCGTGAGCCACACCGGTTTGAAGCCGGCGGCCGACGAATCGCGGAAAAGCCCCGTCCCCCGCGCGGGGAGCAGGACCAGATATACTACCGCGGCGCAGCACAGAGCCAGGATGATAATGGCCTTGACAAACCGGGAAAGCGATTTCTGCGACATGAAAACCCCTCCGTCAGATGAGATTCATCGTCTCATTCTACCACGGAGGGGCTTCTCTGTCAATAACTATTTATTGTTTCTCGATAATCCTTGCGGGTGCCGCCACCCGGATAGCCGCGAGGCGCGGCCGGAAATGCGCCGCCTCCCGCAGGGTGGGGAAAAAGGTTTCCGCACCGTTGTTGTAGACGCGCCAGCCTCCCTCCTCCCGGTGGCAGGCGTAGTTGTGCACGCCGTACTTCCACCATTGCCGGTTGAAGGTGGCCAGGATCACCACGTCGTCCGGGCGGCATTTCTTCTCGATCGCGCGCCACGGACCGAAGAAGAGCTTCGCGCGGATGCCCAGAAGCTTCAGAAAGCGCTTCATATTCCAGGGCGCCATGCCCCAGGTCCCTTTTCGCCACCAGAGCTTTTCCTCCCGGCATCCGGCAAGGACCTCCTCAAAGGGATGTCCTTCCCCGCGGAAAAGGAGGGTGTGATAAAGCGCCACCACGCCGCAGCCGTTCCCGTATACGTTCCCCCTGCCGAAGGGAAGCGAAGAGAAGGGCGTACGGTGCTGATCCCGGATGGGCTCCAGCTTTTCGTTCACAAGATCACCTTCCATCGTTCGATCAGTCTTTCCATCCCGAACGCGGCGTTGGCCGGGCTGGTGGAGGGCAGATAAACCGCCCGGATGCCGGTCTCCTTTTCCTGATAGCGGGCGTAAAGCTCGCTTGAGAGCCGTCCGTTGGTGAAGATCCTTTCCACCCGGCTTCCCCGGAGGATCGGAGAAAGATCGTTCGGGCACGCTTCGCGCACCGTCGAGTCGGCGCTTCCCCGGATCTCGCAGGAGGCGATCACGTCCCAGAGCGCGATCCCGTGACCGAGGGCGAAGCTCCGTTTTTCTTCGGTGCTCTCGGGCGTCTTTTCTTCGTAAAGTGCCGCAAGCACCCGCCAGAAGCGGTTCTGCGGATGGCCGTAGAAAAACCGCGCCTTCCGCGACGCCGCCGAGGGAAAGCTCCCGAGGATCAGGATCCGGGAGTTCCCGTCGTAAAGCGGCGGGATCGGATGATCGATCCTCATTCTCTCTCCTCAAGCTTTCCGAGCCAGCGCCTGTAGCTTTCGAAATCGAATCCCGGCATACCGCAGAGGTAGTGATTGAAGCCCTCTTCCCCTCCGTCTTCCTTCCAGGTGAGAAGCAGCATGCGCTGATCGGAATACATCAGGCGGATCCCGGCGATCACCTTGTTCTCGTTGGGTCCCACGTCGTACCGGCCTTCGGCGAACACCTCGCCGGTCTCGATGTCCTCGGCGCGGAAGGAGCCCCTGCGGGTTTCCATCGAATCGTTGGCGGCGATCAGATCGTAATGCCAGTCATGCATCTCGTCCATGAGCAGGGTGAAGGGCGCCTCCGCTCTCTTGATGTAACGGTAGGCCAGCTTCTTTTCGTAATAGTAGTCGACCACCGCGTCGGACATCTGGGGCCACCCGTCGAGCAGGTTCCACCAGATCACCCCGCCGGTATACGGCTTTTTCGCGCGGATGCGTTCGATGAAGAACTTCTTGGCTTCGGCCTGGGAGATCTGGGAAGCCAGGATAAAGTCGTCCAGATTGTCCGGCTCGAAGCCGAAGAGCTGCTTCACCTGGTTCATCATCAACTCGACCCGGCCCATGTTCCCGTACTGATCGGAGGAATGGAGGCACCATTCCTCGTTGAAGATCGGCCAGAGCGCCTCCTTCGTCACCATCTTTTCAAGCGACGAGCGCGCCGGGCATCCGTGATAGCCGGTCTCGCTGACGAAGTGAGCCTTGGAGTTTTTGTAAAAATCGGCCTTGTAGTAATCCCGCGCTCCCCAGAGATGGCGCTCCACGAACACGTCCCGGCCCTTTCTGTATCCTTCCCAGACCGATCCCGGGAGATAGGGAGAGCTCGGGAGGTAGGGTCTCTGGTAATCCTCCCGCGTCACGATCTCGGGCAGGAGCTTCCGGGTAATGACGTTGTTTTCCGGGTTGAAGCCGTTGGAAGCCATCGCCTCGTCGATCTCGTTGTCCCCCGACCACAGAACGATGGAGGGGTGATGCCGGAGGGCTCTCACCACCGTCGTGAATTCCTTCCGGAGCTCCTTGAGGAAATCCTCCTCCATGGGAACGATCTGGCAGGCCATCATGAAATCCTGCCACACCATCACGCCCGATTCGTCGCACCGGCGGTAGAACTCGTCGGCCTCGTAAACGCCGCCTCCCCAGACCCTGAGGATGTTGCATCCCACGTCGTTCACCAGCTCGAAGGCTTTTTCGTACCGCCCCGCGTCCAGGCTGTGATAGGGATTCAGAGGCACCCAGTTCGATCCCTTCGCCATGACCGGCACGTTGTTGACCACGAACCGGAAGCAGGAGTTTTCGCCGAGCGAATCGGTCCGTTGAAGCTCCAGCTTCCGGAGCCCGATCTTTTCCCGGATCTCATCGACGACCTCGCCGTCCCGCAGGAGGGTCAGGGTCACGTCGTAGAGATTCGCCTCGCCGTATCCCTTCGGCCACCAGAGCTTCGGGGCGGAAACCACCGCGTTCACGAAGCCCGCCTTGGAACGGCCGGGATCGGTCTTCACCTCGCCCCCGAAGACCGAATCGCCGCATTTGCCTTCCACACGCACCGTAAGCCGCCCCGCGGCGATCTCGCCGTAAGGCGCCCGGAACGAAAACCACGTCTTGACCGAAGGCCGCTCCATGTTGTCGAAATTGTAGTAATATCCGTGACCTTCGAATCCGTAACGGTCCGAAATCTCGAGGGTCACGTCCCGCCAGAGCCCCGCCGTCGCCGCCCGCGGGAAGATATCCCATCCGAAGGAATGCGCGGGCTTGCGGAGCCATAAGCCCCTGTCGACGTGCCATCCCGCGAAGAGATAGGCGGGATACGGCTTCTCGTTCTGCGCCAGGACCGCCGAGCGGATCAGGACCGAAAGCACGTTTTTCCCGATCCTCGGCGAAACCGGAAAGCGGTGCGGGATAAAGGCGTTTTGGCTCTCGCCGATCTTTTCCCCGTTCAGGAAGTATTCCGCCAGACAGTCGACCCCTGCGAAAACCAGCTCGCAGGTCTCGTCCTCTCCGCAGCCGGCAAAATCGAAGCTTCTTTCATAGAGATAATCCCACGTCTCGGTCCTGTAGGCCTCGACGGTGTTCATGCCCTTGTAAAGATCCTCCGGCAGGATCCCCGCGCGGGAAAGATCGAGATCCGCGTTGCCGGGCACCCGCCCCTCGATCTTCTTTGCGGCGTCCCGCTTTTGAAGGGTCAGCCGGTCTCCGGAAACCCCGTCCTGATAATACAGATCCCACGCGCCGTTCAGAGTGATCGTCTTCTTCATATTTCTCTCCCTCCGCCTGTTCTGTGATCCGGTTTCCCGGGATTTGCTCCCGGCGCTTTTGAGGTCCGCGTCTCGCCCGCGCCGCCGGAAGCTTTCGGAAAAGCCGCTCTCCGCAAATCCTCCTCTTGGCGGGAAGGCGGTTTCGTCTCCGGTCGAAGCCGGATGAGGCGTCCTCTCCCCGCGCCGCGGAAAGCGCCGTTCTTTCCTTGATTATACCCGGAAGGCGCTCCGCGCGCAAGCTCTTTTTCTCTTTTCCCGTCCTTTTCCGCGCTTGCTTTTTCTTTTCTCCCTCTGTATAATGAAGAAAACGAAAGAAAGGTGCGATTCTATGGATCCCCGTTACGATTCCCTCCGTTTTGACGTGATCGTGATCGGCGGAGGCCCCGCAGGCACCGTGGCGGCGATCGCCGCGGCACGGGAAGGCGCAAAGGTCCTTCTGGCGGAGCGCCACGGCTTCCTCGGCGGCATGCTCACCGCCGCGGGCACCGGACCGATGATGTCCTTCCATTCCGGTACTCCGCAGACCGACCGCACGCAGGTGGTGCGCGGCATCCCCGACGAGCTGGTGGAAAGGATGAAATCCCGCGGCTTCTCCCCGGGCCATCTGGAGGATTTCGTGGGATACTGCGGCACCGTCACCCCCTTCTCCCCCGAGGGGATGAAGGTCGTGATGGAGGAAATGTGCATCGAAGCCGGCGTCACCCTTCTTTATCACACCGACTTCATCGACGCCGAAACCGACCGGGAAAACCGGATCGTTTCGGTGCGCCTCCACGCCAAAAACGGCTTCTTCAAGGCTTACGCCAGGGTTTTCGTCGACGCCTCCGCCGACGCCGATCTCGCGGTCTCGGCGGGCGTTTCCACCGTGCTCGGCCGGGAGGACGACCACCTGTCCCAGCCCATGAGCATGAATATCCTGGCGGGCGGCGTCGACCGGGAAAAGGTGTTGGATTTCGTTTTGTCGAACCGGGACGATATGCTGAAGACCATCCCCTTCGATCATCTGCGCGATATTCCCCGTTCCGGGATCCAGGGCGCGAACGCCCTTCTCCGAAAGCTCCGCGCCGAAGGCAAAACCAGGGTCCCGAACAGCCATCTGCTCTGCTTTGAGACCAACACCCCCGGCCAGTATATCATCAACATGACTCACGTCTCCGAGAAAAATCCCACCGACGCTTTCGATCTGACCTTTGCGGAGATCGAAGGCCGCCGTCAGGCGCACGAGACCTTCGCGCTTTTCAAAGAATACATTCCCGGCTTCGAAAACGCGCATCTGATCTCCACCGGGCCGAACATCGGCATCCGGGAAAGCCGGAAGATCGACGGGATCTACAAGCTCACCGCCGAAGACCTTCTGAAACCGGTCATGTTCCCCGACGCGGTGGCCATGGGCGGCTACCCCATCGACGTGCACAACCCCGGCGGAAAACACGGCACCCCGATGCCGCCCCTGAAGCCCGGAAGCTGGTATTCGATCCCCTACCGCTCCCTCGTCACCGAAAAGGTCCCGAACCTCGTGGTGGCCGGGCGGTGCATCAGCGCCACGCATCAGGCCTGCGGCGCCGTGCGCGTGACCCCGATCCTGATGGCCGTCGCCCAGGGCGCGGGCACCGCCGCGGCCCTCGCCGCGGAAAAGGGGATCCACGTAAAGGATCTCGATACCGGACTTCTTCGCGCCCGCCTCAAAAAGGCCGGCGCCTTCCTGGAGGAATACCGCGGATAATCCGCCGCTCTCCGCTCCGGAGATCTTCTCTCTTCCCGCGTCTTCCGCGTCCCGTCACGAAAAGCCGCACGGCTCCCGCCGTGCGGCTCTTTTCTGCGCCGTTTCCTTACGCCTCTCCGGCGTTTTCCCGGTAATACTGCGCCTGGGCGTTCCAAAGGGTCTGATACTTTCCTCCCTTTTCGAGAAGGGTCCGGTGATCTCCGACCTCGACGATCCTTCCGTGATCGAACACCGCGATCTTGTCGCAGAACCGGCAGGAAGCCAGTCGGTGGGAGATATATACCGTGGTCTTGTCGCCCGAAATGGCGTTGAAATTGGAATAGACCTCGTATTCCGATTCGGGATCCAGGGCCGCGGTCGGCTCGTCCAGAAGGATGAACGGCGCGTCCTTGTAAAGTGCCCGGGCCAGGGCGATCTTCTGCGCCTCCCCGCCTGAGATCTCCACCCCCGATTCGTCGAAACTTTTATAGAGATATCCTCCGAGACCTCCGGGGAAATCCCCGAGCCGTTCGCCGAAATTCGCCTTCCGGAGGCTTTCCCTCACCCGTTCCTCATCGTATTCCCGCGCGGCGGCCACCACCTCGCCCAACCGGAAGGGGAAAAGTTTGAAATCCTGGAACACCACCGAGAAGACCCCGAGGTATTCCTCATAGTCGTATTTCCGGATATCCACGCCGTTCAGGAGGATCTCCCCCTCCCGGGGATCGTAAAGCCGGGTCAGAAGCTTGATGAAGGTGGTTTTGCCCGATCCGTTCTCCCCCACCAGCGCCAGCTTTTCGCCGATCTTGAAGGTCAGCGAAACGTCCTTCAGAGCATCCTCCTCCGCACCGGGGTAGCGAAAGCTCACGTTCCGGAATTCGATCTCGTAGTCGCAATCGTCCCGCTTTTCCACCGTCAGGCTGCCCTTTCTCATCCGGTTCGGAAGATCGAACCAGGAGAAATACCGGGCAAGATATTCGTGATTTATCCATTCCTTCTGCAGCGCCTTTACCAGTTCCTCGGTCCCGTTCAGAAGGAGAAGGATGCATGCGGCGTATTTCGCGATGCTGCCCGCCGAGACGCCGCCCGCAAAGGCGGAGGCCAGAAGCGCGGCGTAGAGTCCGATCCTGAGAAGTCCCTCGGCAAAGGACCCGGGGAGCGTCCACAAGGCGGCCCGGTTCGTCGCTTTTTTGTTTTTCCGGAAAAACGACCGGCCAAGCTCGCGGTCTTTCCCGCACAGGAAAGGTCCCATGCAATACATGCGGATATCCTTTCCCGCCGCGTAATCGGTGCTGTACCGGTAAAACGCAAAGCTGAGGGCATTGACGTCCACACAGGAGGCGTCAAATTCCTGCATGATCCTCTCTTCTTTCATCTGTGAAAAGACCGAGACCGCCACCGTTGCAAGGATCCCCGCCGCAAGTCCCAGTCTGATCCAGACCGAAAGGCTGCCAAGGGCAAAAAAGGATGCGCTCATGGCTGCAGCCGACACGATCCGCGTAACCGATTTGACGATCCCCTCCATGCAGCGAAAGAGGTAATACCGGTTGTATCCGGTCTGCGTCTCCATCCGGATCCGTTCGCGCAGCCGGACCGTCCCGGGATCCTCCAGGGTCAGAAGATCCATCTCCATGGACTTGTCTGCATATGACCAGCCTTCCCGCTGGTAAGCTTTCGTCGACGCCGCTTCCTTCAGCGTCGTGAGTCGCGTCTCCAGAAGCTTGAAGAGGAACACGAGTCCTACGGTCAGACCTGCGTAGGTAAAAAGCGTCCCGATCCCCTCTCCCGCGAAGAGGCCGTCCACCAGTCTGGCCGAAAAATACACCGGTACGAAGGGCGTGACCGAAGAAAAGACCGCGGCGCCGAGAAGCGCCAGGACGTACCCCCGGTCCCATCCAAGGGTCGTTTTCCACGCCCGCCGGGCGATTTTCATATGTTCTCTGAAGGTCACGCCTCCTCGCCTCCTTCCGCGTCTTCCCGGTACCACACGCTCTGGATCTCGTAAAGCCTTTTGTACTCGCCGCCCGCCGCCATCAGCTCCGCGTGGGTCCCTTCCTCCCGGATCCTGCCGTTTTCCAGAAGGATCACCCGGTCGCAGAAGGCGGTGGAGGCCAGCCGGTGAGAGATGAACAGCGCCGTTTTCCCCCGGCACATGTCGAAATAGGTCTGATAGATCCGGCTCTCGGCGATGGGATCCAGAGCCGCCGTCGGCTCGTCCAGCACCAGAACCGGCGCATCCTTGTAAAGCGCCCGCGCCAGGACCAGCCTCTGCGCCTCCCCGCCCGAAAGCCCGATCCCGTCAGAATGGATCGAACGGTCGAGCCTGGTTTCGATCCCCGCCGGGAGAGTGGCGAGCTTCTCCCCGAATCCCGCCCGGATCAGAGCGTCTCTGACCCGCGCGGGGTCGTAATCGTCGCTCCCCGCCACGGTTTCAGCCAGCGTAAAGTAAGCGGTGCGCACATCCTGGAACACCGGCGAAAAGAGGGTGTAGTAGTCCTCTCTCAAAAACTCGCTCTGCGGCGTCCCGTCGATGCGGATCTCGCCGGAGGTGGGCTTGTACAAGCCGCAGAGAAGCTTCACCAGCGTGCTCTTCCCCGCGCCGTTGATCCCTACCAGAGCCACCCTTTCCCCCGGCTTCAGGGCGAGGGAAAGATCCGAAATGGCGTCTTTCTCCGCTTCCTCATACCGGTAGGATACGTGATCGAATTCGATCCCTGGCGCCGGAGACGCGTGATCCGCGGCCTTTGCCCTCCCCGTGCCGTCGGGATCGGGAAGATCGAGATAATCCCGGTAATCGCAAAGATACACGCTCACCTTGCGGAGCTGGTTCCATCCTGTGACGATCCCGCCGATCCAGTCGCCGAAGGTGGCGGCCGCGGCAAAATAAAGGACGAATTCCGCGGGCGTTATCTCTTTGGAGAGCACCATGGCAATCAGGATGGCGTAAGCCGCTCCGTCCCGAAGAAGGATCGCAAGAAGCTCGGCAGAGCGGGCAAAAAAGCGACGGATCCCGGATCTTTTCTCCCAAGCCGATTCTTTTTCAAAAAGCTCCTGCCGGATCGCGCGGAACCAGGAGGCCATCCCGTAAACGCGCACGTCCTTGGCGCCGGAAAAATCCTCGCCCAGTTCGATGATGCGGTTGATCCTGGAATGCCTGCTGCGGTTTTCCGCATGAAAGCGGAATTCCCACCGGTCGTAAAGCCGCATGGCAAAATAATTCGCCAGCGGCGCCAGGGTCAGGATCGGCAGAAGCCACGGGCTCGCCAGCGTGATCACCGCGCCGAAGAGAAGGTAACCCAGGACGTTTTGAAGGAGGGTAAAACCGTTCTTCGCCACGTCGACGACCGCTTCCATGCCGTCCACCTGACTGCTTGCCCAGTCGGCGCGATCCGCCATATCCTGAACCCTTTTCTTTTCGGAAAGCTCATAAGAGAGCTTCAGCCGTTTTCTCACCACGCGGTTTCCGGTTTCCGCCCGGTACAGACCGGTTTCCCCCGGAAGCCAATAGGCAAAAAGCTTCCGGAGCGCCTCTCCCAGTCCGATCAGTAAAAGCAGGAGTCCCACCGGCAGGATCGCGTCGCGAAAGCTCCCTCCGCCGGTCACCGCCTCCACCGTCCGGGCGGGCAGCAGGACCGCGAGGAGCTGCATCCCGATCTCCAGAGGAACGGTCAGCGCCATGATCCAGAAGCCCAGCGGGCGGATCTTCAGAATATCTTTCATGCTCCAGAGAGAGTTCGCGAGGGGCGAGTGGGTCGGTTTTTTCTTTGCTTCTTCCATGTTTCCCTCTCCTTTCGCCCTCATCCTATCACAAAAATCTCCGCAAAAGAAAAATCGTGCACGAAATGCGGGATTTCATGCACGAACGGTATTCTATGCCAGCGCCGGCACCAGGAATTCGGTGGAAAAGGCGCCTTCTTCGCTGTTCGCCTTGATCCATCCGCCGCGGTTTTCGATCACCGAGGAGACCCGGCGAAGACCGAAGCCGTGAAGTCCCGGCTTTTGCGTCTCGAAGAGTCCATGCTCCTTCCGCCTTTTTTCGCCCGCCGCGTTCAGCATGGAAAAATAGAGCATTTTCCCCTTCATGGCGATATACAGCCGGATGAATTTCTCCCCCGCGGCCTCCCGGCAGGCCTCCACGGCGTTGTCCAGAAGATTTCCCACCAGGATGGAAAGCTCCACGTCGGAAAGGGTCAGCTCCTCCGGCACGACCGCCTTCACCTTGACCGCGATCCCTTCGGCTTTGGCCTTGGCGATCTTGGCCGATAAAATGGCGTCCAGCGTCACGTTCCCGGTCTTGAGGAGGGTGTCCACCGCAAACAGCCTCTCGTCCAGCTCGTCGATATACGCCCTTGCCCGCTCGATCTCTCCCGAGGAAAGATACCCCTTCAGGGTTTCCAGATGGTGATGGAAATCATGCTTGTATCCCCGCATCTCGGTGTGGATCGAGCGCACCTCGGCGATATGCTTTTCGGTCTCCTCATTCTGATAGGAGGCAAGCTTCAAATACGTTCTTTTCCGCATCGTCTACCTTCTTTCGATAAAGGCCCGCATCAGTTCCCCGTAACGCGTGCGGGATACCGGCACCCGGCTCCCGTCGGAAAGGTACGCCTCGTCCCGCAGGATCTTTTCGATCGCGCAAAGCGATACCGCATAGCTCCGGTGGGTCTGACAAAAATCCTCCGAAAGACGGGAGAGGAGCTCCCGGAACGGCTCGCGCACCTGCAGATCCCCCTTTTTCGTGACGATCTTCACCTCGTGGAGTCTTGCTTCCAGGTAGAGGATCTCATCCTCGCGAAGTCTTGCCGTCCCTTCATCCGTGGAGATCAGGACGGTTTTCGGCTCCAGAGCCAGGCGGGACGCCGCCTTGTCCAGCACCTGAAAGAGCTTTTCTCTTTTCACCGGCTTCACAAGATAGTGAAGGGCGTCCACCTCGTATCCCTCGGACGCCAGCTCGGCGTGGGAGGTCACGAAGATCATTTCCGCCCGGCATCCCTTCTCCCGGAGATCCTTCGCCAGGGTCAGCCCGTCGGTCCCCGGCATTTCCACGTCCATAAGGAGGATATCGAGATCCTCCTCCCCGTCGTATGCGAAAAGAAAGCTCTTCGCGGAAGGATATCCCTCCGCGCCGCCGGACGCCTTTCTGTCCTTCATCCAGTCGCCGACCGCGCGCAAAAGGGAGGAGAGGGCTTCCTTCTCGTCGTCCAGAACCGCGATTTTCAGCTTCAAAGCTTTCCTCCCCCTCTCTTCCTTCTTTGAAAACGGCTCGTCTTCATTTTCATTCTACAATAACCTCAAAGGAAATGCAACCGGTTTTTCCGCGCGCCGTCCGGGGCTTTCACAAAGCGCCTTTCTTGACTTTTTTCGCTCCGGCGTGGTAGAATAACGGCGGATCCTTCTCCCCGCCGGGAAGAAACGCGCGCCGTCGCCTTTTCCGTCCGGGAACCGCCGGAGGATCCGGAGGGAAACATGAAACGCTTTGAAGGCTTCGAACGCGGCATGGGGATCGGCGGCTGGCTGACCAACTACAAAAGATTCAACGTACTGCCCGACAAATGGAGGCTTCCGATCACCGTCGGCGACCGGGAGCATTTCGCCTCGTATATCACCGAACGCGACGCAGCGTATATCGCGTCTCTCGGCATGGATCATATCCGCCTCGGCTTCGACCAGATCGTCCTGGAAGAGGCGCCTTACCGGTACCGGGAGGAGATCTTCTCTCTTTTGCTTTCTTTCACCGGCTGGTGCCGGAAATACGGTCTCCACACGGTCCTGAATCTTCACAAGGCCGTGGGGAATTACTGCGACATCGAGGAAGAGGTCAGTCTTCTGGACGATCCGGAGCTGCAGGCGCGGTTCGTCGCCCTCTGGACGGAGATCGAGCGTCGCTTTTCCGGCGATCCGGACGTCGCCTTCGAGCTTTTGAACGAGGTGCGCGACGTGCCGCCGGAAAAGTGGAACGACCTTGCGGAGCGTGCGATCGGCGCGATCCGCGCCCTCAATCCTTTCCGGAAGATCATCGTCGGCCCAACCTGCTGGAACAACCCTCCCGGTCTGAAGGATCTGCGGATCTTTCCGGACGAAAACGTGATCTATACCTTCCACACCTATGCGCCGCACGAATTCACCCATCAGCGCGGCGTCCTGCAGGCGCCCCAGCTTTATTACAACCGCGATATGCCCTACCCCGGCGACATAGAGCGTTACCGCGATTTTCACCGGACGGTATGGGGAACGGAAGACGCTTATCCGGGATACGACCGGATGGATATCCGCTATATCCGTGCATCCCTTGCCCCCGCCCTGGATTTTATCAGGGAGCATCCGGACAAGATCCTCTGGTGCGGCGAATTCGGCACGATCCGGCACGCAAAGATCGAATGGCGTGAAAACTGGATGCGGGACGTGATCTCGGTCCTCCGGGAAAACGGCGTCCCCTACTGCGTCTGGAACTATCTCAGTACGCCCAACGACGGCAACCGCTTCAGTCTGGTGGACGACGACAATCGCCGGATCCTCAGCGAAAGGCTTGGAAGGATCATCGCGGGAAAGCCGGAGGACAAAACACTCTGAAAGAAAAAGGAAGGGACTCCCCATGCTCCATAAAGTCGTATCGGTTCAGAATACCGCCGCCGACTGCTTCGTCTGCGGCGTCGACAACCCTTTCGGGCTTCACGCGAAGTTTTACGTTCTGGAGGACGGCGATCTCGCGGCTCTGGTCACCTTTCACCCCAATCATCAAAGCTACCCCGGCCGGGTGCACGGCGGGGCGATCTCAGCCCTTCTGGACGAGGCCGCGGGGCGCGTGATACAGATCGCCGAGCCCGACACCTGGGCGGTGACCGGCGAACTGACCGTGCGGTTCCTGAAGCCGGTCCCCTACGGCGTTCCCCTGAAGCTCCGGGCGCGCGTGGCCGAAAACGCCCGGCGCCTTTTCGTGGGCGAATGCCGTCTTTACGGTCCGGACGGCGTTCTTCTGGCCTCCGGAGCCGCCAAATACGTGAAGATGCCGGTGGAAAAGATCGCGGCGTTCACGCCCGGCACCCGCGACTGGATGCTCCGTCCCTCCCCGGACGATCCCGCCGGGATCGATCTTCCCGCCTGGGACGAGCCGGCCGGGAAGGTCCGGCCGGGAACAGACTGATTTTCCGGAAAACGCCCCCGCAGACGCCGAAGAGGCGTCTGCGGGGGCGTTCTTTTTTTGGATTTACGAAAGGCCGAACAGCTCGTCCAGAAGCAAAAGAAGCTTTTCTCCTTCGCTCTTCCCCACCAGGAGGAAATCCCGTCCGTCAAACCGCACCCGGAGAAAGAGCGGATCGTACGGCAGAAGCTCGAAGGTCATTTCCCGGAAGCTTTCGGCGTCCCGGTACAGCGTGATCGAAAGGACCGGCTTTTCGCTCCCCGCGCCGTCCTCCGCTTCTCTTTCGGCCGTCAGGGCCGAAAGAGCGTCGAAGAAGGCCTCCGCGGCTTCGCCGTCCAGCTCCCGCTCTCCCTCGCGGAACACGAGGCTCTCGCGCATTTCGCCGTTTTCGTCCTCCCGGTTCTCCCGGGAAATGCCGATCGCGTGCCTTTCCCCGCCGAAAGCGACCTCCGCGCGCTCCACCGACGCCCAGTCGACCGGCAGCGCCGCGTGAGGATAGAGGGTTTTTTCGTTCGCCGCGAGCAGCGCTTCTCTGACGCTCCCGTCCAGCACGGAGATATTCTCCGACCCTTCGACGGCGGCGTAGCAGAGCGTTTCCCCGTCTTCTCCCGGAAAGCTCTTCCCGATCAGAAGGGTGAAGGTCTTCTTTTCGCCGTCCTCGGTCCAGTCGGCGCCGAATACCGCCTCCGGCGCGGAGAGTCCTGACCGGAGCAGAAGCGCGGGATCGTCCCGCCTCCCCGCGACCTCCCGGAAGGCGCTCTTCCGCACTGCGTTGAGAAGAGCTTCCACCTCGTCCGTCCCGGCGTAGCGATCGTCGCTCCCCTCAAAAAACCAGCGGAATTCGCCCGACCAGACCTTGTCCGATCCCTTCTCGCGGTAAACGAGAGAAAGGCCGTTCACCCGGATCTCCTCCGGCGAAAGAAGGCGCGGGATCGGATCCGGCTTCAGGAAATACGCCGCAGGGTGACGGATCGCATCGGAGAGCTCCCGCGGGACGAGAAAGACCGCATCTTCCCCTTCGACCCGGAGATAGACGCCCCCCAGAGCCCTGTTTTCGTTCCCGATCCAAAAGATTTTTTCGCCGTCCTCCGTCCCGATCATGAGCCGGAGCGCCCCGTCCCCGAGGCCGGCGTCCTCCGCCTCTCCCTCCAGCCGCCGGATCGCCTTCAGCGGCGAAACCGCGTCCAGGATGCGGCCGATCTTCCCTTCGTCCGCCGCGGCGCCCGGGTACTCTTCGACGGTCCAGGAGAGATCCCCGTTGTCCCGGGAAAAAGTCAGCGTCTCCTCCCCGGATCCGATCCCGAGAGAGAGCAGGAGATCGCTTTCTTCCGCAAAAAGGATCTCCTCTCCGGCGGGAGGCTGTCCCTCCTCTTCCCGGTCTCCGAAATACCGGGCCGCGATCCATCCCGCGGTCAGGACGGCCGCCAGAGCCGCCGCCGCGATCAGGGTCTTTCCTTTCTTCGTCATCAGCGTCTTCTCCTTTGCCAGAGGATCACGCCGCCGGCCAGAAGGATCCCCGCCGGCAAAACGCCGATCAGAAGGATCGAGGCGATCCGGACGTCCCTTGCCGGGACGGTCAGATGCGCGTAGCTCACGTTTTTCTCGCCGATCGGCAGGAGGCTTTCCTGCCCGACGGCTTTTCCGATCGCCGCCAGGATCAGGCGGACGTTCCCGCCCGAGGAGATCCCGTCCACCGCGTCGTCGGTCATGGAGGCGGAGGAGAACCAGATCAGCAGGCTTTCGTTTTCCTCTCCCGCGTTTTTCGTCGCCGCCGCTCCGATCAGATAGGCTCCCGTCGGATCGCCCGCATCCTTTTCCACGCTTTCGCCGTCCCTGATGCCCGCCTTCAGGTACGCTTTGCCGGAGGTCTTGAGGAGCTCCTCCGGGACCAGCGCCTTCGGCAGATTCTCTTCAAAAAGGATCCCGTGCGCCATGGGCGTCACCGCCAGGAAATCCCGGTCCTTCACGCTCCCGGCGATCTCCCCGTCTCCCGCGTCCGGCAGGAGATAGTAGGGATAGGAATAGATCGCGTGTCCTCCGTCCCCCTCCACCACGAGGCCGCGCGCGGCCCTCATGCCGTAGGAGGCGGTCAGCGCGTCGAACCTCGGAAGCTCTTTCGTTTCATAATCGGTCAGAAGGAGAAGGCTCCCACCCTTTCCGAGAAACTCCCCGATCGCCTGCGCCTCCTCCTCGGTCAGATCGGTTTCGGGGTCGTTGATCAGAAGGAGATCCCCTTCCGGCACCGCCGGAAGCGAAAGGAGACGGATCTCCTCCACCTCGTAATTGGCCAGGGCCAGTCCCGCGGCGAACCCCTCCGGCAGCGCCGCCTCCCCGTGGCCCGTGAGCCGGAGGAGCTTCGGGAGCCGGTCTCCGGTCACGAAATCGATCGCCGAGGTGATCCTGCTTTCTCCCACGAAAAGCGTCGTCACGCCCTCGGTGCCCGTGGCGGCGTAGACCTCCTCGTCCACGTCGGTCCGGTAAAGATCCCCGTAGGCGATAAAGCGGGCGCGGCGCGCGCTTTCCACCACCACCGAGTTTTCGCTCACCGCTTCCTCGGTGAACCGTTCGGCGTAATGCGGGTAGAGCGCGGGATCCTTTTCCTCGAAAACCACCATCGGGCTCTCCGCCGCGTATTTTTCCAGGACCGAAAGGAGGACCGAATCCTCCTTCCCGGCCGGTGCGAGAAGGGTCAGCGTGACCTTTTCCTCCAGAGCGCGAAGCCTTTCGGTCGTCTCCCCGGAAAGGGAATAGACGCCTCTCCCGGTCAGATCGATTTTCGTCGCCTTCCGGGGAAGCGCGCCCGCAAGAAGGTTCAGGGCGACCGCCGCCAAAAGCGCCGCGAGAAGGATCAGAGCGCTTACGACACCGCCCCGGTAGGCGTTCTTTTTCCGGATCTTTGTCTTCACGGTCAGCTCCACCTCCTTCTCTCCACGGCGTAGACCGTGTAGAAAACGAAGAGCGCGGCGGCCGAAAGATCGAATACGATCAGGGTAAGATCGGCCTCGCCGCCCAGAACCGCGTAAAACCGCTGGAAGGGGGAAACGACGTTCACGCCCTTTTCCAGAAGTCCCTCGAACGCCGTCTTGTCCAGGAGATAGAAGAGCGTGACGCCTCCGATCCCGGCTCCCGCCGCGGCAAGTCCCAGCGCGCGCGAACGCGAAAGCCAGAAGACCGCCGCCGCGCCCGCCGCGGCAAGCGCGAGAAGCGCAAGATACGAAGCCAGAGCCGTTCCGGGCAGGAATCCCGCCAGGTCCGAAAGGAAGTACAATAGCAGCATCGCGCCGAAACAGATCCCCGCCGCGGCAGCCTGACTGTCACACAGCGAAGACACCAGGAGCCCGAAGGCCAGCAGCGCCGCGCCCAGAAGATAAAAGGCCAAAAGCGCAAAGTATGCGACCGCGAAATTCACCTCGCCCCAAAAGCTCAGCACCGCCGGGACCGGCGCCATGGCGAGAACGCCGAAAAGAAGCGCCGTCGCTCCGGCGAGGTATTTCCCTCCCACGATCTCCGCCGTGCTCCGCGGCAGGGACGCGAGCAGCAGATCGGTTTTCTGCTTCCGCTCCTCCGGAAAGGCGCGCATGGAAAGGAGAGGGATCGCGAAGATATAGACGAAGGCCATGTTCCCCAGCGTCACCTCGTAATGGGCGACGCCGTTGGCCAGATTGATCACGTAGGTATAGATCCCCGCGAACAGAAGGAGAAAAGCGAGGAATACATACCCGGTGAAATTCAGAAAGCAGGCCTTGAGTTCCCGCTCGTAGATCGCTCTCACGCCTCGCTTCCCTCCTTTCCTTCCTCCCCGCCGCTTTCTTCCCGGGTCAGCTCCAGGAAGACCTCCTCAAGTCCCGACCGGACGTCTTCCATCCCGAGGATCGGCAGGGAATCCCCCGCGAAGGAGGCGAAGATCGCCTCTTTCGTTCCGTCGTCCTTCCCCGCGGCGAGGGTCAGGCGCAGGGCGCCCGTCTCCTCTTCCTCCGCGTCCAGGACCCGGATGCCCGGGACCCGTTCCGCGGCGGCAAGGGCTTTGTCCTTTTCGCCCCGGACGCGAAGCGCGAGCTTTCCCTCTCCCGCCCTTTCCTCCAGCGCCCGGGCGCTGTCGTCGGCCGCAAGCCTTCCGTGGGAAAGGATCAGGACCCGGTCCGAGACCTCCCGCACCTCCGATAGGATATGACTGGAAAACAGGACGGTATGCTCTTTGCCGAGGCTGCGCACCAGCCGCCGGATCTCCACGATCTGACCGGGATCGAGTCCCGCCGTCGGCTCGTCCAGGATGACGATCTCCGGGTCGCCGAGGATCGCCGAAGCGATCCCGACCCGCTGGCGGTAGCCCTTGGAAAGGTTGCGGATCAGTTTTTTCATGACGCCGGCGATCCCGGTCAGGCGCGCGGCGTGGATCAGCTCTTTTTCGGCCGCCGCGCCCCGGAAGCCCCGGGCGGCCGCCACGAAAAGCAGATGCTCCCGGACCGTCATGTCGGCGTAGAGCGGCGGCGTCTCCGGCAGATAGCCGATTTTTCTTTTGGCCCTGACCGGTTCCAGGCAGAGATCGATCCCGTCGATCAGCACCTCGCCCGCGCCGGGGGAAAGACAGCCGGTCAGCATATTCAGCGTGGTGGTTTTCCCCGCCCCGTTCGGGCCGAGAAAGCCCACCACCTCTCCTTTTCCGATCCGGAAGGACAGGTCGGTCACCGCCTCCGTTTTCCCGTAGCTTTTTGAAAGATGCCTCGCTTCGATCATGATCCTCTTCTCTTTTCCGCCGTCTGCATTTCTCCGGTCTCTCTCCGGCTGCGTCTCGATTATACCGCGCCTCTGTGCGCGGAAGGTGACGAACCGGCAAATCCTTTATGAAGAACCGCCCGCCGGAGGCTCGGCCCTCCGGCGGGCGGGCTTTTTCATCGATAGCTCACGAAGGCGAATTTTTTCCCGTCGGGGCTCCAGGAATTGACGTTGATCGTGCCCTGCCCGCCGAAAAGGTCGAAAAGCTTCCGCCTTTCGCTGCCGTCCGGCTTCATCAGCCAGAGCGCCACCTCTTTGTCGGGAAGGTGCTCGTGCGGTTCCAGATCCCCTTTGCGGAAGGTCAGATAAACCACCCGGGACGCGTCGGGGGAAAGATGCGGGAACCAGCAGTTCTCGCCGGTGTCGGTGATCTGGGTCACACCGCTCCCGTCCCGGTTCATCTTGAAGATCTGCATCAGGCCGGATCTTCCCCGGGTGCTGCAGAACCAGATCTCCTCGCCGTCGGGCGAATACTCCGGTCCGTCGTTGTAGCCGACCCCGTCGGTCAGGCGCTTTTCCTCGCCGCCCCCGGCCGGCATGGTGTAGATATCCACCTTGCGTTCGCCGGCGTCTTCCCCGCGGAAGGCGCAGTAGGCCAGCTCGTCCTTCACCGACCATCCGTGCAGGAAGGAGGGAGAAAGCGGCGTCACCTGTCTCGCCTCGCCCGATCCCATGGGCATGACGTAGATAAAGGAGCCCCAGCCCGTCGGCATGGGCGGATTATGGCTGACCGCCAGATACTTCCCGTCGGGAGACGGCACGTGGTCGTTGTTGCAATGCACGCATTCCCCGGTCTCGAGGAGCTTCGCCTCGTCCCGGGCGATCGAATAGGTCCAGATCCTGCCTCCGCTGTTGTAAAGCAGCGTGTCGCCGTCCGAAAGCCAGTTCGGCGCCTCGATCAGTCCTTCGAATTCCCGCAGGGCTTTTCTCTCCCCGGTTTCGACGTCGTATACTTCCAGAATGCTGAAGCTTGACATAGATTCCTCCCCGCCGGCTTCCCGGCTCTTTTTATTCATTGTACCACAGCCGGAGAAAAAAAGAAAGTCCCGCCGTCCTTTCCTTCTCCCCTTGCCGGAAGTCCGGAAATATGATATCATCAGAATAAGAAAGGGCGGCCCTCCGCCAAAAAAGGAAAAGGAGAAAAAAGCGTGAAAACACCTCTCAGCAAGGATCAGTTCATCCAGATCAACATCGTCGTCCGGGATATCGAAGAGGCGGTGAAGGGCTGGTCGTCGCTTCTCGGCCGGGACGATCTCAAAATCGAGAACCGTCATCTCGAAGGCGGCGAAAACTACGCCTATCGCGGGAAGCCGGTCTCCTGCGACCTGAAGGTCTGCGACATCGACATGGGGAGCTTCGTCATCGAGCTCCACGAGCCCGCCGGCGGCGAAAGCAGCTTTCAGGAATTCCTGGATAAGCACGGCAGCGGCGTGCATCACCTCGGGTTCGAGGTCGGCGCCGACCGCGATCAGGTGATCGCCGATCTGAAGGACGACGGGTACGACGTGGACCGCACCCTCGGCGTCTATCCCGGCAGCAGCTGGACCATCGTGGATTCCGAGGACCGTCTCGGCGTCAATCTGAACATCAAGCCGCGCCGGTAAGCCGCGTCCGGCCGTTTCCCGCGCCGATTTGGGAAAATAGACGGGGAGGCGCCGCATTTTGAAAGAAGTTTTCGGCAACAATTTTCGCGGCGGTTTCACTTCCTCGATTGCTATTCCGCGGGAAATGTGGTATAGTATAGCTATCTGGTGAAGATTGGGGTTCCGGCCTTTCCGCGCGGTCTGCGCGGTGCTTCACGAACTCAAAGAAAGAAGGTACTTCACAATGAAAAACATCGATCTTGCCAAGTACGGCATCACCGGCACCACCGAAATCGTTTACAACCCGTCCTATGAGCTCCTTTTCAAGGATGAAATGGATCCCTCTCTGGAAGGCTATGAAAAGGGTACCCTGACCGAGCTGGGCGCCGTCAACGTCATGACCGGCATCTACACCGGCCGTTCCCCGAAAGACAAGTACATCGTCATGGATGAAAACTCCAAGGACACCGTGTGGTGGACCTCCGACGAGTACAAGAACGACAACCATCCTATGTCCGAGGACGTGTGGGCCGAAGTCAAATCCCTTGCGCAGAAAGAGCTTTCCGGCAAGAAGCTTTACGTCGTCGACGCCTTCTGCGGCGCCAACAAGGACACCCGCATGGCGGTCCGTTTCATCATGGAAGTGGCGTGGCAGGCTCATTTTGTCACCAACATGTTCATCCGTCCCACCGCGGAGGAGGAAGCCGCGTACGAACCGGACTTCGTCGTCTACTGCGCCTCCAAGGCCAGGGTCGAAAACTATAAGGAGCTGGGCCTCAATTCCGAGACCTGCGCCGCCTTCAACATCACCAGCCGCGAACAGGTCATCCTGAACACCTGGTACGGCGGCGAGATGAAGAAGGGCATGTTCTCCATGATGAACTACTATCTGCCCCTCAAGGGGATCGCCTCCATGCACTGCTCTGCCAACACCGATATGAAGGGCGAAAACACCGCCATCTTCTTCGGCCTCTCCGGCACCGGCAAGACCACCCTTTCCACC
>JAEEGL015899357.1_pt1 | contig 20333 bp, 16 predicted proteins | sample 9134231 | NCBI WGS metagenome assembly JAEEGL01 (sample SAMN16246548, study PRJNA631951) | gut metagenome | biome: gut microbiome; feature: rumen; material: fiber-attached | host: Bos | place: Iran: Karaj | collected 2018-10 | reverse complement strand
ATGAAATATGAGAAGATTAAAACTGTCGTTAGCTTTTACTTTGATTGTTATTTCATCACTTTTTTTAGTTAGTAGTATTTCTTCTTATTTAACAAGTTATGAGTCTTTAGAAAATAATTTTAGTATTACTAATAAAGCAACATATACTGTTATTCATAAGAAACAGAATTTGAATGGTACTTATACTACTTATAGTGAAGAATCTATAGAAAGTGTTTTGGGTAGAACTGTTACCGTCCCAGTTTTGAGTTTTGAAGGATTTGATTCTCCTTCAGCTCAAACAATTACATTAGATACATTTAGTAATAATGTTGTTACTTATTTGTATGATAGAAAAGAACTGACTCTAACCATTAATGATAGTAGCCATGTTACAACAGACACGCCTTCTGGAACGTATTTATATGGAACGCCAATTCGTTTGGTTGCTGATCCTGATTCTGGAGGTAATGCCTTTGTTATGTGGAGTGATGGTAGTACTGATAGAGACTATACATTTACTTTGACAGAAGATAAAACGATTGGTCCTATTTATGCCAATTCATATCACATTACTTTTGAACCAAATAATGGTGAGGCACAAACATTTAGAGATGTTATAGAAGATACTGCTATTGGAACATTGCCAACTCCAGTAAAAGAAACTTGTACTACAACCACTGGAGATACATATCTTGAAAGAGGATGTACAGATGCTTATAGGTTAGTTGGTTGGTTCTTAGAGCCGGATTTCCAAACACAGGTAAATGAAACCTTTATCCCAACGGGCGATACTACTTTATATGCAAAATGGGAAAAAGTATATTATCATCATGAAGATGCTTTTGTTTTTGATGGTAATAGCTTTATTGATACACAGATTAAATTGTTTAGTGAGGAAAATGCAGAAAAGAACTTTATCGTTTCATTTGTCGTAGATGATTTCCCATCTGGACAAGCAGAGCGTACTGTTATATTTGCTAATATGAGTGAAGTAGGGGATCCATATCCTGGTGTTCAATTCCGTTGGTTTAATAATGGTTATAATATTAATGCTAATACTAATGGTAGCAAGAAAAACAAAAAAGTTAATTATACTGTTGGCAATAAGGTCGTTTTAAAGAGAGAAAATGATAAATTCTATTATAGTCTTGATGGTGGTAATACATTTACTCAATATAATGATTATAGTAATTTAACTTCTTTCTTTGATGTAACCGCAACTTTCGGTGCTCAATATGATGCAGATGGTGGATTATGGCGATTCATGCAAGGAACCTTATCAGATATGACAGTAGAACTTATAGAACCTGATTATTATACTATTCATTATGTTTCTAATGGTGGTAGTGGTATGATGATTGATCAAAATGTCAGAGTTGATAAAACCGTTAACTTAAAGGATAATGTCTTTATAAATGAAAACCACTCATTTAGTAGTTGGAATACTGCTCCTGATGGTAGTGGTACTACATATACTAATAAACAATCTATTACAGGTATTGCTAATGTAGGGGAGACAGTAACCTTGTATGCGCAATGGATTGAAGCAACACATTATACCATTCATTTTGATGGTCATGGTGGAACTGGAACAATGCCAGATCAAGTATTGTATCATGATCAACCTGCAACAGCCTTAAATGCTTTTGACTTCACTAGACCAGGTTATATATTTAAAGAATGGAATACTAAAGCTGATGGATCCGGAACATCTTATCAGGATGGTGAACTTGTTCGTAATTTAACTGATGTTCCTGACGGAGAAATTACTTTATATGCTATATATTGGAGAGTTGCTTATACTCATACCGGTAATTATACTTTTGATGGTGTTGATGATATCATTGATACTGGAGTTAACTTATATGCTGATGAACAAACTATGAATAAGGATTTTATAATAAGATTTACAGTTGAATCTGTAGATCCTGGTGTTGATTATCAACATCAAGCAACAATAATAAGTTGTAAGGATGAATCAAATAATAAATGGCCAGGATTTAATATTCGTTTTAATACTGATTCGGCTACGTTAATGAGAATAGGTCATAAATGGAATAATGGAAATAGCTCAACTACACTTCCAGGAATTTCAACAACTAATAATCCTGTTACATTCGTATTTACAAGAACAGGAGATATTGTTAAATCATCATATAGTTATGAAGGCTATCAAAGTAATGAAAGAGTATTATATGATCAAACAAGCTGGAAACTAACTAAGTATTTTACAGATAATATTACATTCGGTGGTATATATAATAGTAATCATCAACCAGATCGTTACTTTAAAGGAACATTATCTAATATGACTATATTAGTTGAAGAATAATTAAAAAGACTAGAGAAATCTAGTCTTTTATATTGCAAAATAAAAAGGTGATTTAATCACCTTTATTTATTATAATTAAGCTTGTTCATATGTTACTGTGAAGAATGAAGTTGCTCCAGTATGACCGCTTGCTGTTTCATTAATTTGAGCAAGTTCAGTAGCAGTTGGTAATGTAGTAACTGTTGACTTATATGAAACTGTTACTTTGAATGTAGCAGAAGAACCAGCATTTAGACTATCACCTGCAGAAACAGTATTACCATTAGCATATGTAACTGTATAATCCATAAATCTTTGAGCAGTAGTATTTAAAGAACTTTTTGTAACATTAGATACTTTAGCATCAATTGTACCATTGTTATGGAATGTAGTATTGAATGTAAAAGTATCACCAGGAAGTGTTAATACATGTTTAAAGTAAACTGTATTTCCATCTACCCAAATTACAGCACCTTTAGGATTTGGATTTGATGGAGTAACTGTACCATCATCTGGATTTACATTATCAGGATTTGATGGATTAATAGTACATTTTTGTCCACTAGGACAAGTAATATCAGTATCTCCAATATCAATATCCCAAGTACTGTTTTTAATAGTAGAAGTACCACTAATATTTAATGAAGAAGTTAATGCGGCATAACCAACACTAATTGTCACTAATAATAGTAATAAAACTACTAAAGCATAATACTTTTTACCATTATTTTTGTTTCTTTCTTGATTTTTTTCAATTTGCTCACTGCGTTCACTTTGTTCAACATTTTGTAATTGTTCTTGTACTTGTTCTTGGAACTGTTCATTTTGATTCATTTAATTTCCTCCTATCTTATAAATCAATTATACCATATTTGTAGGAAATGTATATATTTATCATTAAATTTACACTTTTTTGGACATTAAAAAATAAAAAGAACATAAATGTTCTTTTATAATAAAGTTTTTAATTTTTCTTTATATTTGTTTTTACTTAATGTTTTAAAAGCTTTTCTTTCAATTTGTCTTATTCTTTCTCTTGTTACACCATAATCCTTTGCAATTTCTTGTAAAGTTTCTCTTCTGCCACTTAGACCAGTACGTCTATAAATAACATCTTTTTCTCTTTCATTTAAAGAACTTTCTTCAATTATTTTTAATAATTCGTCGTGAACTACTTTTTGCATTATTTCTTCACCAGAATCATAACCATCTTCTACAAAATCAAGTAAAGTGGTCTCTTGTTCTTCACCCACTGGCACATCAAGGGAAGCAATGTTTACTCTGTCCATATATTTTTTAATATTTTCAATTTTTTCAACAGTGAAAGTATCATTCTTTGTTGTTAATAAATCAGCTAATTCTTCGATAGGAATTTCTTTTCCACCATGTCTATTGGAATAATCTCTTTCGATACGATTCATCTTTAAGACTGTTTCATGTAAATGAACTGGAATTCTAATAGTTCTTGATTGATCAGCAATACCCCTGGTAATTTGTTGTCTAATCCACCAAGTAGCATAAGTAGAAAATTTATATCCACGATTTGGATCAAACTTTTCAGCGGCCTTCATTAAACCAATATTTCCTTCTTGAACTAAATCTAAAAATGAATTTCTAACATTTGCATGTTTTCTAGCAAAGAAAGCAACAAGGCGAAGATTAGCTTCAACAAGCTTCTTTTTAGCTTCTTCATCACCTTCAGCAACCTTTTTGGTTAATTCTCTTTCTTCTTCAATTGTTAGTAGAGGAATATTTCCTATTTCAGCTAAATATAATTTTTCAATACTTTTGTGATTAGTAAATGCTTCAGATTTATCAAATTTAAAAGCTTCTTTTAATTCTTCTTCACTAATTTCTTCTACATTATCTAAATCTTCTTTAGTAGCATCAACCTCTACAGTTATAAATTCATCTATTTCATCAGTTTCGATATTAATATTTTTATCAATAATAAAATCACTTAATTCATCTTTATCATCAGCAGATAATTTATATTTCTTAATTAATGATGTTAATTCATATTGAGTTATACTTTTATTTTTAAGTAAGACTTTTTCTATTATACTTAAATTACTACTCATAACAATCACTCTCCAGTTGATTGCATATAATAGCAAAAAAACCAAAAAAAGTCAATTTGTATATAGTAAATGTAATATAAGTGTAAAGTTTTTTAAAAAAGTTGTTAAATTATTGTCTATCATTATTATTATTGATAAAATTAATTTGTAATAAAAAATAAAGGAGAGTATATATGGAAAAGAGAAGAAATGGACAAACAATAGTTATTGCAGTTTTAGCAGTAGCAATATTATTTATGTCAGTTGGTTTTGCAGCATTTGCGCAAACACTAAATATTAATGGAGAGGTAAAAGTTGAGCCTACAAAATGGAGTGTTCATTGGGACACATCATCATATGCTAAATCAGCTAATAGTGTAGATATCATTGGATCAGATCTATCTACTGGATCTCAACCAACATTCACAAATGATACAGTTACTTTTGGAGCTAAATTAGCTAAACCTGGAGATTTTGCAGAATTTACAATTGATGCAGTTAATGATGGAGATTTTGATGCTATATTAAATAAGGTTACTTTAAGCTCAATCTCAGCACATTCAGAATATTTAACATATACTGTTAAAGTTGGTAATCAAACAATTAATACTACTACAGACAACTTAAATATTAGTCTACCAGCAGGTGATTCTAGTAAAGTTACTGTTACTGTAGAAGTAAGATATGTTCAACCTAACAATACTACTGGACAAGGTTTACCAACAGAAGCACAAACTGTTCAACTTACTGCTGCATTTGATTTTGTTCAAGCTGAATAATTCCTATATTTAGATAGGAGTAAATATGAAAAAAAATATTAAAGTTATTTATTTATTAGAATTGGTGTTATTGCTTGTTAACTTAATATTTTATTTGATGATTAAAGTGATACCTAGTGAGTGGAATACCTATCTAGTTATCACTTTCTTGTTATTAATGATTATTCCTTTGAGACTATATTTTGGTAAATATGGTAATAAAAGTTATTATAGTGGTTATGCTACTAGAAGTGTCATTATGGTATTAATGGCCATGGGAATAATTATTTATTTATTGGGATTATTATTGGGATTTACTCATGGATATAGATATAGCATTAATACATTTTTATATTCCTTCCTCCCATTAATAATAATGGTCTTGCTATTTGAATATTTAAGATTTATTGTTGTAAAGAATAATCATGATAATATTAAATCAACAGTTATTTTTACTATTCTTTTAGCAGGATTAGAAGTATTTAGTTATTTAAATTTAGGAACAATTGATGAGTCATATGATAAATTTGTATTTATATGTCTTATGGTTATACCAATATTGGCTGATCAATTCTTATGTACATATTTAACATATAAAACTAGTATGGTACCTAGTGTTGTATTTAGATTGATTACTAAATCATACTTGTATATATTACCAATTATTCCTAATTTAGGTGATTATATATTTTCATTTGTTAAGACATTAACACCATTTATGATATTTTATATTATTAATAGGGCTTTGGTTGAAGAAGATAGAAGTAAAAGAATTATAACTAAGAATTCTTTAAAAGTACTTAGTATACCTGTAATTATTATATTAGTAGTCTTAGTATTACTTGTTTCTGGTATATTTAATAATCGTTTAATAGCGATAGCGTCTAATTCAATGAGTCCTTTATATCGTAAAGGTGATTCTGTAATATATGAGAAAATAAAACCAAAAGATTTGAAAAAAGGAGATATCTTAGTCTTTAGTAAAAATAATATGATTATTACTCACAGAATAGTTAATATTAAGAAAAAGGGTGAGGTATATTATTTTACTACTAAGGGAGATGCTAATGATAAAGCAGATGGTTATATAAGTACTTCAGAAAATGTCGTAGGAAGAGTTACATATGTTATTAAATATATTGGATATCCTACAATATTTATTAATGAATTATTTGGAAGGAGTTAGCCTATGAAGATTGTAAATAAAATTATAAGAATTACATTTATATCTGTTTTATTTATTATTGGTGTAGCTCTAATTATATTTGGATTTACTAAGAGTTTTATATCTTTAAAATATCAAGAAAATAATTCAGTAAATTACAAAGTATTTTTAAAAAATAATAATTATTTTGATACTAACTATTTAGATGAAAATCGTACTTATATTACTAGTTTGATTGATCATTTAAATATTAATTATCACTATAATCTTAAATTTAGTGAAAAAGTTAATGGTACATATTCATATCGAATAGATGCTATTGTTAATGCAAATAAACCTAATGGAGAAGATGGTTATTATTGGTCTAAAAAATATAATATATTGGAACCAACAGATGTTGATATTAAGAATAGTGATACTATTGATATAAATAAAGAAATAGATATTGATTATAATAAATATAATGCTATATTAGAAGAATTTAAAAAAGATTATTCTATCTCAACAGATGGTGTATTAAAGGTACAATTAACAGTAGAGAGTAGAGCTACTGGAGAAAAATATAAAGATGATATTAAAATTCCATCTAATTTGAATTTAAATATTCCATTACTTGAAAAAGCAGTAGAAGCTACTATAGAAAAGAATGCTGTAAGTAATGATAATATAATTGTTAGTGAAGATAGTTCTCTTACTAAATATAAATTTGCTTCAATTATATTGGGAATATTATTAATATTAATAGATTTAGTATTAGTATTAAGTATTACGGTTGTACGTATTAAAAATAAGAATAATCATTTGTATCTAGCAACACTAAAGAAAATAGTAGATGCTCATGATAGTATAATTGCTAATATTGATAATTTACCAGATGTATCTGATTTAAAAGTAATTAATGTTAGTTCATTTAGTGAATTATTAGATGTATATAATGAAGTTAGAATGCCAATTAACTTTTATGAGAATAAGAGACACAGTAGATCTGTATTTATGATTATTAATGATAATATGTGTTGGAGATTTATATTAGATAAAGATAGTGTTGAAAATAATGATAAATAAAGGTGATTAAAATGAAAAGAGCAAGGAATAGTAAAATTAAAGATTATAAAAATATAAGACTTAGTTTGTTTCTTTCTCTTTTTTTTGTTGTCTTACTAATAGGAATGAGCGTTGGTTATGCTTTATTTACGCAAGTAATTAACTTAAACGGAACTATTGGTATTAATAATCAAGGTACTTTTAAAATTACTAATGTTATGAAAGTAGAATCTTCTAATTCTAGTGAAGACATTCCTACTTGGACTGATGATTCTATTGATTTTAATTTAAAGTTTATAAGAAACACTACTAATCCAGTATATAGTGCTACTTATGATATTACTGTTAAAAATGATACTTTCTTTGAAAGATTAATTTCATCTTTTAACTTTACTTTTGATACGATAAATGGTGAGGGAGATGAGATTGGTACTCTTGATTATGAAATATTAAATTTTGATCAAGATGATGTTGTTCCATCATTAACAGAAAAAACTTATAGAATAGTCATTTCCTTTACTCCATCAGTTGATGAAGAAATATATGATATCCCTGGAGGAGGAGATATCGATTCTAGTTTAAAAGATAGTGGAGAATTAACTTTAAATGCTATAAATCCAACTAGTGGAAGTATTAAAGATGGAGCAAGACAAAGAGTAACTATTAGTCTTACTAGTACATATCAAAGTAGTAAGAGTTTTACTATTAATGTTAATAGTGACAAAGTAATAGCTGTTGATTCTAATGGGAATGCTCTAAGTAATTTTAATATTGATGCTAATAGTGAGGGACAAGAATTTACTTTCTATTTACAAGCTAAAGCAGATGCTTTGTTTCCTGATGATACTTATACAACTGGTTTATCTTTGATATCTACTGGTATTCCAATTTTAAGACTTGGTAATATTACTTTAGAAGTAAATAAACATGAAGAGTATGTAGATACAACTCCACCAGTAATTAGTCATGTAACTGCAGTTCAATCTAATGAAGTGGGAGTAGTTGATCTTAGTTGGACTGGTACAGATGATTATAGTGGAATAAAAGACTATACAGTATTAGTTATTAAAGGGAATAATGTTGTTCGAACTATTAGTAATGTTACTGATACTAGTATTTCAATAAATAATTTAAGTGAAGGTGCTACTAGTAGTAATTATAGTTTTAAAGTATATGGTACAGATAATGAAGGAAATACTGCTAGTAATAGTGATATTAATAATGCTAGTACTAGTAGTGGCTATTGTAGTATGAGTGAGTCTGGTACTTATCAATGGGTTTATAGTATTACTCATAACTTAAATAATTTGAGTTTTTCAGGGGAAAATACTGCTAATATAGGTACTAATTATACTTGTACTTTAAGGGCCAATACTGGTTATAGCTTACCTAATAATATTACTGTTAGAATGGGTAATAGAAACTTAACTCGTGGTACTGATTATACTTATTCAGCTAATAATGGTCGAATTACTATTAATAATGTTTCTGGTAATATTACCATAACTGCTAATGGAACTAGAAATGCTATTTGTTTAGTAGAAGGTACTAAAGTACTAATGGCTAATAATAGATATAAGAATATTGAAGATATTAATTATGATGATTTGATGTATGTTTGGGGACATGATACAGGACACTTAGAAGCAGAATATCCTATTTGGATAGAGAAGGTTAGTACTGTTAATGAGTATTTGAAAACAACATTTTCAGATGGAACAACTTTATCTACTTCAGGAGATCATGGTGTTTATAATTATGATTTGGGTATGTTTGTCTCAGTTCTTGATAGAGATAATTATCATGTAGGAAGTACTGTTGCTAAGATAAAGAATGGTAAGATTAGTAAGGTTAAAATTACTAAGTTAGAAACTGTAAAGAAAAAAGTTAAATTATATCACATTATTTCTAATCGTTATTTTAATATTATAGGTAATGATGTATTAACTACAGATCGTACTTTAATGATATCTAATTTATATGGATTTACTAATAATATTACTTGGTCTAAAGTAAGAAAAGATTTTATTAGTAATGAAAATAATTTATATAAATATGAAGAATTTAGTTTTATGCCATATTATTTATTTAAAGGATTAAGAATACCAGAAGGAAAATTCTTAGTAGATAATAACTTTATTAGTTATGAAGAGTTTATCTTGTATTTAACGATATATCCAGCAAATAAAGATTATTATAGAGCTGTAGAAGTAGATAAAAATAATAATAGATTATGGATGGTTACTACTTCATTTGATATGGTTAATGATAAGAATAAAGATAGATATAAAGTAAAAGAAGGTTCTATCTATACATTACCTAATAAGAGAAATGTTAAGTGTTTTAGAAGTAGTATTGATAAGAAATGTTATAAAGCTAATGATAAAGTTAAAATATATTCAGGAACACACTTTAGTGTAGAATATTAAAAAGAGAAAATTTTCTCTTTTTTTTCTTGTAAATATTTATATTTATTAATATAATGATAAAAAGCGAGGGAGATTATGAAAAAAGAAGATATTTACAAACTATTAGAAGATGAAGGAATTTGGCATGAAATCGATGAACACGAAGCAGTATGGAATATGGAGGATTTAGCTAATGCAAATTTAAAATATCCAGAGTATGATGCTAAAAATGTTTTTGTAAGAGATGATAAGAAACAGAATTATTATTTAATTACTGTTAAGGATGATAAAAGAGTAGATCTAAAGAAATTTAGAGAAGACTATGAAACTAGAAAACTTAGTTTTGTATCAGAAAATGATTTAATGGAAATACTTGGATTAATTCCTGGAAGTGTTAGTCCATTTGGATTATTAAATGATAAAGAATGCAAAGTAAAATTCTATTTAGATAAAGCATTTGTGGAAAGTGATAAAGGAATACTTGGTATTCATCCTAATGATAATACTGCTACAGTATGGATTAAAGCTAATGATTTGGTTGACATTATTAAGAAACATGGCAATGAAGTAAATGTTGTTGAAATATAAGACTCTTTGAGTCTTTTTTTAATTTTTTATATGTCAAGTTGTGGAAAGTTTGTTTTCTTTTTATTTTTTTCTTGTTATAATCAAATTAAGATAGGAAGTGATGATTATGTATAATGTATGTTTACTTTCTATAATTGTCGATATGAGTTGGTGGAGTTACTGACTCTTTTTTTAGGGAGGAAAAATGGAAAAGGAAGAACTTAAAGACAATCTACTTGAGTTGATTGCAAAAGAAAAATCTCTTACTAAAGTTTGTGAAGAGATAAATTTGAATGAATATGAAGTCTTAGGTTTAATCAATGAAATAGAACAAGGCCGAGTTAATATTTCAAAGAAACGTAAAGACGACGATATTTATCTTCAAAATCTAGGTGATATTGAATATAAGGATAATTATACTTATAGGGTTGGTACGGATGAAGCAAATGAATTTAAATTTATCGTTATTAGTGATACTAGATTAGGTTCTAAGTCACAACAATTATCTATTTTAAATGATATTTATTTAAAAGGACATGAAATGGGTTATGATAATGTAATTCATTGTGGGAATATATCTGCTGGTTTACCTAATAAGAGTGGAGCATATTCTACTATGAATTTCTTAGAAGATACAGGGGCTCAAATTGATTATATTGCGAAGAATTATCCTAGAGTTGAAGGAATGAAAACTTATTTTATTACAGGAAAAAGAGATGATCGACACTTAAAAAATAAGATTAGTGTTGGGAAAAGGATTGATGAATTGCGTGATGATATGATTTTCTTAGGAGAAGGAAGTTGTGATTTTTCAATTGATAATGTTAGATTACAAATACTTGGAAGAAAACTAGGAAAAACATATACTGTTTCTTATAGAGCGCAACAACAAATAGATTCTTATCGTAGTGAAGATAAACCAGATATTATATTATATGGTGGAATGTTACAGATGGAGAAATTTACATATCGTAATGTCCACTGTATTAGTGTGCCTTCAGTTTGTGCAACAACAAAGGAGATGAATGATAAAAGATATTCAAATACTGTTGGAGCATGGTATGTAACAGTTAAGACTAATAGTCGTGGTGAATTAGAGAGTGTAAGAGCAATTAACTCACCATATTATGTTACTGATAAGGAAGACTATAAGAAAGCTAAAGTCTTGAAGAAGGAGGGTTAGGATGGAAAGTACTGGAAAAGATACAACTGAAAAGTTTGTTAATAAGATATATCGTTATATGAAAAATGATATGCCAATAGAAGTATTTATGGAAAAGTTTAATATGACTTCTAATGAATTGTTTGGTGTACTTGAACTTTGTAAATTATATGGAAAAGAAATAGAAATAGTTGCTTTAGAAGAAAATACTAAAGATTTAAAGAAAGGTGATTTAGTCTTTAGAAAAGGTAGAGTAAAAAAAGCAAGTTCAAGTTTATCTAAATTAAGTATGGATGATGATAAACTTAATCATAATGAAATATGTGTTGTTTCTGATACCCATTTTGGTAATATTCATCAACAATTACATTTATTAAATGATGTATATGAAGAAGCTTATAATAGAGGTATAAAGACTGTTTTACATGTTGGAGATGTAGTAGATGGAAATTATCCAACAAGACCAGAACAACCTCGTCAACAGTTCTTACATGGTTTTGATGAACAAGTTGGATATGTTGCTGATATGTATCCAGAAGTAGATGGAATGCAAACATATTACATTCTAGGTAGTCATGATGAAACACATTATAAGAATGGACAAGCTACAGTAAATGCTTGGTTAAATAGATGTAGACCTGATATGACTTTCCTTGGACAAGATACTGGAGAATTTGATGTAGATGGAGTAAAGATAGTACTTGATCACCCAGGAGGAGGAAGTGCTCAATCTTTATCATATAAGCCTCAAAAAAGAATAGAAATAATGGAAGCTAGATATAAACCTAAAATATTATTAATTGGTCATTATCATAAGAGTTATGCTTTTCAATATCGTAATGTTCAATGTATTGAAGTGCCAGCATTATGTGATAAGACTCAATTCCAACAAAAACAAGGTTTAGTAAATAGTGTAGGAGCTTATTTCTTAGATATTTATTCTGATAAAAATGGTAATATTCAATATTTTGAACCTGAAGAAATATTATTTGGTAGAGAAGATATTTGGGATGAAGCTGGAAAAGATTCTAAGAAAGTAAAAAAATTAAAAATAGATAATGGAGTTTATTAGTGTTTACTTTTAAACTCTTTTTTAGTAGAATTATACTAGGAGATGATAAGGGATGAAGCTTAATAGTGCGTATAGAGAAATAGCGAGAGATTGTTTAGTAAATTGGCATGGTATGAGTACTGAAGAAGCCAGTATAATTTGTGAAGACGAGGCAATAGATGATTTAGAAAATGGAGTAGGTAATAGAACTGGAGTAAAAGCTATGGGTTATATTGATAATGTGTTAGCTTATATAGTAGCAAGGCTTGCTATGAGTCCAGATCATGCTACCAAATTTAGAGAAGTAATTATTAATGGACCTGATTCTGCTGGAGTATTAAAACAAGTAAAAGAAGAAGCTCTAGCAATTAGTGATGAAGAAAGATTTGAAATTACTGTACTAGCTGTTATTCATAATAATTGGGTTAAGAATAGCAATGATAAAGATTCTATCAATAGTGCTAAAGCAAATCATCAATTAAGACAATATGCTCCTCTTGAATTAATAGGATTTAATGAAGTTAAAAGTGATTTAATCTTCTTAGAACCAATTCTTAATAGAATGGGTAAAAAGATTAATATTAAAAAACTTGAAAAAGAATATAATAATATGGGAAAAGAATTTTGTCTTGATCATGGACTTCGTACAATAGAAGATTTAGAAAAATATATTAAGTCAGGATCTTATTATCAATCAGTTGAGATGGATGATAGTAAAGTTAAGTATTTAACTAAAGATTATAAGTTAATTACAAAACAAATAATAGATAATTTAAAAGCAAATAATAGTTCAATAAAATTTGACAAATAAAAAAGAGCATATTGCTCTTTTTTTATTTAAATAATTTCTTAAATAAAGCATTTAAACCTTTATTAATTACTTTATCGGCTGCTTTATTAGCAACTTTTTTACCTAGTTTATATTCAATAGAATTCTTCTTAGCTTTTTCGGCTTCTCTTTTTTTCTTTTCAGCTTCTCTTTCTTTTTCTTTTTTATCTTTTTCAGCTAGTCTAGCAGCTTTTTCAGCTTCTTTAGCTTCTAATTCTTTTTGTTTGGCTTCTTGAAGCATACGTTTTTCTTCTTCTTCAGTTTCTAATCTCTCTTTTAATAGTTTATCTAATTCTTCAAAAGCTGAATCTCTTTCTAATGCTTCATCATATTTACCAAGTAAAGAAGAAGAATTAATAACTTTTTGTCTTGCTATTTCATCTATTACACCCATCTTACTTTGTGGTGGTAAGATATTAGCTTTTTCAACAACTTCAGGTTCTCCTTTTTCATTTTGAAAACTAACTAGAGCTTCACCAGTACCTAAAGCTAAAATAGCATCAGCAGTATTAAATTTAGGATTTGTTCTAAATGAATCAGCTGCTGCCTTAACTATCTTTTGTTCTGCAGGAGTATAGGCTCTTAAAGTATGTTGAATACGATTACCTAATTGAGCAATTATTTCATCTGGAATATCACTAGGACTTTGAGATACAAAGTATAATCCAATACCACGAGATCTAATTAACTTAACTACTTGTGTAATTTGTTTTAATCTATATGGTGGCATTCCATTAAATAGTAAATGTGCTTCATCAAAGAAGAAAACTATTTTTGGTTTGTCTAAATCTCCAACTTCAGGCATCTTAGTAAATAATGCAGTTAATAGCCATAATAAGAAAGAGGCATATAAATCAGGAGATTGAAATAATTCTACAGCATGTAAGATATTAATCATACCTTTACCATCAGCATCAACACTCATAAAATCATTAATATCTAATTCTGGTTGACCAAAGAATTTATCTGCCCCTTGTTTTTCTAAAGCAAGTAAACTTCTTTGAATAACACCAACACTTTGCGGAGTAATATTACCATAAGAAGTAGTAAAATCACCTCTATTATCTCCAACATATTGTAATAATAAACGTAAATCTTTAATATCATCTAATTTCCAATTATTCTCTTCAGCTATTTTATAAACTATTTGTAAATGTCCTTCTTGTACTTCAGTAAGTCCTAACATCATAGATAATATTTCTGGACCAACCGAATCAAGAGATGTACGAATTGGATGACCAGAAGTTTGCATTATATCCCAAAATCTTACTGGGAAACCTTTAAATTCAAAGTCATCTAATTTCATTTCTTTTATTCTTTTTGTTAATGATTCTGTCTCTTCTCCAGCTAATGCAGTACCAGCAAGGTCTCCTTTAACATCAGCCATAAATACCGGAACTCCAGCAGAAGAGAAAGATTCTGCCATAACCTTAGAAGTAATAGTCTTACCAGAACCAGAAGCTCCAGTAATTAAACCGTGTCTATTAGCTTTATCTAATAGAATATATAATTCTTTGTCACTATTTTTAGCAACTAATACTTGATTATTCTTATACATAAGATTACCTCCGATTTTATTATAGCATGTATATTTATAAAACAAGAAGTAATTTGTCCGATTTCCTTGCAAAAAAAATTATAATTGTTTATATTAGTTATATGTGTATCAATGACTGGGGGAGTTTATATGAAAGCAATCGCAACTATTATGAATAGACATTATTTAGGAGAAAATGCCTATATTTATTCCTTTGATAATTGTTTGGTAGGAGATTATAACGAAGAGACTAATACCTTTATGGATAGAAATGGTAATGAGTATTTATCTATTACTGATATAGATTTATTATATTCAGAAGTTCCTCAAGGGTTTACTAATTGTATAGATTTTAATGATGTAAAAGAATTGTTCCCTGAAGAGGATATTAGTGTTAATGAAGCAATAAGTTTATACAATGACCATTGTCGTGAAATTTCTTATATTGTAGGTATTGGTTCAGGAGGAACTATCTTTACTATGCCTCTTAATGTATCTGAGATAATGGAAGGTATAGAAAGTATTAGTGAAGATGATTATGAGTCTATGTCTGATGAAGAATATTTAGAAAATATGGAAAATGGTATTATTCCTGATCAATATATTGATTTAATTAATGATGTTATTAATGGTAAATATGATTTAGAAGAATTGAAATTATTAAAGAAGTCTTTATTATATGGAAAAGATAATCTTGATTCAGTATTAGATACTGTAGATTTACAAATAGAGGCTGATACTTTAGGAGTAGGATTAGCTGATCTTGTTCCAGAAGCTATAGAAGAAGAGGAAGAGTTAGAAGAAGAGGAAGAAGAACTTGTAGATAATCGTAGTGAATATGAAAAAAGAGGTTTGATGGATATTGATAAATTGTTTAATCAAATTACTAAGACTTTAGTAGCTCAAGATGAACCTACAAGAAGAATGCTTGTAGAACTTGCTCGTATGGATTTAGCTAATCATAAGAAAAATGGTATTTTACTTACTGGAGAATCAGGCGTAGGAAAAACATTACTTATGAGTTTAATTGCTAAGTATTCTAATAGACCTTTCTTAGTAATTGATTCAACACAACTTACTATTCCAGGATATGTTGGTAAAAGTATAGAACAATATTTATGGGAATTATATGTTGATTGTGGTAAAGATAAGGAAAAAGCAGAAAGTGCCATTGTCTTCTTTGATGAAATAGACAAAAAAGGATCATCTAAAAAAGATGATATTTCTGGAAAGGGTGTTTTAAATGTCCTATTAAAATTCTTAGATGGAACTGTCTATGAAGCATGTGAAAATAGTCAACATAAAACTGCTGGTACTTATACGCAAATTGATACTAGTAATATGAAAGTAGTACTAGGAGGAGCTTTTACAGATGTTTATAAAAATATGAAGAGGGATACTAAAATTGGATTTACTCAAGGTCTTAATGCTAAAAAAGAGGATAAAACACCAACTATGGAAGACTTTGTTACTAAGGCTATGATGAGTGATGAATTTATGGGAAGAGTGCCTATACTTATCAAAATGAATGATTTAAAAGAAGAAGATATAAAAAGAATTTTAATAGAAAGTGATGATTCAGCTTTAAAGCATGAAGAAAGATCATTTGATGAAATTGGTGTTAAACTTAGTGTAACTCCTGAATATTTAGATCGTATAGCTAAAAAAGCTCATGATAGAAAAACAGGAGCTCGTGGTATTAATGCTATGGTTACTAATACTACATGGAGACCTTTCGATGTTGTTTATAGAAATTTAGGAGAATATGAAGAAGTAATTCTAAATGGAGAAACAGTAGAAGATAATAAAAATTTCCAATTAGTAAAAAAGAAAAAGGAATTATGATTTAATTCCTTTTTTCTTTAGCATTTTAAATTCTTTTTTTGGTACAGTATGTGATTTTTCTAAAGAAGAATAATCAGCATAAGTACAAGATGATTTTCTTGTTAATAAGTATTTTGCTAAATCTTTTTCTTTAGCATCTATTTCTGGATTATTTAAAATATTTATTAAGTCTTCTTCATTTCTACTTACACTTGAATTTAAGTAAGCATATGCTTCTTCATAATCAGGTAGATAAGTACCATAATCAATATTTATGTATTTACCCATGAAGTAATAGAATAATCCTTCATCTGTTACTAATTGTGTTTTTAATTCAGTATCTATTTTATTATCTTGATTTAAATGAAAATCATTTGCATATAATGTTTTAATAGTACCTTTATAAATCATAATATTTTTTGCCATATCATCACCTCAACGGTTCATATTATACCATAAAAAGCTTTTTAGGACAAGTTTTTTGAAAAAAACTATTGAAAGTAAAAGGTATTTTTGATATAATCTACTTACGTGATCAAATGGCGCTGTAGCTCAGTTGGCTAGAGCAATCGGTTCATACCCGATAGGTCGTGAGTTCGAATCTCTCCGGCGCTACCATATGTAATTAATCGGACTATTAGTTCGATTTTTTTTGTTTTTTCTAGGTAATAATAATTTTTTATTATATAATAGAATTGGTGATAGTATGAAAAAGAAAGATTGGTTAGTTATAATAATAATAGCCTGTGCTACATTTCTTATAACTTATTTTGGAAGTTCCATAGTTTTAAAAGAAAATAAGAAGGAAGAGAAAGTAATTAAACAAACAAGTAGTTTTACTATTAAATTTATAAAAGAAGTTAATAGTAATAATAAAAATACTAATTATATTATTAGTCCATATAGCGTTGAAATGGCTCTTAGTATGTTAAGTGTTGGTGCTGATAATGATACACTAGTAGAATTTGATAAAGTATTAAGAGATAGATCATTTAATTTAGATAATGATAAAGTTAGTGTAGCTAATGCTTTATTTATTAAAAATTATTATAAAGATGTAATAGAAAAAGATTTTTCAAATACTTTAACAGATAATTATAATTCTGAAGTATTAATTGATGATTTCACTACACCTGATGTAATTAATAATTGGGTAAAAGATAAGACTAATGGTATGATTCCTAAGATATTAGATGAAATTAATCCGGAATTCGTTTTAGGAATTGCTAATGCTGTTGCTATAGATACTAAATGGAAAAATCAATTTAAATGTATTTATACAGATGGAGAAGAATTTAAAAATGACAAAAAAACTCTTAAAGTTGAAATGATGCATAATGATTATGAAGGTGGAGTTAAATACTTAGATAAGGATGTTAAAGGAATTGTTCTTCCATACAAAGATAATTTAGAATATGTTGCAATTATGCCTAAAAAAGATTTACATGGTTTTATTGATAATCTAACTGATAAAAGTTTAAATGAATATTTAAATAGTTTTAAAAAAGTGGGAAAAAATGAAAAGGTAATATTAGATTTACCAAGATATAGTTATGAATATGATGTGCCTAAATTTAAAAATATTTTGATGAATATGGGAATAAAAAAAGCCTTTGATAAGGATAATGCTGATTTTAGTAAGATTATAACAAAAGAAAATTTAAATAAATTAGAAAAAGGAAATATTTATGTTTCAACAGCTCTTCATAAAGCTAAGATTGAATTAAATGAAAAAGGTACTAAAGCAGCAGCTGTTACTTATTTTGCTTTAGAAAGTAATACTGCTATGGAAGTAGATGAAACCAAACTAATTGAAATTAAATTTAATAAACCATTTATGTATATTATTAGGGATAAAGAATCACATGAAATGTTATTCTTTGGTACTGTCTATGAACCAAATAAATGGAAGGGTAGTACTTGTGAAGGAGGAGATAAAAGTGAGTAAAATATTAGTTAGTTATTTTAGTGCTTCTGGTAATACAAAAAATATAGCTGTTAAATTAGCTTCATTAGTTAATGCTGATTTATTTGAAATAGAAGCAAAGGATAAATATACTGCAGAAGATTTAGATTGGACTAATAATGAAAGTAGAACAACGAAAGAAATGAAAGATAGAGATTTTCGTCCAGAAATAGTTAAGAAAGTTGATAATATTTCTGATTATGAAAAAGTAGTTATTGGTTTTCCAATATGGTGGTATACTGCTCCAACTATTATAAATACATTTATAGAAGAGAATGATTTAGCTAATAAAGATATATATGTATTTATTACTTCAGGAGGTTCAGGAGTAGAAGAAGGAATGGATGATTTAGAAAAGAAATATCCTGATTTAAGATTTATAAGAGGAATGAGATTTACCGGAAGAGAAGAAGATGATGAATATATTAATTTTTTAAAATAGATAATTAAACTTGTTTTAGAAGATTTTTCTTTTTATAATATAAGAGTAGGAGGTAATTATGAGAAGAAGTTTAAGTATAATTGATGTTAGAGGATTAGAAGTATTAGATTCTAGAGGTAATCCAACTGTTCAAGTAGAAGTTGTTTTAGAAGATGGAAGCTATGGGGTTGCTATGGTACCAAGTGGAGCATCTACTGGAGCTTTTGAAGCTGTTGAATTACGAGATGAAGATAAAGAAAGATATAATGGTAAAGGAGTATTAAAAGCAGTTAGTAATGTAAATGATATTATTGCTCCTGAAATAATAGGAATGGATGCTATTAATCAAGGTGAAATAGATAAGTTTTTAATTGATTTAGATGGTACTCCAAACAAAGCAAAATTAGGTGCTAATGCTACTCTTGGAGTAAGTTTGGCTGTTGCTAAAGCCGCTGCTTCAGCATTAGGACTAGAATTATATCAATATATTGGTGGTGTAAATGCCAAGACATTACCTGTGCCAATGATGAATGTATTAAATGGTGGAAAGCATGCTGATAATACAGTATCAAGTCAAGAATTTATGATTATGCCTGTTGGTGCTCCTAGTTTTACTGAAGCACTTAGATGGTGTGCTGAGGTTTATGCAGCTTTAAAGAAAATATTAAAAGAAAAAGGCCTTGCTTGTGGGGTAGGTGATGAAGGAGGATTTGCTCCTAACTTAGAAAGTGATGAGGAAGCATTAGAATTATTAGTAGAAGCAATTACAGCTGCTGGATATAAACCAGGAGAAGACATTTGTTTAGCTACTGATATAGCTGCTACTGAAATGTATGAAGAAGCTAAAAAGATTGGTGAAGAAGGAAAATATTATTTCTGGAAATCAAAAGAATTAAAGACTCGTGATGAAATGATTGATTGGGTAGTAATGTTAACTGAAAAATACCCATTAGTAAGTGTAGAAGATGGTCTTGCTGAAGAAGATTGGGAAGCATGGAAAATTCTTACTGATAAGATAGGAGACCATGTACAATTAGTTGGTGATGATTTATTTGTTACTAATACTACACGTTTACAAAAAGGACTTAATTTAGGTGTTGCTAATAGTATTTTGATTAAATTAAATCAAATTGGTACTTTAACAGAAACATTAGATGCTATTGAACTAGCTAAGAAACATGGTTATACTGCTGTTGTTTCTCATAGATCAGGAGAGACTGAAGACACTACTTTAGCTGATGTAGTAGT
>JAEEGL013480219.1_pt1 | contig 20333 bp, 13 predicted proteins | sample 9134231 | NCBI WGS metagenome assembly JAEEGL01 (sample SAMN16246548, study PRJNA631951) | gut metagenome | biome: gut microbiome; feature: rumen; material: fiber-attached | host: Bos | place: Iran: Karaj | collected 2018-10 | reverse complement strand
CTGATGAATATGGCATAATTCGCCAGTCGGAGGGAGAATATTTTCCAGACCTCCGACTATAAAAGCTCGGAAAGCCCGACCGCTCACCACGCATAAAGCGCTAAGGGTGACATCCTTGAAGGAGATTATACCAAATTACCGGGATTAATTGCCTTTATTATTGAGTTTTGGATTATCAGAAGATCAGCCAGTGGGTATTGTCTTAAATGGATAGACGATTAATGATTCCTAAAGATACCGATCCTTTAGCAGTTGAATCAGGGATTTGCGATCCATTTTATACTGCCCGATCAATCGCCTGGCGTATTCCGTAAAGGAGTGGCATATGAGCGGATGAGTGAACTTGATGGAGATAAAAGGCGGACAGGTGTGTATGATCTGTCCGGACTCCTCACAGATCAGAAGCTCCGTATTCGCAAAGACTGTATCAGGGAGAGGCATCAGCCGGTAATTCGGACACTGTTCCGTAAGAGTGATCAGCTGTCTTATATGTGCCGCATACTGCTCTTTTGTGTAACGCAGCACAAGCCCATCCTGAAGCGCCTGTAACGTGGCACCCGAATTGTTGAGCGTCTCATCATCTGCAAGAGGGACACATTCATAACAGATCTGTTTTTCAAGTATCTTGTCAAGTGTTTTCTTACGACGTGCCCATTCCTTTGCAAGTGAAGAACCGCCTAATTCCTCCGCCAGACTTTCCGGCATTGTCGATAAGGAAAGCGATGGGAAGATGGCTGTAAGGCCTTTGGAACACGCAGGCACGCTGTAGGGCTCTGTGATCTGCATTAACGGCCGGCATTGCTCTGACAATGAACGGAAGGTTTCCAGACATTCCGAAAGAACGTCAGGCATGGTGACATAGCGGTAACGGCCGTTCTGTTCTGTGCCGATTATATGGCTTGCCAGGATACAGGCCTGCCCCGGATTCAGGAACAGCGTATAAGAAAAGCGGCTTCCTGCAGGCATCGGATGGTAATAAGACTCGATCTTGCCGGACATATAGAGCGGGAGCCAGGAGATAATGGCCTCGTTCATCTGATCAAGGCTGCGGTCAATGTTATGTATGATGCTTATTTTCGTGCCGTTTTTTGTGCAGGCGGTCATAAGCGCAGCCCAATTTAACCGAAACTCCGGGTCTTCGACCATCCATTCCATGGACTGGTCGGAGTAAAGCAGAAGCTCTTTTGCCCGGCTTTTTGCGGCGTTTCCAAGAAAGCGCAGCACGGCGGTGCGCAGCCCCTCATAGCCTTCATACAGATACCGCGTGTCGTTTAAGATATGTGCCGGAACCACTTCGTCGGGATCGGGCAAAAGGACATTGTTTTTGGCCGAAAAGCTGTCGAAGCTCTCTGACAGCCGTTCCGCGGCATAGGCTTCTATCGTATACAGTTCGTCAAAACCGCAGAGCCATTGATGAAAGGCTTCACGGTCAGGCTTGTCTGCGGGAACGTGCATCAGTATGGCAAGCTCCTCAGTTTTCTTTAAGCTTTTCAGACGTTCCCAGAGAACCGAAGTAATCCTTCTTGCAATGACCGGATTCGAATTCGGGGTACGGACTCCGGAGCGGAAGCGGCTGATGAGAGAGGTGTCCACATTGACAAGATGACTGAACTGAATGTTGGATAATTCTGCAAGCTGCATGGCGGAGTCAAGCCGCATACCGAAGGTTTTGCAGTCGGGCTTTTGCTTATGAGAGGAGCGGGATCGTTTCTGAGGGGTTTTTTTGGGGATATTCTGCCCCTCATAGATCCATTCGATCATTGCTGTTTTTATCGCCTCTGCAGAGGCATCCGCCGGAGCGCCGATCAGAACACAAAGCTCTTCTAACCTGTTCTGGTCATCCATATAGAGATATATCCCGGTTGAGATTTTTCGTATGGTAGGCGAAGTTTTCGGCGGGATTCTGCGGCCGCTTCGGAGCCTGCTGAAGGACGAGGCATCCATTCCGGCCAGGTCTGCGATTTTTCGGTTGCGTGTCCCGGTCATTGCCATGATCTGATTGAAGCGTTCCGTAAACATTTGAAAAAAACCCCCAAAAACGTTATCGACATATTGCTTGCAAAAAAGTTTCGGGTTAAGCTCCAAAGGAGCGCCGAAACATTTCTGCAAGCGGCTGATATGAACGAATCTCCAATATATAATAGCATAACATTTATTGAAAAACTTGCCACATTAAATTTTTCATTGAAAAATTAATGTGGCAAGTTTTTCTGAGTATAACTGATGCTATAATTAACTGATATCGTAAACCTGTTAATGGAAATCACTGCTGTTCTGTTCCGGTGCACGTACGTTGCTTAATCCGGAACTAATACGTAAATGGAATAACGAGTGAACGCGTACAAGAACGGATATCGTTATTGGACGCCGTTTATTGATGGATAGGAGGGATATAGCCATGAAAAAGACTATTTTTGCGGGAGTACTGATGCTGTTGCTTTCTGTATCGCTGACAGCCTGCGGCGACAGTGGGGACGTTATGGAAATCGATGAGGACACGATGGCCATGCTGCGGGAGGCGGAGGCGAATGGGGAGCTCGATCTTAGCGATCTGCAGGAAGAGCAGGGAATCCCGGCGGAAGCAAAGGACTCCGGAAATTCCGGAGGTTTAGTGGGACAGTTTGCCCAAACAAAAACCCCGGATGAAGATCACGCAACCGATGCTTTTCCGGTGATCTGGTCAAGCTTCAATACTTATGGGGTTGAAAACGAGCCGGAGGAGAAGTATACGACTGTGGTGCTCGATGAGGCCTGCCGGGTCACAGCCATCACAACCTATCACTGGAATGGCGGAAATGGCGCGGAACCCGGCAAGATCGCTCTCATGCAGGGGAACGAAAAGATCGGTGTCTGGGAAGCCGCAGGCCGTGAAGGAAGCGGTGCCCGGAACGTAAACTGGGATGTTTTTCCGGATATTGCCCTGGAGCCGGGGGAATATCAGGTTTATGATTCCGACCCGGAAACCTGGAGCTGCAACGAGGCCTCGGGCCATATCGGTTTTGTGGAGCTTCGGGGTGAGGCTGTAAGCGGCGGGAATTCCGATAATGAAGAAAAATCCGATTGGACATCCCACAAGGGAAGCCCCTGGGATGTGAAGGGGGATGATTACTTTGATGGCCCTGACGGTGATGTGTTCGACCTGAGCGAATATGAGGATGAGTGGATCGGGGAATACGGCGGCAACCTGGAGGATAAGCTGGCGGAGCGGCTGAACACCAAGGTAGGGACAGGAGATTATGGGGATTCAAAGGTGATCTGTGACGGGGCGATCGAATTCTACCCGGCTGTCGACGGATCCGGTTTCTTCGTCTGGGTTTATGAGCCTGTGAACCGCTTCTCCGTGTACGGTATTTCTGTTGGGATGACGGAGGATAATGCAGTCGCGAATCTTAAAGCGAACAATCTTTCCAAACAGGAAGACGGCGAAAACGGCATATATTCCAATGATTTCGACAAGTTCTATGTCAGCTATGACGCAAAAGACGGAATTATCACGAAGGTTACCTATGTGAAGATATATGAATGACAGAGTCATGAATAAAATATGAGGAGTATCTGATGGAAAATGATGTTATAAGCTCGGTGTGGCCCGAATGGTCGGTCGTAAAGCAGCTTGGAAAGGGAGCCTACGGGGTTGTATATGAAGCGGTGAGAACGGATTATACCGTGGAAAGCAAGGCCGCGATCAAGGTTATCAAGATCCCGGCGAATGACTCCGAGATTGAGTCGCTCAGGGCGGACGGGCTTTCCGAGGACGATACCAGATCCTATCTTACAGGAATAGTCAACGATTTCGTTGGCGAGATCCAGCTCATGGAATCCCTTAAGGGTATCCAGAATATTGTCAGCGTTGAAGATTATAAGGTGGTTGAGCATAAGGACAGAGTGGGATGGACAATACTTATTAGGATGGAGCTGCTTACGCCTTTAAACGCCTTTATCGGGGACGATATGCTCCCGGAAAAGGCGGTTTTAAAGCTCGGGGTGGATATCTGCTCCGCCCTTGAGATCTGTGCCATGAAAAAGGTCATCCACCGTGATATTAAACCTGAGAATATTTTCATTAACGAGTTTGGGGATTATAAGCTGGGGGATTTCGGAGTAGCAAGGAAGCTTGAAAATGTGGCGGGGGCCCTCTCCCAGAAGGGGACCTATAATTATATGGCCCCGGAGGTGGAAAAGGGTACTTCCTATAATGAAACAGTGGATTTGTATTCACTGGGGCTGGTGCTTTACCGCTTCCTTAACAGGAAGATGCTGCCGTTCTTAACTCCTCAGACAAATATGAGTCCAAATGAGCGTATGGCTGCCGTAAGAAGAAGGCTTGACGGGGAGCCCCTTCCCGCGCCCGCTGATGCTTCGCCTGAGGCAGCAGGCGTCATTCTCAAGGCCTGCGCCTTTGATCCGGGGCAGCGCTACAGGACGGCTTCTGAGATGAAACGGGCGATAAACGCGGTGCTCTACGGTAGACCGGCTCCTGCCAATAATGCGGGCAGTGTACCGGGCGATGCGGGACAGCAGCAGGCTGCTGTTACGGAAAATCAGGCTCCGGGTATGGATGCCGGGAGTCTTGACAGGACAATGTCGGTAAGGAGGGCTCCCGGGCAGGAGGCTTTCGGCATGGGCGCCGAAGGACTTGACAGGACGATGTCGGTAAGGAGAGCGCCGGGGCAAGAAGCTTCGGCAGAACAGGCTCCCGATCTGAACTCTACCATGTCCGTAAGAAGAGCTCCGGATTCGGCTCCTGACTTAAACTCTACCATGTCCGTAAGAAGGGCACCTGCCGCAGCGGATCCTTACGGTGGAAATCCTGCGAAACAGTGCATGAATCAGCAGGCAGGCTATCGGCAGAATAACGCAGGTATGCAGGCAAAGCCGGATCCCTATAAGGGGGAGTCAACTGTATACAAGGGAACGGTGGGAGAATTCGGAGGTCCGAAAAAGAAAAAGAAGTCAAAGGTCTGGCTCATAATCCTCATAGTCATAGTCGCCCTCATAATAAAGTGGATCTTTGGCTTATCCATCGCGGCGGTACTGGATAACGTTATTTCCGGTGAGGAAAGCCGGACAGAGGCTAAAAAAACTACGGACTCAGACGGGGAGGAAGAAAACGGGGAAGAGAAGACCGCAAGCAAGCTCAACGAAACCGCAAAACAGACACAAAGCTTAAGTGAAACCGCATCAAACAAAAAGCCCTCAGGGAAGCTGAAGGAAGGGGAAACGGCCACGCCCGCTATCGGGGATTTTGAATGGGTCATCGGTTTCCTGAATGAACAGGCGGACGAGGATTATTATTCGGTGGATTATATCACGGACGCCGATGAGATAAACGGCAACTGGAAGTGCCTGATAAGTGATGGAACGGATGATATGTCGGATATTGAGTCCTTTTTTGACTGCCCGGGCATACTATGTACAATGGAGTTTGACCTTTCCAACGGTACCGGAAGCGCCACGGGGTACCCAGGCAAGGTTTTCCAGGATCTCAGCAGTATGGAGGATGATACAAGGGCCGCGTTTTCCTACGATTGCATACTTGAGGATGAGATGCTTAGCGCAAAAGGAGACGGGGACGAGAGTTTCTACTGCATGTTCTACCGTGACGGAAATAATGAACGCGGCATTGGCACGTATGTTTTACCTGACGGTACTGAATGGGGAATAATGTTTACCAAGTAAGGGCGGATTATGGCAAAATTCAATGTTGAATACTATTGCGTCAGTAATATTGGAAAAATAAGAAAGATAAACCAGGATAACTTCATTGCAGGCGGCGTTTATTTAAGAAACCACGAGGCTTCGATGCCGGAGTCGCTGCACGGGGGGTATAAGGGAGGAGAACCCCTGCTTGTCGGGGTCTTTGACGGAATGGGAGGAGAGGAATGCGGAGAGACGGCCTCGCTCCTTGCTTCCGAGACAGCGGCGGAGGTTACTGACTGGAGGGATCCGATAGAGTCGCTCTTATCCCTCTGCGAAAAAGCAAATGAGAAGATATGCCGTTTTGCAAGGGAAAACTCCATAGAATCCATGGGAACGACAGGCGCCATGCTTGTTTTTGACGATACAGGGATCACTCTCTGCAATATAGGCGACAGCAGGATATTCCGCTTCGCTTTGGGTGAGCTTGTCCAGATATCGGTCGATCATACTGCGCCTTATAATTTCGGGGGGAAGCCCCCGCTTTCCCAGAATCTTGGGATACCTCCGGAGGAGATGCGCATAGAGCCCTATGTCGCTAAAGGAAACTATCAGGACGGCGACATCTATCTGATCTCTTCGGACGGGCTTACGGATATGGTTACGGAAAGCGGGATAGCCCGTATCCTGTCCGAAAACGATCTGGCCGGGGCAGAGGATAAGCTGTTGCAAACCGCTCTTGAAAACGGGGGCCGGGATAACGTGACCATAATACTCTGTGAGGTAAAGAAGAGAAAGCTGTTCGGGCTGTTCGGATAAAAGGTATAACAATTCTGGTTTTTGATCTGAATTGTTACTACCAAACCTTGATCAAGGAGGAGAATAATGGATCTGGATAAAACAACAAACATTCTGCACGGCAATGCGCAGGGAAGCCCCTTCGGGAGCCGGGTCGGAGGGAATGCGGGCTCAGGGGGCGATCTCATAGTTACCATATTTGACGGGGGAAACGTGCCTGTAAATATCCGCCTTTCAGACTACAGGAAGGATATCATAACCTTCGGGAGGGGTCCGGGAAACGACATTGTCCTGACCTCGCCCCTGGTTTCCTCGGAGCACGGGCGCTTTTCAAGGACAAACGGCCAGTGGACAATGGAGGACAGGGGATATTATGGAGCCTCCCCCAGTACGAACGGCCTTATCTACAATAATGCCTCCATTCTTCAGAGGGCTCTCTGTGAAGGCGATTTTATAAGGATCGACGACGGCGTTGAGACCATAGCTGAGGGAGTTCTTTTTGTATTCGCGGATGCCCAGTCTGCAAATTCCTGGAATACTCTTGCCTTAACAGGCCAGAAGGAGCTTACCATCGGCCGTGAGCAGGGCTGCAGCATCATACTTCCGCATATCAGCGTCTCAAAGGTTCACGCTAAAATTCAGTTCGACGGAAAGCATTATTATATCACGGACAACGGAAGTACGAACGGCGTCGTCGTAAATAACCGGAGGATAACGGGAAGACAGGTCCTGCATGAAAAGGACGTTATCGTTATTACGAACTCCAAGCTGATCTTTACCTCCCGGATGCTGTCCTGGTGCTGCTACGGGGGAGGTATCTCGGTAGACGCTGAAAACGTAGTGATTACAAGGGGCAAGGGTAAAAAACTCTTCTTAACCGGAAATAATGTCAGCCTCCATATAAAGCCCGGCGAGCTCATAGCCATAATCGGAGGCTCCGGAGCGGGCAAATCCACGATCTTAAATGCGATGAGCGGTTACCTTCCTCCCACGAAGGGAAATGTCTATATTAACGGCCTGGATCTTTACCAGAATTTTGATTCCTTAAAGAAGCTCATCGGATACGTACCCCAGTCGGATATCGTTTACGACAATCTTACGCTCTATGATATGCTGCTCTATACCTCAAAGCTCAGGCTTCCTCCCGATACCACGGGGCAGGAGAGGGAAGCGGCCATCGACAGGGCCATAAGGCTTGTAGAGCTTACCGAGAAAAAGAACAGCTTTATAAAGGCTTTGAGCGGCGGTCAGAGAAAGAGGGCGAGCATAGCGGTAGAGCTCTTATCTGATCCGAACCTCTTATTCCTGGATGAGCCTGCCTCGGGTCTCGATCCGGGAACTGAACGCAACCTGATGCATTCCTTAAGGGAAATGGCGGACGGGGGCAAGACTGTTATCCTCGTCACCCACAGCACCCTTCAGCTTAAGATGTGCGACAAGATCGTATTTATGGGCAAGGGTGGAAACCTTACCTTTTTCGGGGCTTATGATGATGCCCTTAAATTCTTCAATGTCCCTGATGTGGTAGATGTATACAGCATGATCACTGACAATGCGCCACAGTGGAAAGAAAAATACGATGCGACGGTAGCCGCCCAGTCAGGAAAGACAAGGATCGAGCCAAAGGCGGCAGCTAATTCTAAAAAGGAAAAGAGGGCAAAGCAGCTGCCTGTGCTCTGCGCCCGCTATATGAAGCTTGTTTTCAACGACAGGCAGCGCCTTATACTGCTTTTGCTTCAGGCGCCTCTGCTCGCGATCCTTATCTCCTTCGTAGCAGACGGGGAGCAGTTCAAGCAGTATGAGATGACAAAGAGCCTGCTGTTCTCGCTTTCCTGCTGCGCCTTCTGGGTAGGTATGTTAAATGCCATCCAGGAGATCTGTAAGGAGCGTACAATACTGAAGCGTGAGTATATGACGGGGCTGTCGCTTACGAATTATATTCTTTCAAAGCTCATCGTGCTCGGGATCATGTGTGCGATCCAGAGTATCCTGATCGTTGCGGTATTTGCTGTTGCGGTGGGAATGCCTGAGGAGGGGGTCATTATGAGCCCCTTCCTGGAGATGCTTATAACTACCTTCTTTACCGCAGTCTCAGCCATGGGTATGGGTCTCTTCGTATCCTCTCTCTTTACGAATGCAGACAGGGCCATGACGGTAGCGCCTATCCTTCTGATGCCCCAGATCCTTTTCTCGGGGATGATGTTCTCCCTTGCGGGAGCCACGAAGATCATATCCTGGTTTGCTACCTGCCGCTGGAGCATGGAGGCTTACGGTACCACGGCGAACTTAAATGACCTTCAGCTGAGCCTCCAGCAGAAGGGACTGCCTCTTCAGCACCTTCCCGAGGACTGTTTCGAGTTTACGTCAGAACATATCCTTATGAACTGGGGGCTGCTGATACTTATGGTAGTTGTCTATCTTATCATAGCAAGGCTGGTACTTTCCTCGGTTGGGAAGGAAAACGGATGACACAAAGGTTTACATAATATTGAAAGAACGCAGGAAAACCACTTAAAAAGGAGGAAGACTATGGAAAAGGGAATCAGAGGGCTGCTCATAGTTCTTACGGCAGTGGCGCTGTTCTTTACGGCACCGCAGAAGGTAATGGCGCTTGATATCTCCGGGACAAAAACGGAGACCATAAACGGAAGGAAGACCACGACCATAAGCAAGAGTATGACCTTAAGCTCGGGAACGAGCATTGACGGCGATCTTATCGTTAAGGGATCCTTAAAGCTTAACGGGAATTACCTGCAGGTTTCCGGCGATGTACTCATGCAGTCGGATATCGATGTGGAGGGGGGAGACTTCAGGGTCAGCGGAAATCTCCACCAGGTAGACAGTGCCCTGTATGTAAACGGAGGCTATGTCCAGGTCGGAAAGAATTATTCCATCGAAGGCACGGAAAAGGAAAACGGTGTGATGAAGCCCTCCTACGGGTGGATCAAGATGGAAAAGGACAAGGACAAGCTGTATGTGGGAGGCGACTTTTGGGCCAGAAGCTATAACAGCTCCGTCATTTCCGCCGGCGAGCTGCAGTTCTGCGGAAATGTTACTGACTACAGGGGAAATACGATCCGCTGCAGCGGGACCAACTTTGCTAATTTCGGGATGGCAAAAAAGCCCGTTGTTGTGGATCTGGCAGGCGGAGCTTCCTTCCAGAGCATCGTTACCGGATCATCGGCCGTGAAATTTAAAAGGCTGGGGCTTAAGAGCATGAAGACAGGAGCCGTAATTTCGGGCGATGTGGATGAGATAAGCGACAAGCTGGATCTGAAGGGACAGACCTTAAAGATTACCGGAAGCGTAAAAAAGGTGAGCGCGGACATTGATCTGAACGGAGGAAAGCTCATAGTGGGCGGGAATTTCGCCCAGGTGGATCCTGCAATTTATTTTAACAAGGGCAGACTTGAGGTGGGAGGTAATTATACTATCGAAAGTCCCGATAAGGATACTGACGGCAAAACTCCGAAGCCTTCCTACGGGTGGCTCAAGATGGAAAATACCGCGGATTACCTTCTTGTCGGCGGTAATTTTTCAGCGAGGAGCTATAATTCCTCGGTGCTTTCCGCAGGAACCATGGAATTCAAGGGAAATGTTACGGATTACAGAGGAAATACCATAAGAGGAAGCAGTGATCATAAGGCCTTATTTTCCGGAAGGATTAACCAGGTCGTAGACCTTCAGAGCAGTTCGGCTAGCTTTCAGTCCATAAGCACAAGGAACCAGAACGTTACCTTTAAGCAGCTGGGCATAAATACCCTGACCGAATCGGTTATCCTGACCGGAAATGTCGAAGATATCTGGAACAAACTGGATCTGAACGGCAAGCAGATGACGATAAAGGGGAATGTCTACAAAGTATCGTCAGACATTAACTTAAACGGCGGAAAACTGACCGTAACCGGAAGCTTCAGGCAGTATGACCCCGCGATCTACTTTTCGAAGGGAACCCTGCAGGTTGACGGCGACTACAGGATAGAAAGCGTGGAAAAGGATGCGGACGGCTCCTTTAAACCTGTATACGGTTGGCTTAAAATGGAAGATCCCAAGGATAAGCTTATAGTCGGGAAGGATTTTTACGCCAGAAGCTATAATTCCTCGGTGCTTTCTTCAGGAACCATGGAGTTTAAAGGAAATGTTACGGATTACAGAGGAAATACCATAAGAGGCAGCAGTGATCATATCGGTGTCTTTTCCGGGTTGGGACCCCAGATTGTAGACCTTAAGGAAAGCTCCGCCTGCTTTGAGACCATAGCCACGCCGAACCCCAATGTTACCTTTAAGCAGCTTGGTGTTCACAGACTGACGCAGAATATTTCTCTCTATGGGGATGTTGAGAATCTTTGGAACAAGCTTGATCTGAACGGAAAATGGATGACGGTCACCGGAAACATAAAGAAGGTAAGCGCGGATATCGACTTAAACGGCGGAAAGCTTTTTGTAAAGAAGGATTTCCGGCTGGTGGATCCGGCAATATACTTTAACGGCGGTGAGCTGTGGGTGGACGGCAGCTTTTATATTGAAAGCCCGGATAAGGAAACGGACGGAACACCGAAGCCTTCCTACGGGTGGATAAAGATGGAGAATGATAAGGACCGCTTTGTCCTTCTGGGGAACTTCAGCGCAAGGAGCTACAATTCCTCGGTTCTTTCCGCCGGCACCATGGAATTTCAGGGAAATGTCAATGATTACAGGGGCAATACCATTAGGTGCAGCAACAGGCATATAGCGAAATTTAACGGAAGAGCAAAGAAACAGGTGGTGGAATTTGCAGGCAGCTCCGCCTGCTTTGAGACCATAAAGACGATCAATAAGAACGTACAGTTCAAGACCCTGGGGGTAAACAGGCTAACGGAGGACGTTACGATAGCCGGGCCTGTTGAGAAGGTTTGGAACAAGCTTGACTTAAACGGCAAAACCATGACCATAAACGGAAATGTGGACGGTCTTATGGCGGATCTTAACCTAAACGGCGGGACCATGAATGTAAACGGTAATTTCAGGCATCTGGATCCGGCGATATATTTCAACAAGGGTAAGCTTATTATCAGCGGGGACTACCTTCTCGAAAGCAGTGAGAAGGACAGTGACGGAAATGGAAAAGCCGTATATGGCTGGATGAAGATGGAGGATCCGGCGGATACCCTGTCGGTAGGCGGCTCCTTTACGGCAAAGAGCTATAACTCCTCGGTAATGACTGCGGGCTCTATATCGGTTGGAGGAGACATTAATGATATCAGGGGAAATACGGTTAAACCCTCCGGAAATATGGTCATTAAGACCAATACAATAAGCAGTGGGACGGAATCTTCCGGGGCAAACAAGCCTGCGGATACGGCAAAACCCACACAAGAGCCGAAGCCCACGGAAGCGCCGAAGCCCACGGAAGCGCCCAAACCCACGGAGGCACCGAAGCCCACTGAGGCGCCTAAACCTACGGAAGCACCGAAACCTACGGAAACGCCGACTCCGGTTCCAACTGATGATCCCAAATCCGATCCCGGTAGGGAAAAGGATACCGGATCCACAGGCGGTAAAAATTCTGGGTTTGATGAGCGGCCTATCTCCATAACCACGGGAGGGAACGGGGATGAACCGCCGGAGAATACCGTGATAAGGGACGAAGGTGATAAGGATAAGAAGAAGCAGGAGGATTCGGTAATCTATTATATTAAACAGGCAGATATGACCTTCTATCTATACAAGATGGTCAATGCAGATTCGAAAAATGCCACGAAGGTAAAGGTGACCAACTGGAAGATCCTGGATAAGGGCATGGTGGACTCCGCGTCCCTGAAAAATACCGCTGACGGCGGCTGTAAGCTGACGGTAAAGAAAGGGAGCGGACATGAGACCATTAATCCGTTTGCCGAGTTTGACGGACCCTATGTAACCGTTGGGTGTACCTGGGAAGGACAGGCGTATACGTCGACCTGGGAGGATAACAGTGTCTTTAATGTTATTGTCTCCGACCCGACGCCCACGCCTAAACCAACGTCAACTAAGAAGCCTACGCCGACACCGACCCCGAAGCCGACACCTACCTCAAAGCCGACACCTACTCCGAAGCCGACACCGACCCTGACACCACAGCAGGAAAAGGATATCGCGGCGATAGAGAAGACCACGCCGAATACTCTTCCTCCGGGGATAATCAAAGGAGGCCGCATAGTATTCAAGGCCTATAAGCCCACGACAGGCGTGAAGATCACCGGCTACGAATACGCGGTAAAAGAAGGCGAAAACGGAAGCTGGAAATCAGTTAAGAATACTTCCAATGAGGCCAATATGTCCAATCAGTTCGGTTCCCTTAAGCAGGGTGAGACCTACTGGTACAGATACAGGTATTATCTGACTGTGAACGGTCAGGACTATTACAGCAACTGGAGTGACATGATGGGAGATGTATATACGATCTATGATTAACGAAATGGAAAGAATTTCATTAGCGAGGATGATTATAGTAAATTGTAACTGCCCGGGACTTCCCGGGCAGTTTCATGTATTGTTACATATAGCAATCATAATTCCTTATTTTTTTCATTGTCTCCTTAATAACAACTTGCCAAATGAATTTTTCATTGAAAAATATGTTTGGCAAGTTGTTATGAATATACATGATGGTATAATTTAAGTACCCGATAACGTAATTACCACAGGAAATTATATTTTGTTTTTTACGGACAAAAGGATAGATAGGGATAGATTGCGGGACTCGTTTCTGGTCGGGTTCGTATTGGAACGGTAAACAGAAAAGACGTGGAAATATGGCAAATAGCAATAAGAAGAAATGGTTTGGCTACGGTAATTTCTATTGCCCGCACTGCGGAAGCAGAAGAAATCAGGGTAACGAAAAGCTATGTCCGAAATGCGGGAAGAATTATTCCTTAAAAATAAGTCTTCGGGGAATCCCAAAACAGGGCGGTGGTGTTGGCTTTTCTCCTTATGTGAATCATGTTTCTCTTAAGAAATACAGAAAACGGGAGAAGAAGACGTTCTGGGTATGGGCACCGATCATTTCGCTGATCATAGCGTCCATTATCCTGTTCGAGCTGCGGGATAAGATATACGACTTGGAATCCTTCCTTGCGGCATGTCTTGTACCTGTCGGCGGACCCCTTGCACTGATATGGATATTCTGGTTCTGGTGGTACGGGATCAACTATAAAAAATATAAGAACTGGGATGGCGTGGTAACGAATAAGGAGATCAGGGAATACGACGAAACAAAGCGGGATGGGAACGGAAATAAGCACCGGGAGTTTTCAACGTTTTATACGGTTTATTTCAGGGATACAAGGGGAAAAGAGCATAAGCTCGTCAAGAGGGACAATCCGGGGTGGTTTGATTTTTTCGAAATTGGGGAGCAGGTGCGTTATCACGGAAAGTATACAAATTATTATGAAAAATATGATAAATCACACCTCGAGAGTATTCCATGCGCGGGCTGCGGGGCGGGTCTCGATCCGAGGCAGAATTATTGCTCGGATTGCGGCTGCATTGTGCTGAAGGCACCGTAGATAAGTTTTGTTACCATTCACGGCTGTGAATAGTAATATGCTTTTCCGGGCAATCATTGGCAGTTTGATGCAAAAAAGCATGGTAAGAAAAGGATTGAAGAACCGCCGGGATTGATGATAGGGGGTGGAGGACTTGAAAAGGCATATAAAACGATGGTTTATTTTTTTACTGTTTATATTGACCGTTGCGGTAATTGCTGCACCGATACGCACCAGGGCGGATTTCGGAAATTTTGCCGGAAATTCGGATTACGGTGGAGGCGGAAGCGGAGGTTCTTCCGGAGGCGGTGGAGACGGTTTTATCAGCGACCTGGAATCCGAGGCAATCTCCTGGGCGATCGCGATCATCGGACTGATCCTTCTGCTCATTTATTATGCACTGATCAGGCCGATTATAGATAAGATCCGGGGAAAGAAGCCCGGCGAGGAGGAAGACGCGGATAGAGAGAACCGGGCCATTAGTAAGGCGGAAGAGGAATTGCGCTCCATCAAAGAATACGGGGAACTGGATCCGGGCTTTAAGGAAAGCGAGTTCCGGGAAAGACTGTCAAATCTTTATGTACAGCTGCAGGAGGCCTGGCACGAAAGGAGTCTGGAAAGCATACGGCCTTATCTGACAGACGGATTCTATAACCAGAGCGATAGGCAGCTTTCGGAGAAGAGGAGGAACGGGGTCACGCCCTGTATCGAGAGGATTTCCGTGATGGATGTCAGGCTCCGGGGTTTTTATCAGGAATCCGGTCTTGACCATATAGTAGCATTACTGAAAACACGGATCGTCGATTATGAGATCAGTGACGAAACCGGGGAAGTGGTATCTGGCAGCAGGAGCAATGAGAAGTTCATGGAGTATGAATGGGAGCTCTGCCGAAAATCGGGTATCAAGACCGAAAAAACGTCGGAAAAGAGGAGCGTGAGCTGTCCGAAATGCGGCGCGCCCCTTAACATCAACCAGACGGCGGAGTGCCCGTACTGCGGCAGTGTGGTAACAGTGGTAAATGAGGACTGGGCGCTGAACGCTATCAGGGGAATATCACAGAAGACTAAATAAAGAAATCAGAATATATATTATTCCAACAAATCCCAATCCGGTGCTGAATGAAGAGGTGAATCAGGATGAAAAAGAGACTTACATTTGTTTTATCGGTGCTGCTTCTGGGGCTTCTGACCGCCTGCAGCGGTGGGGGCGGAAAAGGCGGCGGGAACGGTGATCCTGTGACCGGAAATATCGGCGAGGGTACGGAGGATATTTATCCCGAAGAGCGAAATAAATGGAAAGAAAGCACTGATGTTTCTGATATCGAACCCTGGTCTGCGGAAGGAAAACACTTTGTTTCTCCCGATTCCGGTCAGGGACACTGGGAACTGACGAACTTTACAAAATTCGAGGCGTTTATGGACAGCTGGGAGACGGATGATTACAGCGCCAGGGTGCGCCGTGGCAGAGAAGACGAACGGGAGGATTTATTCTTTGATTTCGATGCCGGAAGCCGTACCTCTGAGGTTATCGTGAAGGCCGGCGCCCTGGAGGAATGCTATCTCCCGGGGGGCGAATGCAGGACGAGGGTTACCTTCCAATATCCGAAGGAGGATGAGGAGGATGCCTTCTGGGATCTCTTTGGCTCAATGTATTTTGCGGATATTAAGGAGGACGGGGATGCTCCCTTCGGACAGGCAGTGACGATACGCGATTATTGCTATAAGCATCCGGGAAGGGAACGCGCGCTGCCGATGAAGTATTTCTCCTTAAAAAATGAGCTTTGCGATCCGAAGGGGGTGCCGTATAACAAAGAGCTAAATAATGCTTATTTTGAAATGACGGGAACCTTTCCGAAAATGATAGAAGACGGAGATAAGGTCTTTCTTGTGCTGGATCTCTTCAAGGAGGCCGGGGGAGATCCGGTTATCCGGGATACATGGGAATATACCTGGGTTGAGGGAAGTATCGAAGAGGACGAAGATCTCTTCGAAGAGCGGACGGAGGAAGGAGATCATACCGGAGACCCCGATTGGATGTGTTACGAGCATCCCGGCAAGTGGACGCTTAAAGATATTCAATATATCGGAGCCGTAAATGAGAGCATGGAGCAGGACGGGGTCAGTGTGGAAGCCAAACGTTACGGCGTGGACGGTCAGAAGATAGTGTACCGCTTTGTGGATACGAAAAGCGGTGATACCTGTACCATGGAGATCCCGGAGCTTTATTTCGGTAAAATGTATAGCGGGGATTACACAGAGCCGGCGCTCACGATCATATGTGATTCAAACGAGGTAAATCCTCCCGGGAGCGTGATCTGCGCCTTCGGCTTCTGCGATGTGGAATTCGGGACAGGAGAATACGGAATCAGTATGGAGCCGAAGCAGTATTTTACGGCGGGCTGGCCAGAAAAGCCGTTAGAGACCTTCGGTCCGGTTCCGCATGATGATACAATGAACTGGAGAGATGATCTTTCCAGGGCAAGTCTGAGGATCAAATGCAGTTTCCCCGAGGGAGAGAAGGACGGGGAGGTCATGTATCTGGTTTACGGCATCATGGATGATGTAACCGGAAAGGTGCGGATGTATAATGTATACGAATATGAGTATCATAAGGGACCGATTACGGAGTGGGTGTATAATCCGCCGATGCCGGATTGAGATTTTTGATTTTTCAAAGAGAGCCGCGTGAAAAAGTAATACCACAGAATAAGAGCGGTATGAGGAAATCTGATGCGCGTGAAAGGCTGTAAAGAATCAGGAACGTATGATGGCAAATGTAATAACGGGCTTAAGAATTGATCATATCATATATAAGTCTAGAACCTTGCCAAACTGATTTTTCATTGAAAAATACGTTTGGCAAGGTTTTTTCGTCATATCTTATGCTATATTCGATATAGTAATTGGCTGACGTTAAGAATTTTTACGAATGAATATGCCTGTTCCGCATTTTCAGCGGCAGGTGATCACATTCACAAGTATAATCAGTGAGCGTGAATAATTTTTTGATGTTTGAGGAGTGGATTATGAAACGGAAGAGACTTATAGCAGTATTACTGAGCGCGGCATTGTCCCTGCCGCTTATTGCCTGTGGCGGCAATACTGAGGATCTGTACGAGGTAGATGTGGACGCTTTGCTGCAATCGGAAGAGGCACCGGAGGGGATGGATCCTGAAATGTTTGAGGCATATAAGAGGGAGGCAGCAGCGAAAAAAGAAGCTGAGAATGTTCCTGCAGAACACAACAGGTCAGATGTCGGGGAAAAGGACGGCTCTGCTTCCGGTAACGAAGTCGGGGAGGAGAATGTGGATTCACAGCTTTACCTTGCGCTTGGCAACGATCTGAATAAGCAGCAGCTCGGTACGGTATTACAGCTTATGGATATCTCGCAGGAGGAGTATGCCAATGCGGATGTTGTCTATGTGACAAATGAGGAGGAGCACACCTTTTTAGATCCGTATATCGATCCTTCCCTAATCGGAAAAAACGCGCTCTCCTCTGTGCTTGTGAGACCGATGGAGGAGGACTATGGCGTCAGGGTGACAACAAAAAATATCAGCTACTGCACACCGGAAATGTATCAGAATGCGTTTATGACCGCAGGCGTTAAAAATGCGGATATTATAGTTGCCGGGCCCTTTGATATTTCCGGAACCGCTGCTCTGATCGGCGCGGTCAAGGCTTACGAAAGGCTTTCGGGGACTTCGATATCCGATGCGGTCGTGGATGTGGCGATCGATGAACTGATCACGACCGGCGAGCTTGCCGAGGCCGTTGGCTCTAAGGAGGACGCTGCCAGGCTGGTTTCTGCTATCAAGGCGCGGATCATTTCCGAAAAACCGACCACGAAGGAGGCGGTGGAGGATCTGGTAAGAGAGGTTCTTAAGGAGCTTGGGCTTTATCTTAGCGACGAATATATAGACAGGATTGTTGAGCTGATTTTAAAGCTTATGAGCTCCGGTATTGATATGTCAGGATTGGCCGGGAACGGATTATACTGAATTGCCGGTTAGACGGCTAAATATTGACGATTTATTGCGGATAAACTTTTTTTGGAGGAACAGTATGAGAAAACACCTGAAATGCCTGCTGATCATTCTGGCCTTTTATATTTGCCTTTATGGCTTTGGCGGAGCCAATAAAAACCAGGGCGGATTTTGGGAATTTTGCGGGAAATTCAGACTATGGAGGAGGAACATCCGGAGGAAGCCACGGCGGCGGTGGCTTTATTTCGGATCTGGAAACCGAGGCCTTAAGCTGGGTCATCGCGATCGCTCTTGTCATTATTATGATCATTTATTATGCCCTGATTAAGCCGATCATTGATAAGATCAGGGGAAAGAATCCCGAGGATCATATATACTATGACGTAATAATCTAAAGCATATTAGGAGGAGGTTACCTATGAGATACTATATAACAATTCTGGTGTTAAGCCTGGGCTTTTTACTTTCGGGGTATAAACAAGTGTCCGACAGTTCGGCGTATAAACCTTCCACACAGGCAAACCGGTCAGCAAACAGTGATAATGTGCATGATGACGGTAAGCTGACTGAGAGGGAGTGTCGTATCATATCCAGAGATCTGAACAGTATGGAATATTACGGATTTCTGCTCTCTGAATATGACAGTCCGCAGAATATAGACTGGCATGAGGTTTTTTATAACGGAGCCGGTCTTGAAGAAGTAAAATGGACAACGGCGGTTGAAAAGGCATATCTTGAAAAGACGGGGAACAGGGAGGTCATCGCAGATCTGACCATTTTAGATGCGGAGGATGTGAAGGATTACGTGAAGAGGACTACCGGTCTGCCCTATGCGAAGATGCGAAACCCTCTGGATTGGGTATATATCAAAAAAATGAACATTTACGTGTTTGAGCATGGGGATACAAACTGGATCGAATGTACGGTGCTGTCCGGCTATGTGGAGGATGGCGTATACACTGTAAGATATCTGCATGATAACTGGTGGGGCGATAACGCGGACTGCGAATTTGAGGTTTGCTTTACGAAGAACGATCATGATTACTGCTTTATTTCAAATACTCCTGATCTGAATACAAAGGGAGCAGGTGATTATATCTTCCCTGACAGCGCCTCAAGGAATCTGAAGGAGGCCGATCTTGCCGGACTTGATAAGGAAACGCTCCGTATCGGCAGGAATGAGATATATGCACGCCACGGAAGGAAGTTTAAGGACAGCGCTCTTCAGTCATATTTTAACAGTAAGAGCTGGTACTATCCGACAGATGTTTCCGACAGCGCGATCGAAAAGTCATTAAATCAGTATGAAAAGAACAATATTAAATTCATTCAGTCTTACGAAAATAAGGCTCCGGTCTCATCTGCCACGGGATCACAAAGCTCAAAGTCTTCAGGCTCAGGCTCGCAAAAGTCCGCCTCCGGCTATACAAATGTGGAGCTCTGCAAAATGGCGCAGGATTATTATGAGAGGCATTATAACTACCGTCCTCCCATCGCAGAGGTCGATAGTACAGAAGGTGACAATGTGACCATCCATCTTTATGAGGATATGAGGGATCATACCGCGACCTCTGCCTGGTATGTGATCGATCGTAAAACCGGCAGGGGATATGATGATCTGTTCGGAGATAAGATAGACCTTACAAAGTGAAGGGAGGTCCACAGTATGGAAAGTGTGGAAATGGTCGGATATCTGATGGAGCTTTTTGCGGCGGGGTTAGTCGTGGCGGCGGGGCTTTCCGCCATATCTCCGGGCTTTTTAAGGGATTATCTGTTCTGGCGCGCAAGATGGGCCTTTGATGACAAACACCCGAAGGAATATGCCGGGATGTGGGCGAAGGCGCTGTTGCTGCTTGCGCTTGGGCCGGGCATCGGAGGGCTTGCACTGATCATATTTCATAACGCTTTTGGGCTTGTGATTTTTCTTGGTTCTATGGTCTGCTTTATCGTGGCCGGGACAAAATATGTAAGAAAAGAGCAAAAGAGGATCAGGGAAATCGACGAATGAGGTTGAACTGACAGAGGTTTTGCGAATCAATCGGAGGCAGGAGGATGTCAGATAGGCCGACAAGCAGAGAAGAATATACGACTACCGGGAGCGGCAGCGTAGACCGCCGCGGCGACGGTCTGGATCTGGGAGGTCCGGTTGGCAACAGCGGAGGCTATGGGAGCCGTCCCGGCCTGCGACGGCGGGGAGGCCGCGGATGGCTCTGGCTGGTGCTGATACTCATTGTAATCAATGTGGTATCGGAAGGCGTGACTTTTGCCGACATCAAGCAGTTTGTGTCTGAACAGATCCGGGAGATTGATCCAGATGAAATTAAAGAGGGCGCAGGTGAGCTTGCCCGTTCTGCAAGGGAAAACATTGACCTTGCCGTAAACGGTGCGGAGGGAGCAGAATCCAGGGAGG
>JAEEGL012673452.1_pt1 | contig 20333 bp, 17 predicted proteins | sample 9134231 | NCBI WGS metagenome assembly JAEEGL01 (sample SAMN16246548, study PRJNA631951) | gut metagenome | biome: gut microbiome; feature: rumen; material: fiber-attached | host: Bos | place: Iran: Karaj | collected 2018-10 | reverse complement strand
AGTGGTTAGTCGTTAGTGGTTGGGGAAACGATGCAACGATGCAACGATTCAACGATTCAACGAACTTTGGAAGTAGCGGTCGGCGAAGTCGAGGAGCCAGAGCCAGTCGTAGCCCGAGATGCCGTGTTCGCCGCCGCGGCGGACGTAGCCGAGCGCGGAGCCGATGCGGGAGGTGTCGAAGTTTGCGGGGAAGTCGCCTTTTGGGAGGCCTGGGCGGCCGAGGAACTCCCAGACTGGGGAAGCGGCCTGGCAGGCAAGGAATTCGCCGTGCGTGTCGAACCAGCGACTGTTGAAGCCCTCGACGAGGAGACCGCGCGGCGCAACGGCGGCGAGGAGCATGTGCTGGTCGAAGGGCATTTCGGCTTCGTTGTCGGCGTAGCGCGCGTATGCGGGGCAGTACCAGTGCTTGAACGAGCGCATCTCGGTGCCGACTGACTCGCCGAAGAAGCGCTTGGCGAGGGGAACGCCGCCGCCGCCGGTCTGGCAGGGGACGCAGACGGCGAAGCGCTCGTCGCGTGCGCAGGCGAGAAGGGCCGTCTTGGCGAGACGCGAGCATCCTGTGGCGACGGCGTGCTTCGCATCGATTTCGGGGATGCGTTCGGCGAGGTCGAGGCCGCGCGAGAGGGCCCATGCCCAGGCGCCGAGGGCCGTGGTGTTGTCGGTTGCGTTCGGGTCGCGTTCGCCCCAGAGGTCGAAGATGCCGGTCCAGGCGAGTTCCGGGTCGTCTTCGGGGTGCCACCAGGTTTCGACATCGGGCGAAATCTGCGCGTAGCAGCAGCTCATGACGGCATAGCCGCGCGAGAGGATCGTCTCGACAGGGAACGGGGTCGAGGCGTTTGAGGTGCGCGCTTCGCCGCGCTTTTTATCGTCAAGTTTGTACTGGCCCGGTCCCGGATCGCGGGTGTAGTGGCTCCAGACATTGTCCGGCAGGATGACTTCGGGATCGGAAAGGAGGGTGTGGTTGCCCTTGTAGTTGAGAAAGAGGACGGCGGGGACGGGGGCGTCATTTTCGCAAAGAGGCTTGCCGTCGACATCGAAGCGCGGCGCGTTGCCTTGCATGCGGTTCGGGATGAGGACGAGCCAGTCAAGGTAGGGGCCTGTGCCGTCGGCGCGGAAGCGGAGGCGGTACTGGCGGCGGATGGCGAGGCCGGCGAAGGTCGTGCCTTCCTCGACGAGTTCGACTTGGAGGGCTTCGGGGGGCGGTGGCTCGATGCCGTACATCTCGTGGGCGAAGATGTCGAGAATCTCGCGGCGACGCGCGGCCCAGTCCTTCGCGTCCTTCACGGGGCGACCGTTCGCGAAGACGAGCGGATCGGGGAGCGTGTACGGCGGAACCTTCGATTCGTCATAGTTGACATCTCGCGGGGGGAGCGTTTGCTGATTATCCATGTTTTTCTCCACAATAGTAGTATAGCAAATTCGCGCGCGTGTTTTGACAATTCCCGCGATTTGTCGGTTTGACAAACCGACAAATTCGCTCCATCGCTTCACCGCCACCGAAGATCATGATCCTCGACGAAGCCACCAGCAACGTCGACGCCCACACCGAAAAGGTCATCCAGGACGCCATGGCGACGCTGATGAAGGGCCGCACCAGCTTCGTAATCGCGCACCGACTCTCCACGATCCGCGACGCCGCCGTCATCCTCTACATGGAGAACGGCGACATCAAGGAGGTCGGCAACCACGACACGCTGATGAAGCGCGGCGGCAAATACGCCGAGCTCTACAACAGCCAGTTCGGGTAGGCCACAAGGCAAGCTCATCGGGGCCCAACAACGCCCACAAGCTCTCCATGCTCCAGAACGATCCCGACACGCGCATCGAATTCAACCCCGACTACGCGGCGTAGCGGTTTTGTGACACACGGATTTGCTCACACCTTACGGCGTTCGCGAAGTGGGAGGGCCGCGCTTCGTCGCGGCCGCGGCGCGTGCGTCACCACTGCTGCTCGCCCTGATGCAGAAACCATTCCGTAAACCACCAGCGGTTTTGGAAGAAAATCATAATCTCGCTTGAAGCGCTATTCCTTCTGTCAAGTGATGGGGCAAAGCACCACAAATAGGGCGGAGAATTAGTTGGACCACATTCCCAGATGCTAAACGCAAAACGCGGTGGAGGAAAATACTTTGTGGTTCTGATGTTTCTGATGACACGCGCTAAATCCTCTTCAGATATAGGATGCTGCCCCGGTGGCACCTCCTTCCACAAATCCAAAGAGAGTAATTCATTTGTGGTCATGATGTTAAGGTTCGTTGGCGAAAGCGACTCTATAAAAGTGTAGGCTGCGGCTATCTCGTTGGAGTATGCCGCCGTACTTTCAATGTGATGCTGGTAATTAGTGGCGAAAGCGTAGGAAACATCAATTCTGAAAACACCATTGGAAAGAATGCCGTTCACTGGCAAATCTACACCAAGCCTGCTTGTTGCCGCAAAGTCAGCAAAGGGTTGCCAAAAGCCTGCGAGGCTCATGTTATTTGTCGGATCACGATCAAGGTGGTAAAACTCTATCTCCGTAGTTGATGCTGTTAGGCAGCGTTGGAAATCTTCCCGGATGGATTGTTCGACTTCCATTGGGATTCCGCTGGCGAAGTTTAGCACGATTGCGTTTGTTGAAGGCAACGGATAAAAATCCCCAGCGGTCGCGCATAATGCGGACAAAGTGAGCATGGTCAATGTCAAACGAAAACTAGTCTTCATTTCTACTCTCCCTCTGGGTGAATTATGGGAAACGAAATGGAGGAGAGAAACATGTTGGTATTTGCGTCTAGGAATGTAAATCTGTTTGTATATGCGTCGGAAAGTTCTTTGGACAGAAATAAAGTGTTTGTGGAATTAACGCATTTGACATAACGGGGGAATTGAAGTTCTTCACCGTGGTACGGCGTGTCGTCGAGATTGTTGTTGCAAATGTATCCATCAAATCCAAGCAAAGGCTCCAATGTCGCCTCGCTTTTCAGTCCAAAGTTTCTAATTGCCAAAATGTCGTCGGCAATGCGATTTTGGTTGGAAATTGTCAGTGCATTGTCCTCAAAATAAAAGTTAAAATTCGTGTTGGCAATCGAGAAACTCTTGTCTGGTAGTAATCCCTCCGCCATGCAGATGGATGCGGCAAACGCACAGAAAAGGACCGATAACAGTTCACGCTTCATGTCTTTCTCTCCTAGTAGATGGTCGGGCGGTCGAATTGCAGGGCGGTGAACGCCAGCGCCCCGCCGCAGAGGGCGACAAGGCAAATGGCAATAATGATCTTCGACATTATCATGTTGACATTAGTGTAGCACAAGATTTGAGTTTTTGCGCGGCTGGCGTACAATAAATTGTAAGCCTTGAGGGCTTCAACAGCTTCAAGGGGTCTGACGTGGAAACTGTTTACATCTGCCAAAAGGGGGAAGGACTAAGTTCCGAACGCTGGGAGCTGCGCCTGGACGGCGGAAGGCTGCTCTTCTACGGGCAGGGTGGTCCGAAGTTCCTACCGACAGCCCTTCCGTGGCGCATACAGGGGGACATGATGCGCGGCGTCGCCAGCCACGTCAAAGTGGCTGGGCCGTTCGCCGACAAGCTCGCCCTACACTTGCAGGCAGGGGGAATCATAGAGGAAGACCTGGACTGGTTCTGGCTCCCCAACGGCTGCGTCGGCCTGCGGTTCAAAGAGCCACCGCCGGAGGTGTGGTGAGATTCTATCAATCCCATCCGGCATGAGTATGGAATCACAATCGATGTCTTGCGTGTATTGCGTCATGGCAGACATTGCAAAGGGAAATTAAATTCTCATCAATTAGCATATAGGAGTCGGGCGGCGCTTGACTAAAATCGCCCGAGGTGTCAAACTCCAACGGCTCAAGCTAAAGAACAAATTAGGATAAGAAAACCTTTCTACCAAATAATTGCAAAATCTCCGGATTGTTCTTGCCTTTTGGATGAAAAAGGTGATAAACTGATTTTCCCTTCTAGCATTATGTTCTAAAGGGGGCAAATGTGAGAGATACTTCTTCTTTCACTCCACAAAAATGCAAGATGTAGACAATCTGCTCACCCAAGGGGCTATTGAATGGCTCGCTGCACGAACTGGCAGCGAGATTGAATCTTCATCTGGATGCGCTCTTTCGGATTACGAAGCCCCCGTTAATTCGTATATGGGGCAACCTATCTCATATCCTGCCCCAGGGTTCTTGGCAGAAACAGATGCTTCAGTCAAAAACAAATATGTCGAACTGCAACGCGATTCTTTGGACACCGAATCCCTGTTTCGCTACTTTATGGACGGTTCAAGAATGGCGTACAAGGTCGCCGAATTCAGAAAAGATGGTAAGGTTTGGCCCATAGTCGCGGGTCAAATTGGCGTTGCATATTGCGAACGAGTTTCTCGTCGGATGAAAAAGGGTGAAAGAATCTTCAAAGCAATACTTTCCGTTCCTAGTCGAATCTGTGGTCTTGGAGGAACGCCTCAAGAACAATTGCGAACACTGGAAGACATTCGCAAGGAGTTCAACAGCAGGGTTGGATGGAATCGTAGACTTGAGTTCGACCGAATCGTGACCTATGATGAAGAGAAGGATTCAGATTCAACGAATCTAGCCATTTCTCGCATTCAGGCGCTCATGGTAGCCACAGAGAAAGAAGCCATTAGCGAGTTGGCCGAATCGGGCAAGCTCGCCGATGGACGTTACTTGGTGAAAGACGGTTCCCTTGAATACAGAGATGACCCGCTTTCTTCCTTAAAATGGAAGAACATGGAGGGACGGTTACAGTATGTTGTTGGGGTGTCAAAATCCTTTAACCCAGATTTATTCCGGGTCAGAGTTAAAACTCAATCACAATCTGCTGCCGCATTCATAGCGGCTCTTCCGTACGGGTTCAGAACTCAAGCCTTTCATTACTCCCTCCAACGGAATGCTGGCCCCCATTTTGCGGTTTGGTATCTTCGCATTAGGAAACCTCGCCTCACAAAAAGCGTGTTTGATGGAATCCTCAAGGTCGAAATGCATTTGATTGATAAGCGGCAAGAAGAGTTTGGCCTCGATTCAGGAATGATTGACCGAATCAGTCAGCAACTTCTCCGAGAAGCCGTTCCCGTATGCTACGGGGCAGACGATCGTTGGGCTAACCACATATACCCGGTCTTTGTGACCGAGAGATTCCTTAAATGTGGATTTTATCCCGAGACTATTTTCAAGACCATTTGCACGGGTGCGTCGAAAGGAAAATGACATGGAAGGACAAAGCCGAAAGATAGGCAAGGTTGCGGCACTCGAAAACTGCCCGACCACCATCACGCATTTCACTTTCTGGACAGATCAGGACATGATGCTCAGTCCATTCGATATAGTGAAGGTTGCCCATCTCGACGGAAGTTTTACTTTCGGACAGGTAGAGGAAATCTCCCATATAACTGATTCGGCAAGTTTCATGGCCGCTTTCATTTCCAATGATTTTGGAGATGTCGAAACCCAACAACCGACTGAACGAGTAGGAATGAACTATGTTCGGGCGCGTGTGCTTGGAAATGATAAGGAAATTTACCTTCCTGTCCATAATGATGCACCAGTGTTTCTTGCTACTCGTGCGGAAATCGAAGAGGCGTTGGGATTTGACAACGTTAAAAACCGTGTTATTTGCGGTGTGGCGAAGATGTATTCTAACATCAAAGATGCAGAAGAGGAAATCCCCGTTCCCCTGAACAGGGACTTCCTTATTGGCCCCGAAGGTGCGCACTTGAACATTTCCGGTATTTCCGGTCTTGCCGCAAAGACTTCGTATGCCATGTTCTTGGTCAAATCACTTGTGGATGCACTCGCCTCGGCCAAGGAAGAAGATGCGGGTACGGCCGCATTTGTCGTGCTGAATGTCAAGGGCAAAGATCTTCTCGCAATCGATGAACCAACCAAAAACCAGAAGGCCGCGCCAATAGCAAAATCCTACGAAAATCTCGGACTGACGCCAAGGCCTCTTTCAGGCGTTCATTACTTCTATCCGTACGGCGGTAGACCGAACAAAGCGTCTTCCTTTCTTCCCCAAGACCGAGTGGACGCCCAACTTGAAAAAGGCCTTGCAAAGTTCTTTAAGTTTACTAGCACTCAGGATATTGAAAATATCGATCTCCTGTTTTCCGGCGTAGACGACCCGCAGCAAACGATTGCCTCTATTATTGATTGGCTCATGATCGCTAAGGAAAACGATAGTTTGCCGGCTTCGACATGGACCCAGCTTGAAAACTTTGTGGCCCAGCAAAGTGACAAGGACGGTGAAAGAGCGGAAAAAGGAATTGCAATCCAAAGTTGGCGTAAGTTCTTTCGCCATCTTCGTTTGCAATTACATTCCAGCCTTGCGTTCTCCTCCAGTATCAATGAGAACGACAACGAATGTAGTCTTGCCGATGAATTGCTTGCTATCAAACCTAACGATGTTTTCGTAGTAGATGTTGCCCGAGAGACGGAATCGATGCAGGCTTTCGTTTTTGGTTATGTCATGCGGCATATCATGAAACTACAGAATGGCGAATACGACGAACAACGAGATCTGAATGCACAAAAGCCCGACCGAATCGTCATCGTTATTGACGAACTAAATAAATACTGCTCAAAGGATTCTCCGAAAGACTCCCCGATTCTCAAGCAAATTCTTGACATCACTGAACGCGGTCGTTCCCTTGGCGTCGTTTTGTTCGGCGCGGAGCAGTTCAGATCTGCCATACACGAACGTGTCACCGGAAACTGTGCGACAAAGGCCTATGGACGAACAAACTCCGTAGAGCTATCGAAAAAAGACTATGGAGCCCTCAACGCTGTCCAGAAGGACATCCTCCTTCGTCTCAAACAGGGTGAATACATCATTGAAAATCCGGTTCTCCGAGCCCCTATCCGCATCGGCTTCCCTCTCCCGATCTTCCACCAATACAAGTAAAACGCCATGACCCAAGAAGATCCCAAAATCGGCAAACATGTCCTCGACCTCCTCACAACGGGGATGTATAAGGAACCATGCCTGATCTACCGTGAATACATACAGAATTCCGCCGATCAAATCGACGAACTTCCGCCTGACGAACGCGACGATCAAAACCGGTGCCGTATCGTCATCAACATTGATCGCACCAAAGCTCGCGTGACTGTTGAAGACTGGGCTACTGGGATTCCCTCAAAGGAGTTTCGGGCACGTCTTCTCAACGTGGCAGACTCTTGGAAGGATCCTAATAAGGATAAAGGTTTTAGAGGCATTGGTCGACTTGCGGGACTTGCCTATTGCCGAAAACTTATCTTTGAAACTAGTGCCAAAGACGAGCGTATTATTTCCCGCATGGAGATGGACGGAGACGAGATGCGCAAGATTCTCAGGGATCGGAAGGATCGTTGCTCTGCCAGTGAACTGATTAAGCGTATCTCGACCATTTCGCAAAAAGAAGGGGATGTCCACGAATGGGAGTGCTACTTCAAGGTTACGCTTGACGGCATTATTGAAGCTGTTGGTGGAAGCCTGCTCGATGTGGATGGCGTCCGTTCTCTCATCGAACAAATCGCCCCTGTTCCTTTCTCACCAACGGTTTTCAACAAATGGAAATCGGAAATTGAACATTTCGCGGTTGAAGTTGGACATCCTTTAGAAACCTATTCAATTACAATTAACGGTAAAACCATCGTAAAACCATATAAGAATCGGATCAACGATAGAAATGGCTGCGAAATTGCGCAAATAAAAGATATTGTTTTCCACCGCATTACAGCTCCTGACGGCCATCTGTGGGGATGGGCCTGGGCCGCCGTCCCAGATCAAGGTTGGCAGATAGTTGAAAGCCGTAACCCGGAAAGGAAAATGCGACTGAGAAAAGACAACATTCAAATCGGGATGGCGGACTACTTCAACGGCCTAGACCGCGACGGCAACCCCTTCTTCTCAGAGGACCGAGCTAACGGATATCTTCTCGGGGAAGTACACATAGTTGATCCAGCTATTCGTCCAAATGCAGACCGTAACGATTTGGAGGTATCGGAAGTATCGGCTCGATTCCTCAAGAAACTACGAGAAACCCTTTTTGTAGAACTATGGAATGCTGCACATGAAGCAAACTCGCTCACTAAGGCACGCGAAAGAATAGAGGAATACACGCGGAGCCTTGAACAACAAAAGGTAAAGATAGAAGATTCCTCCGTACCATTCGCTATCCGGCGAGAAATGTCCTCTTCCCTTGAAACGGCGTTCAAAAAAGCGGCAGAAGCCGTCGCCGTCCTCAAGAAAGCGAAATCTAAAGTCGGGAGCAAGCCTGATCGGAATTCCCCTATGGAAGTTCTCCGTTCGAATAAAACGGCTGATCTTCCCAATCTTGAATCATGTGTCGTACCTCCACCAAAGCCGACGGAACCAGCATCTGAGCCGTTGCCACAAAAACCAAGAACTGGAACAACCGGCAAATCTTCCAAGCCCCAGACCCAGTCATCAAATCTTTTCCCAAAACCGACTTCGCCAACTCCTACCATTGGGGACAGAATAGTTAAGATCCTTACAGACAAAGCTGGACTTGGGCCAATGGAAGCCTTGGATGTGTGGGTAGAAATTGAAAAAGTTCTCCAAGACACCTCTTACTAAGTCCGTACTTCTTTTGGAACCGGACTACTCAAACAAGTATCCGCCAATGGGGTTGATGAAGCTGGCGACCTACCATAGGCTCCAAGGTTGGAATCTGTTTTTTTACAAAGGGGATTTGCGGAAATTCGTGGCTGAGCGGATTGCCTTGCGATGTATTGACGACCTTAATCGAGCATTACCCGATTTTCGCTTCGGTAAGTGGTTTCCAGAAATCGTTTCTTATATCTGGAAGCGGGATGACAAACGGATCAAACCTCTTCTGAATTCAATTCAAAACGGATTTCTTGAAATCGTCAAAATTCTTTCAAACTACCGACGTGTCTACCAGCAAGATGAGTATTTCAGCTGGCATGAATGGGATAGAGTCCTAGTAACAACTTTATTCACTTTTTATGCTGAAAAGACCATAGAAACTATTCGTTTCGCCTGCCGACTGGTTTCAGTAGATAAAATCATGGTGGGAGGCGTAATGGCGTCTGTTGTTCCCGACTATATCAAGGAGCAGACGGGTGTCACTCCGTCCGTTGGATTACTCAATGTGCCGGCAATCATGGGTGACACACCACTGAAAACAAATATCGACGACCTGCCTCTTGACTACTCGATTCTAGAGGAAATTGACTATGAATATCCGGCGTCGAATGCATTTTTCGCCCATACGACTCGTGGATGCGTGAATCATTGCGCATTTTGTGCTGTACCGACGCTTGAACCCGTGTATGAGGAGTATCGACCTCTTAAAGCGAAAATCGATTGGGAACGGAAAATGTTTGGGAACAAGTCCAATCTTCTCCTTCTCGATAATAACGTGTTCGCTTCGGCACGTTTTCCTGAAATTGTCGACGAAATCAAAGCTTGTGGCTTTTTCCCAGGCGCTAAAATTGAAACCACGGATCCGTTGGAATTGTGTTTGTCTCGATTGAAAGATCGTCACCCGTTCAACCCTTCAGCATGGATTAGAAAAGCGGTTCGAATCATCCAGAAATACTACGAATCCATCAAAAATCCAGAAGACAAAGTATTTGTTGGTCAAGCTTTGCAAACATATAATGCTGAGCGAGACTGGCACGGAACAACAGCAGGGGAAACTATCAAGTTGCTTAATACAGTTATTCCGCTTTGGAAGAAAACCCACAAAGGAGGCTGGAAACAAGCTGTTGTTGACTTCAATCAGGGGCTTGATTCTCGTCTTTCCACTAATCCTTCCGTTATGCAAAAGCTCGCAGAAATCCCCGTTCGCCCGGTTCGGGTAGCTTTTGACCATTGGTCGCTTCGACGGCAATACGAGCAATCTATCCGAGCTGCGGCTCATGCAGGATTAACACACATGTCAAACTATGTTCTTTACAATTTTCAGGACGATCCAGAAGAGTTGTATTGGCGGTTGCGACTCAATGTGGCGCTGTGCGAGGAGCTAAAGATAAACATCTATTCTTTTCCTATGAAATACCATCCGATTCGAGAGCCAGAGTGGTTTTCGAATCGAAACTATCTTGGAAAGCATTGGTGTCGAAAATATGTCCGATTCGTCCAAGCCGTTCTTGTTCCGACAATGGGAAAGATAGGAGTTGGTAAAACCTTTTTCTTAAAAGCGTTCGGAACAACGACTGACGAGTTTCGTGAACTACTTCTAATGCCAGAGTTTATGATCCGGAACCGATACGATTGCGAACTGTCGGGCTTGACTGGACAATGGCGTGAATCCCTTGCGGTATTGACTGAAGATGAACGGCATATTGTAGCGAAGTTCTTGAAAAGTGGGGATTATGATTCGCCGGAGTGTTGGATGTCTCAACCTGCGTCTGTCCAGTCGTTCCTGCGGTATTACCTATTGGACGAAACGAGCATAAAACGTCCAAGTGAACAAAACCGAAAGGCGGCGATGGCGCTTTTTGAAGAAGCTTGGCAAAACGCGAACATCCGGATGAACGAAGATGATATCCGCAGAGAAAAGCGGAAGACTGAAAGCTGGCCGTTCCGTATGGTTAATTCTGCCGATAAATAAAAGAGTTTGGCCGCCATTACCCTTTGGCCGATCCTCTACAGGCAGGATAGTGACAACGCTATAGCCAACGTCCAAGAGGTGGTGGCAGCGGTTGCGCTAGGTGCGCTGGGAGCCTTAAAGGGGCTTGGAAATACGGGGGTCGACTCTAAAAGTTCGGGGGAAATTTGGGGTAAAAATGTGGTCTTAGGGGGTAAAACAGAGACGAGTTAGCCTCACGCCAGCCTCACTCAAAAAAGGCTTGTTTTCCGGTGAAATCCTTGGAATTAAGAGTTTAGGAGACCGTTTCGGAGTAAGCGTCGCCTCCTGTTAATAAAAAACGGAGTTTCAATCCACCCGTCCACGGCCTTGGGGTAGGCGGGCGAGCCGCCCGCGCTCCGGCATCGTGCGCCGCAATGTCGGTCAGCTCAGTAGTTGCATCTGACCATCGGAGCAACCGGGCAACAGACCATCCGACCATTGCTTAGCGCGGCGGGACGCCGCACCTCCTTGCGGCGAGGGCTAAAGTATGAAAGGTAGTTTTTTGATATAATAGAAGTATTGTGAACAAGCAACCTAAAGTTAGACAGAGAAGTATGGCCTACAGCAGAGGTGCTTCGTCCCCCTTCAGGACTTCACCGCGTCATCCGACATCGGCAGGTCGCGTTCGATTCCCAACATCGACCAGCAGCTCTACGACAAGTACAGTATCACCGACTACGAGGATTTCATCGAATCCATGATCAAACCAATAGCGGTAATGTGATTGAGAGTCATTTATGAACAGAAGCATAATTTTGAAAAAGTATCAAGTTTTTACGCCAGAGGCAATGGTAGAGAAAATGCTGTTGCTTTTAAAAAGGCGGTCACAATTGTTCGGCAAAGCATTTTTGGAGAATTCTTGTGGCGATGGTAGGTTTATTTTAAAATATGTCTCAATGTATGTGGCGTCGTGTCAAAGGGAGGGCATGCCCTGGGAGACGATTTGCATTGGGTTAAATCGAGATGTTGTTGGGTATGAACTCGACAAACATAAACTTAATGCTTGTAAAAAGGCTTTAGACGAGTTAATGAAAAGATTTGGATGTCCCAATAAGGTATTGTGGCGATTGCATAATGAAGATTTTTTGCGAGCAAAGATTAATCGCACATTTGATTTTATTGTTGGTAATCCTCCTTACTTGTCTTATTGGGATATTCCGGCTAATGATCGAGTGTATATCAAGTCGCATTTTCGGCTCTGTCAGAAAGGCCTGTGGGATTACTGTTTTGCATTTATTGAAAAAAGTTTGTCGTTACTGAATAATCTTACTGGGCAGTTTTGCTATATAATTCCAAGTAGTATCTTTAAGACCAAATCAGCTCATGGCATAAGAGGTGCATTGGTTGACCATTTGTCATATATTGGAGAATATGGATCGAGGCAAGTTTTTGATGAAGTGTTGACGTCTGCCGCAATAGTCTTGGTTGACAATAATTGTGTTTCGCAGTATGTCAGGTATCAGAATAATATGTCGTGCATATCTTGCAAAGAAATGGCGATTCCTCGAAGAACTCTTCGTGAAGCACATATTTGGTGCTTTTCAAGCAAACCGAGTTCTGTTGGTAAACGAAGGTTTGGTGATTTTTTTCGGGTTTCATCAAGTGTTGCGACATTATGTAACGATGCATTTGTTTTGAAGGGTTGGCGTAAACTTAATGAGGATTTCATTGAGGACACTACGTCTGGAGAGCGTATTGAAATGGGGGCTGTGCGATGTGCCGCAAGACCAAAGTGCTTCCGTGGCAAGCGGGATCAATATATTATTTTCCCATATTCATTTAATAGTATTACTAAGAATTGGGAGATATGGACAGAGACCGAATTCAGGCAGAAGTTTCCTAATGCGTTTACCCATTTGCGCAGGTATAAAAAGCGATTGGTAAATCGTACTTCTGATAAAGGAACGGCATGGTATGGGTACGGCCGTTCGCAAGCGTTGGATTCTGTACGAGGTGACAAGCTTTTGATTTCGCAGGTGGTTACAAAAGGTGTTAATGTCCATTGGTTGCATGATGCAGAATTGCCATATTCAGGGTATTATATCCAACCTAAAAGTTCAATGAAGTTGCGCACAGCAGAAAGAGTCCTTACAAGTCATGCCTTTGCTGCTTATGCCCAATCGGTAGGGATTGGTCTAAATGGCAATTCAATGAGATTGACGACGACAAACATATTGAATTACACGTGGTAAGAAGGAGGTCTCTAAGCCATGAAAGAAATAGCATACCAAATAGCATCGCGTGCTACGATTCTTCTTGGGCGAGAAGGAGTGTCCCGCTCTGAGGGCGCATTGGTAGAGTTAATTAAAAACTCATACGATGCTGATGCGAATTTTTGTTTTATTTGTTTTGATAAAGCAAATGATCGCATTTTGATTATTGATGATGGAAGTGGGATGACGCGGGAGATTATCGTTTCTGCGTGGATGACTATTGGAACAGATAACAAGAAAGACGAATTTGTTTCTTCAAAGAACCGAGTAAAGGCAGGCGAGAAAGGGATTGGCCGTTTCGCATTAGATCGGTTGGGACAAGTTTGCCGGATGTATACAAAGCATCAGACCGAAAAGTTGATTCACTGGGAGATGGATTGGGGGCGTTTTGAGAAGCCAGGTCAAACGTTATCAGATGTTAAAGCACAGTACGAGTATATGGAGGATGACTTTAGCGCAATCTGCTCAAAATATGTGGAAGATTTCGTAGGAAAGGTTAACAAGATTCTGGCGGGACGGAATTTGACATTGACCACTGGCACGTTGTTGGAGATTTCGTGTTTGCGCGACATTTGGGATATTGCTGCCGTTGCCGCAGCATGTTCGGGATTAGAAGCGTTGTTGCCTCCTCAAGAGCAAGGAGCGTTTGATATTCTTGTCAAGCAAGGCGAGAGTGCTGGAATCCGTCGCATTGAATCTTCGATTCAAGATGATTTTGATTACCGATTGGTTGCTTGTTTTGACGGTAAGGGTTTCACAATCAACATGTATAGAAATGAGTTGAATGTTGATGGAATACCCAAGGCATTTTTCCGCCGTAAGGCTTTTTCTGGATATCCTTATCGTCTTGAGGATTTAGAAAAATCAAATGTAGAATTTCACAAGGATGTTTCTGAATTGCTGAGTTCAGAGAATCCTGACGTGGTGGAAAGTGTTAGGCAAATAGGCCGTTTTTTATTTGATGTGCGGTTCTTGAAACTTTCAGATATGGAGCGTGGACATTGCAAGGACTTCCATAAGAAGATAAATGTTGGACGCAAAGAGTGGATGTCACGCTATGCCGGTATAAAGATATATCGTGATAATTTTGCGGTTAGGCCTTATGGTGATCCGGCATCAAACTCATTTGACTGGCTCAGGTTGGATGCTCGAAAAAGCGCGAACCCGGTAGCTGTCTCAGACAAGTCGTTGCAGTGGCATGTAAGCAATGCTCAAGTTCAAGGTACATTGTTCATCTCCAGGATACACAATCCTGGCATTGCCGATAAATCGAGTCGTGAGGGCTTGATTGAGAATGCAGAATTCTCTATGCTGTGTACAGTGCTGATAGCATTGATAGCGCTTTTTGAAAAAGATCGTGCTTACATAGAACATGAGATTCGAGTATATAATGATGAAGTTGATAAGACGGAAAATGTGAAGCGGCGGGCGATAGAAATGGCGCGAAGAGAGTTGTCTTCACGGACGCATGCCAATCAGGATGATGCATCTCGCGATGAGGAGAGTGCGCAAAATAATAAAACATACGCGCATGCAATTAAAATCTTCCATAAAGAAATAGAGGAGTTGGCGTCAGAAATTAAATTATTGCGGGCGCTGGCAACAAATGGGTTAATAACGTCATCATTGATTCACGACTTAAAGACCATAAAAAGCCTTCTAGTTGTTCGGGTTGAATCTCTGCAGGAAGCGATTAAAAAGCATGATAAGGTATTGATTAGTCAGAACCTTGACGATCTGAGGGTGAATGATCGGTTCTTAAAGTCTTGGATCGAAGTGGTAACGGAGCAATCTTTTGCGGATAAACGTAAGCGAGTGAGGCTAGATGTGCAGTCGGTTGTTTCTGATGCTGTCGAGTTGATGAGGCCAATTCTAAAGCGCAAGCACGTTAATGTTAACGTGCAGAAACATGGTCGATTTGAAATGAAACTATTTAGGATTGATTTTGAAAGTATTGTTTATAATCTCCTGATAAACTCAATCGAGGCATTTGTCGGCTGTAAGAATAGTAGTTCTGTTAAGCGAGAGATAACCATCAGAATGTCTGTGAGTGCAAAAGGGTTGACAATAACATATTCAGATACGGGCCCTGGTCTTTCACCGGTTTTCAGAGACAATCCATACTCGATACTAGATTATGGCGTTACAAGTAAGATTGATAAAAACGGTAATAAGATTGGAACTGGATTGGGGATGTATATTGTTTCGACAAATGTTAATGACTACAAAGGCAAAATCGAGTTGCCACATTCAGAAAATGGATTTATAATTAACATCACAATACCAGGAGAGCCTAAATGACAGAGTTAAAAGTATTGGCAGTGGATGATGATCAACCGAAATTGACACAGCTGTTACACGTGCTGAGGAAATCTATCGGTATGAAGAAGGAATTATCTGATGGGATTCCTGCGACTGTGTTTCAGCCGGATGAATTTCATATAAAAGATGGTGTTGCTATAGATGAAGTAGTGAATGCCATTCTGTGCGCGGATTGTGCGGTTATTGACTATCAGCTTGGATCGGGGGCTAATGTGTCCTTTACGGGAGTTGATGTCCTTAATGAGACCTTGAAACGGCATAAGAATTTCCCGGCTTTTTTATTGACATCTCATCAAGACGATGTCTTTAGCAAAGAAATTGTTGATGTGTGTCATGTGTTCGCTTTTGATAGGTATTTAGAATCATCTAAATATACTGAAGAGATTAATCGCGCGATATTAAGACAGGTCTGTAATCATGAACGAGAACGTAAAGATTGGGAGTTTCGGCTTTTGGAGTTGAAAAAGAAGAAGAGAAGGACGATAGAAGAGGATGAATGTATGCTGGAACTTGATACATGGATAGAGCAATGTTCCAGTCATGAAGCAAACGCAATGTCAAAGCGGGTCAAACGCGACTTGACAAAGCCAAAGATTGACGAATTGATTTCTAAAATAGATGCACTCATAAGTTCTTCAAGGAGGTAACGTGTGTCAACTTTACTTCGTAAAGATGTGCCGATCCATTCTGCCCAAGGTAAAAAATGGCGGTCTCGACCTACTATAAAAAAACACTTGAAGCAGGATTTTCATGGCCGCTGCGCATATTGTGATGATTTAGACTCGTTGGTCGACATCGATTTTCATATTGAACATTTTGCCCCTCAGACAAAGTTTCCGGAAAGAACGCTTTTATATCAAAATTTGCTATATGCATGTCCCTATTGTAACGAATCAAAATCTGAATATTGGGTAAGTGATGATCCAGACATCAATATAAAAGATGGAGAGGGTATTGTCAATCCATGTTGTAAGGACTATGATTTGCATCTGGGCCGAAAGAGGAATGGGTGCATTTATCCAAAGACTAGTCTAGGCAAATTCATGTACAAACTTTTGAAGCTATATTTGGCACGGCATGAATTATTTTTCCAGATTGAGAGGCTTCAAAGAAAAATTGAAGAATTACAAAGGACTGCCGCTGGTGTGGAGATATTGCCGTTGTATAAAAAAATATGCGAATACTATGGATTGTCGGCGAAAATCAAGTGGCAAAAGGAGAGCGTGTTAAGGAGAACCGATGCTAAAGATGTTTGCGGGAAAGGCGTGTCCAAATCGGGCGCAAAGAAGCAAGGTGGCAAGAGCATTGCATTTAATTCTTTGCCCAAGAAGACACAGATAAAAAGAATCACGAAGAAGTTGAGGCGCGAAAGTGTCTGATTCCATTGGTAGAACGGGAGCGTCGGAGTGACGCAGATGTTGCAGATTCAGCGGCTCGCGGCTATGCCGCATCGCTCGTTACGCGGTGATGAAGCGGAAAGCGTTAAAATTTTGCGCAAGCAGAAGGATCGGATATGCCAAAGGGAAAGACAAAATCAAGATGCGCATGGGAGGCGGTGAATCGGCCTGCATGCGGCATCTGCACACGATGCGCTCTAGTTGCGGCAACGGAAACGCGAATCTGACAACATTAGGATTGAAGGAGTTTGACATAAACACTGAACATCCAGAAATGCCAGAAGAGGAAGGCAAGGTCATCCTTTATACAACCGATGACGGCAAGGCGTAGGTGTCTCTGATGTTGCGCGATGGGCGCGTCTGGCCCAACCTAAAGCAGATGGCGGAGCTGTTCGCGGTCACCAAGATGAACATCAGTCTGCATATCGCGAACAATCTGAAGGAGAAAGAGCTGGACGATTCAATTGGAAAGTTTTCTTTGCAACTGCCGCAGATGGCAATCGATACAAGGCATCTACTACGCTTTGCAGATGAGCATTGTCAAGGATAAGAACCATGGCACGACAACCCCAAACTCCCGAATTCGAGCAATCCATCCCCGAGATGGTGGCCAACTTGTCGCGCGAGGAAATGCGCCAGATGTACAAGGATGGCAAGTTGACGCCCTACGGGAAACGAATGGCGAAGTTCCTTGACCGCGCCCTGCCGGCAGAGAAGGTGGACGAGTGGGGCTTTTTGCTCTCGCGCAAGGAGCGCGAGGCCATCAAGCGTGAAGCGGAAGAAAAGAAGCGCGTTGCAGCGGAAAAGCGGGCCAAGACGGCGGCGATCCGCAAGATTCGGGGGAATGCAAGGAAGAACGGCTTTGGGCCGGAGGACGAACTGGACGACTTCGCCAGCATCCACTGGGCCTTCATGGCGGCCCGCGACGAGCTAAAGGTCCGCGGCTTCTCGCTGGACCTGATGAACAAGCTCAAGGCAGACGTCGTGGCGCGAATCTCGCCTTGGAACAAGCAGCACCATGTCGACTACGTGAAATACTTCATCTACCAGTATTACCTTTCGTGCAGCGAGCTTCATATCGAAACCCTGCCCGCATCCCAACGGGAACAGGCACGGCAAGGCTGGGCAAAGATCCTGCGCCCATTCAAGTGCCGCGAACCGTGGCTGTGCCCTGTGCGAAGCTAGACAAACGCGAGGACAGGGAGTTTGACATGGTCCCTCATCCTCGACTCTCTCGACCGTTGCGGGAGACGACCGAGGTGCCTGTCCCCTACATCTGGCTGCGCGGCTTCTTCCCGCACACGCCCGCCGAGTACGACACCTACGAATCCGCTGCAAAGGAACTCGCCGCGAACGGCGTGAACAAGGTGTGGGAGTGCTATGTCGCGGGGCTTGTTCCGACAAACGCGACGGACATTTTCCGCGCCGTAATCTCAATGGAGAATGGGAATCCCGTAATCGGCTGGAGTCCCGATTTGAATGAAGGCGGAATGAAGCAGGAGCGCGTCTACACCGTTGAAGGGCGCGAAAGCTTGACAAGCGGCTCCTGGGGGCCGACGAACGCGGCCAGCCGCTTCTTCCGCGTGAAGGTGGCGCTGCCGTAGCGGTTTTGTAACACACGGATTTGCTCGCCGTTCACGCGGCTCACGGAGAGGCGCGTGTTCCCACGCGCCACGGCCGCGACGAAGCGCGGCCCTCCCCCTCGCGAACGCCGTTCGGCGTGAGCAAATCCGTGTGTTCCCTCTCTCCGCGTCCTCCGCGTCTCCGCGTGAGATTTCTTCGCGGACATTGCGGACTTTGCGCGAGGATATCAACCCCGTCCGATTTTCCATTATTCCCGGAGCGTTAGCGGAGGGTTTGAACCCATCGGAGTTTCAACCCATCCGTCAACGGCCTTAGGGTAGGCGGGCGGGCCGCCCGAGATCCGGCATTGTGCGCCGCAATGTCGGTCCGCGCAGTAGTTGCATCTGAACATCGTTCATCGGAACAACCGACCATCCGACCATTGTTTGGGGCGCGGCGAGACGCCGCACCTCCTTGCGGCCGCCACGGCGGGCGGTCCTCCGCAAACGGCACCACCTCGCGTTGTTGAAATGTGCAAATGTGCAAGTGTGTAAGCAATCAGTTTCCAATTACCAGTATCAGAGCCAGTTGGTACTGGTACTGAATATTGGATACTTGCACATTTTCACCCTTTCGCACTGCCCGGAGCGTTGGCGGAGGGATTGAACAAATCGGAGTTTTAATGACACAAACGCCAAGTGAGCATCAGTGACAAAAAAGCAAATGAAAACTCCAAATCTCCCCAACTCCAAAACTCCCGGAAGCGAAAGCAACCCTTCGCTCCCATGGGACGAAGTCGGCGGTTTCCGTGTATAATAATTACATGCGCAGTGTCGGCCGACGTGTAACCTTTTCCCGCGCCGCGTGTAGAATAGTTGTCACCAACTGACATTCATTCTGCATTCTGCATTCTGCATTCTGCATTCTGCATTGAAAGGACCCGACCATGAGTTTCAACCTATCCGCACTGGACACCTTCCGCAACGTCAACCTCGGCGGCGCGGACGCCATCGCCAATCTCGGCGAAGGCGACAAGATCGTCAAGAAGAACGACTACTACGGCTCCATCGGCAAAATCTTCCGCGGCGGCACCACCAAGGCCGCGAACAACGCCATCCGCACCGAGCTCCTCCGCGCGCTCGGAAACGCCTTCGACCTCGCCGGCATGTCCGAGAAGGACGGAAAGGTCTCCTTCTCCAAGGACTTCATGGACAAGCTCGAGAAGCTCCTCGGCCCCGCGTTCAAGCGCGCGGACTTCGGCATCGGCGCCGACGGCACCGTGAAGTCCGGCAAGCCGCTCACGCAGCGACGCATCGAGGCCATCGTCGCGAAGGCCGCGAAGGCCGGCGGCGAATTCGACGTAAAAGGCTATGAAGCAAAGCTCTCGAAGATTCAGGCGGAGCTCAAGAGCGATTACGCCATCAACTACTACAAGACCGTCAAAACGGCCATCGACTTCTACAAGAACGAGCTCGACCGCGTCATCATCAAGAACCCCGACTACCAGCCCGCGCCCGCCGAGGAGCCGGACCTCTTCTTCGACGATGACCGCGAGGCATACGAGCTGCAGCACTCGCCGTACCTCATGTTCGACTACGAAAGGCAGGACTACGTGCCGCTCAAGCGCGGAACCGACCTGCGCGAGCACCTCAACAGCCAGAGCATCCCCGGCAACCCGCTCAAGATGTTCATCCACCTTGAAAACGCCTTCACGACACCCTTCGACACCAGCATCAAAAACGACCGCGACTTCGACCTGCTCAAGAAATACCTGACGAACACCATCCGCAACTACGTGGAACTCTCCGTGGACTGCTACTTCGCCGCTAAGGAAAACGGAAAGATGCAGGCCTTCGAAGGCTACCTCTACCACCACGACCCCTGCATGGACGGCCGGACCACCGAACTGATGGAATTCGCCGCGGAGAACCTGCCGATGGTGGACGTCGCCCCCTCCGTGGACGACGACGCGGTCCAACTCCCGGAAGCGCCTCAACCCAAACCCATCACGACGAAGACCGCCGACCACACCAAGACCACGCGCCTCGACAACTGCATCTACAAGGAAATCCAGCTCGCCCGCGACGCCAACCCCTCGGCCACCGGCTGGAAAGACCTCGCGGAGGCCGTAAAGAAGAACCTCGTCGGCCTTGAACGCCCCATCGCGGTCCTGCACGAGAAGAGCGGCGCCCTCGAACCCCTCAAGGAGAACGGCGTTCCCGTCTTGCGCAAGGT
>JAEEGL017383300.1_pt1 | contig 20334 bp, 19 predicted proteins | sample 9134231 | NCBI WGS metagenome assembly JAEEGL01 (sample SAMN16246548, study PRJNA631951) | gut metagenome | biome: gut microbiome; feature: rumen; material: fiber-attached | host: Bos | place: Iran: Karaj | collected 2018-10 | reverse complement strand
CACGAAGTACTGGATGAGCTGCTTCAGGTTCAGCAGCTGCGGACGCCCGTGCACCAGCGCGATATTGTTCACCGCAAAACTCGACTGCAGCTCGGTGAACTGGAAGAGCTTGTTCAAAATCACGTTGGGCACCACGTCGTTTCTCAGCACATACACCACGCGGATACCGTCCTTGTCGCTCTCGTCGCGGATGTCGAGGATACCCTCGATCTTGCCCTCCTTCACCAGGTTGGCCGTCTTCTTGATCATCTCGCTCTTGTTCACGCCGTAGGGCACCGTAGTGGCCACGATGACGTTGTGACCCTTGGCGTCCTCCTCTATGACGGTGTCGGCACGCAGGATGATGCTGCCGCGACCCGTGGTGTAGGCCTCCTTCACGCCGTTGTAGCCGTAGATGGTGCCACCCAGCGGGAAATCGGGAGCCTTGATATACTGCATCAGCTCCTCGATGGTGATGTCGGTATTGTCGATAAAGGCCATGCAGCCGTCCAGCACCTCACGCAGGTTGTGCGTCGGCATATTGGTGGCCATACCCACGGCGATACCGTTCGAGCCGTTCACCAGCAGGTTGGGAATCTTGGCGGGCAGCACGCTGGGCTCCTGGCCCTCGTTGTCGTAGGTGGGGTCCATGTCGACGGTGTCCTTGTCGATGTCGGCCACCATCTCGTTCGAAATCTGCTTCAGGCGAGCCTCGGTATAACGCATGGCGGCGGGGGGGTCGCCGTCGATCGAGCCGAAGTTACCCTGTCCGTCGACCAGCATATAGCGCATCGACCACTCCTGAGCCATACGCACCAGGGCGCCGTAGATGCTCGAGTCGCCGTGCGGGTGGTACTTACCCATCACGTCGCCCACGATGCGGGCGCTCTTCTTCGTAGGCGTATTGTACAGAATGCCGTTCTCGTTCATCGAATACAGGATGCGGCGATGCACAGGCTTCAAGCCGTCCCGCACATCCGGCAGCGCACGTGCCACGATGACCGACATCGCATAGTCGATGTAGGCCGTCTTCATCGTCTGCTCGATGTCAACACGTGTGATTTTTTCGTTGTCAGATACCATTAGTTATTCTTTATTTTATTGTATTCTAATATATTATTCATTTCACCCCCTTGAGGTGTAAAGTACAAAGATACGAAATCTTTTTAACATACGGGCACACGACCCCACATTTTTTCACCCCGTTATGAACACCCCCGTTGACAATCCAAGCGACACCCAACAGTGACCCTTCTCGCCAGACGACGTCAATCCATCCTTCTCCCCTGGACGTCAATCGCCGTCAACGAATTCCACGATAATTCACGTTCAACACCCGCTACGCGAAATTCTTTTGTGTGAACGTGAATTGCCGTAAATTGTCCGTTAATTGCCGTGAATTGTTTTGTGGCAGGAGCCTGTCCCTCCCCTATTCTGCGTTCATCTCAGCACTTTCCCTAAGAAAGTATCCGTAAAGGCATGTTGGAATCGTAATGTTATCATCTGGTATTCAGGAAGACTCTCGAGGTATTCCAACTCGAGGACGAAACGGGGGGCTTTCAGGTCTTTCTTGGATTCTGGATGTACTTCGGACTTGCTCCCCAAGCGCAACAGTTTGATGAGATAAATATCCTTCACGCCCTTACCTTTGATATAGGGCATAAAATAGTACAACCTGTTGAGAGCAATAGTGGAAGGAAACTTGCGTATCGAGTCGGTATAGTAAAGCTTCGTTGGTTCCTCGGTAAGGAAATACTCTTGATTGTCCTTTTTCACAAGGCCCACCAACAACCGCTTCGAAGTATCAAGTTGATAAGTCTTCTTGGGTTTGTTATAAATGAGATCCTTTTCTTCTGTTGGGAAAAGGTCCAATGTCAATACAGGACGAGGGTTGCGTTGCATGTGAATGGGGCGGGTCGACACAGGGGCCTCATCGTAGATGAAACGATACAGGCTTCTCCCAATCTCTTGCACAATTCCACATACCAATGCATTGCCCATCAGGAATGCCCTTCGACCATCTGTCACATCGGGATGATAGGTGTGATTGTCGGGGAACATATTCAGACGCTCCATCTCAATAGGAATCAGCCGGCGGTAACGACCGGACGGTGTTTGAACCACATGTTTGAACCGCGAAGGGGAAGGTCCGCCCTCTCCGGTAATCATCGTGCGTGAAGGTTTGTCCAAATAATCGGGAAACGCCATTCCACCCTCGGAAAAGACATACTCAAACCCTTCTTTTGAGACGCGATTAATCTTCTTGGCGCCCTTCTCATATTGCCATTTCGGCAGTTCCTCTTCCGAAATAAAGAACTCTTCCGGAACGAAATCTTCGTCAACAAGGATGTCTCCCAACATTTGCATAGGACCATCGTACACCGGAATCGCATCGACAGAATAAACATGACGGTCAATCATAATGCCAGCGTTCCCGAAGGGACTGTCTTTCTCTCCTTTGTTGAATTTAGCCGAAACATCCTGAATAGTGCCGTTGATGTCGAATTTGGATTGAGATTTATCGACAACTTTGAACGGAAAGGCTTGTGCCAATACGCCATCAAATTCCACCCAATCCTCCATTGTCTCAATCCTGTTTGCAACGGCAGAGCCTTTTCGATAACCGACAATATAAGTCCTGCGCCTTCGCTGCGGCATTCCATAGTCGGCTGCGTTGATGATACGCCATTCGACAGTATATCCCAGGTCGGCCAAAGAAGCAAGGATGATGGCAAAATCGCGTCCACGCTGGGTAGCAGGTGAATTCAGCAGACGGTCAACATTCTCGAAGAATATGTACTGCGGACGTTTGGCTCCCTTCTCGTCAAGGATGCGGTAAATTTGCCACCAAAGTACACCTTTTTTGCCTTCTATACCACCAGAACGGCTGAGAGTTGCCGCCACAGAGTAATCCTGACAGGGGAACCCACCAACCAGTAAATCGTGGTCGGGTATTTCCTCGGTTTTCACAAGATTGATATCCTTGTTTACATGGCCTTGAAATCCAAATCTAGCCTTATACACCAGCGACGCATCCTGATGTAGTGTCGAAGGCTCCCACTGGTTGTTCCAAATAGTCTCGTAGGCATCCGACGCGCCTTCCAATCCGATGCGGAATCCGCCTACACCAGCAAATAATTCTACTACCTTTATATGATGCTTAGCCATTTTCTCTTTCCTTTCGGCGATTATCAACTATCTCCCGAACATAATCATTGTTAAACCAATAACAGTATTTCTTGGCACCTTTGCCATCTGGTGTTGGTGCAAGGTCAACTGCCTTTTGAGCTTTGGGACGGACGTGGAACTTCTTTTTATCTGCACCTTTCCACCAATATTCTGCAGAAACATGTCCATCAAGTACATTCTTCCTGATGTGATTCCAATATACTTCGGCCCATTCCAAATCCTTTTGCGGCATCGTCCAGAAGAAGACATCATCCAACACATAATCTTCTTTTCCCGCCGTTTTCTCTCTGAATACCACAAACATAAAACGGCTAGAGTAGAGTTCATAAAGGCGAGACTCAATCCAATCTTCGCACTCGGCAACCTCGATATAGTCAATGTTTTCAAACGACAATGCCTCTTTAATAATGCCGTTGGCTTGCACACGAATTGTCTTCATTGTCAGTCCTGCTTTAAGGAACTCCTCCGAGCGGTTGACATTGGCGCATTTCGCAGAAGCAGCAATTGCATTGGCCACCATCGCGAATTTATTCTTTGGGTTGTTCGAGATATTCACTTTCTTTCGCTTCGCAATCTTCTCGAAAGACATATTAAAGAAGGGACTAAAGCGACTGAGCAAAATATCGTCGAAGGAACGCTTCAAAAGTGCATTGGTGCTGACAAGTTCCGATTTTACACCATCCACATTCGATACTGCATTTTTACCACTCTTGACAACATACTCCAAGACGGTGCGCATATATGCCGTTTTGAGGCTAAATGCTCTTCGGAGAGCATCAATATTAGGGTTATTGGGTTGTTTCATCAGGCTATCGCCCTTCTGGCCCTTCCGGCAGGCACCAAGATACATTGTGTCACCCTCTGACAGTTCGTGAGCCTTACCTTGTTTTATCTTGTCAATGATAACTTCGTAATCGTGCTTGATAATAAGCAAATCTTTCTTTGGCAGCTTCCAAAGGACGGAAAAGACGAACTCGAGGTCAAGATTGTCACAGTTATTCTGATGCAGATAAAACAGCAACAACATCAACTGGCATTTTAGGTAGAAATGAGAGTGCTCAAAATCATCCTTCACCACCTCGCAGTAGTTAATCATGTTGCAGACAAGACGCTCCTTGATGAGGTAGCCGTCCTGCTTGCTTTTCTTCAGCGGAGTACATTTCAGTTCTATCCCTGCCTCAGAGAAGTCGGCACCAGCATAGTTGTTCGTTTCAAGCAGGAAGAAGATGTTCTCTACCATCTGGCCAAGACTTCCTTTGCCTTTCTTTGGCTCATAACCTTCCCGCACAAAGTCACGTAAGGTTTTACCCAGCAAACCTTTGCTGTATTCAAAGATGCTTGTGGCCCTTGTAATGTCGTATGGGAGCGAGGTTTTTATATTTGGATTAGCCGCCATAAGATTCATTCATTTAATGCAACACCCTGCGGCGTCCAAAGGAAGACCAATTCCCATCACCGCAAAGCTGTGTTTCCTATGGTTTCTGTCATTCAGCATTTCGTTTTTCGGTCTTTTATGGATTAATGCTTGTTCTAAATAGTCGAAATTGACCACTTTTTCAATCGAGGAATATCCAGCTGTTTGCTATATCGCTCGCACGGTCGTTGTCGGGTTCCAAGCCCCCGTCTCCTTCGCGGACGACACTCTCAACGGCATACACACCGTCGTCCTCGCTGCCGGTCAACCCTTCGGCAATCTCCGCCCGGTACTCCATCCTGTCTTTGTCCAGATAGACGTGCAGTACCGGGTTGTCGTAAGCGTCGGGAGCGCCGAGATACTCTTCCACGGCTTCGCAAATTCTGAGTTCAAGGGCTCTGATGTCTTGAATTGTAGCCATAATAATGTTTGGTCTATTTATGGATTATAATACTGGTGTCAGACACCATGAATCATTCGTTTTCTTGCTTTCTTTCCTTGATTTAACGTTGGACTTTATTACTAAAATCGAACTGCAAAGATACACAAATTATTTTAATTGCCGACCCTCAAAAGACGATGCGAGCGGAATCAGCAACAAATCCCGCAGTCGTATTTGTACAGCACTCTGTGTTTCGCTCAGTCATCGGCTTTCCATTCTCTCTTCCAGCAGGATTTTTATCAATCTGAAATCCACATGCCCATCAGCCACCAGCTCGGCCACGAGGTCTTTCCATTGGTCGACCGTCAGGTCGGCCTGTGCCACCTCCTGCAGCACCTCGTCGCGCAGCCGCATCTCGGCCAGCTCTCTGCGAGAGAACATGTCCTCCGGTGGCCCATACATCACCTGTATGCTCTCCGGCTCGACCTTTTCCAGCATCTCGTCGGCCTCTTCAATTTGCTTCCGTATCAATTCGTCGTTGGTCATAGATGTTTTTATTTTGTAAGCATCCCCATTTATCCCAGAGGAAAGATTGCCACAATCAGGTTTCCATATATCTTTTCAATTTGCAAAGATACGCATATTTTCCGAACCCGCAAAACAAAATCCGCCGACGGTGGATAACTTTCCGCGAGGACAACAGCTCGCTCACCCTCGGCCGCGACCACCGCTACTACTTCGTCTTCACATTAGAGGAAGGCCAGGTGAAGCAGCTGCCCGACCGCCTGGTGCGCCAAGCCCTCGCCATCGCCCAGAAGGTGGCGAGGAACCTCCTCAACCAAAAAGGTCGCAAAGGCCTCGTAGAGAAATAATGAAAAATAAAATCTATCAGTCATCAATCTATCAATCAAAAAAAAGGATACCTAACACCCCTTTATATACTGTATAACTATTTAATAATTAATAATATATATAAAGAATAGGAGGTTTGATACCCCTCTAAAAAACGACTGATAGACTGATGACTGATAGAAATTGCAAACCAACAATCACCTAAAAAGCAACAACACAATGAACTACGACATCACCAAACACACAGCACCCAAGATGCCTAGCCTCGGAAACGGCACAGAATGTATCCGTCTGCTCCTCTCACAGGCGTCAAAAGACATGTATGAACCCCTCGTCCCGATGTTTTTCCCCGTCCTCGGAGCACACATGAGCGGCGCGGAATTCCAGTATCCGGACCTCACTTGGAAGGAACCTTGTGGCCAAATGGCCAATCTGGTGTCCGACACGGGCGGCAACAAGGGACACTTGGCACTTCTCGTCGAAGCCGAAAGGGACACTTGGCTCCATTTCAGTCGCCGAGGCCGAAAGGGGCACTTGGCTCCATTTCAGTCGCCGAGCCATCTGTCGCGACTTCCGCGTGAACGACGACGAGGGTCGGTTCGCTTTTAATTGAGCCCCAAAGGTGCTCGCAAGCATAGCTCTGTTTGGGATTAAAGCGACAAATCGGGAACAATCGCACGAAATCGCACGCTATCGTCCACAATCGTCCACAATCGTCAGACCCCCACTAAAAAAGGTTGTATCTTTGCATCGTGAATGCGGGGGAGAGTTCTTTGACATGACTGAGCAACAAGAACTTCGAGACGTCATGACATCGTGACGTCAAGACATCGAGAACTCAAAGACTCAAGGACTCAATGACTCAAAGACTCAAGGACTCAATGACTCAAAGACACCAAGCGGCACCAACGCAAGAGCAAAACGACACCTTCTCCCTACCTTCTCCGTGCAGGGCAGGGAGAGGCACGGAGAAAGTAGGGAGAAGGTAGGGAGAAGGCAGGGAGGGAGCCTTCTCCCTTGGGAGTTATTTTTTCTTGATCAGCGAGATGACCCAGAGGAGGATGACGGCGCCGACGACGGCGGTGATGATCTGTCCCACGAGGGTGCCGCCCCAATGGATGCCGAGCCAGCCGAGGACGTTGCCGCCGATGAAGCCGCCGACGATGCCGACGAGGAGGTTAATCCAAAAGCCGAAGCCGGCACTTTCATGATTTTGCCAGCCAGGAAGCCTGCCAGCGCACCGATGAGGATTGTGATAATGATACCCATAGCTTAAAGAATTAAGAATTAAGAATTAAGAATTAAAAATTTGAGCCGGTAGTGGGTAGCGGGTAGCCGGTAGCATTTGTCTTTACTACTTTACTACTAAAACACTAACACATTCAATCATTTGTCTTAACTACTTAACTACTGTCTACTTAACTACTTATCCAATTGTTCGAGGAAGGTGCGGAGGAGGGACATGTGGCGGTGGTAGTTGGCGAGGCCACAGCCGTCGCAGGTGTCGGTGGGGCTGTGGTAGCCGCCGAAGGGGCCGCCGAGGGTGTAGATGAAGATGGCTGGACAATGGGCGGTGAAGTAGTAGTGGTCGCTGTTGCGGGCGTTGTCGCGCCGAGCGATTTTGGCGGCATAATGATGCCTGTCGTTTATGCGCTCCAGCCTTTCGACATAGGGGTTGGTCTCCGGGGCGTTGGCGTTGACGACCATGAGGCCGTCGTCGCCGCCACAGAAGAGGTCGATGTTGACCAGCAGCTTCACCTTGCCGTAGTCAATCAGGGGGTGCCCGGCGAAGTGGTGACTGCCGACGAGGCCGCTCTCCTCGCCGCCGAAGAACAGAAACACATAGGTATATTTAGTGGGTAGTGGATAGTGGGTAGTGGATAGCATTCTGGCAATATCCATCACGGCGGCGGTGCCGCTGGCGTTGTCATGGGCGCCGAAGAAGATGGTGTCGCCGTTCATGCCCAGGTGCTCATAGTGGGCGGTGAAGACAATCATGGTGTCGGTCTCGCCGGGGAGGTAGCCGCAGACGTTCTGCGAGCGGTAGCCGGCATTGACGACGGGAGGCTTGGTGCGCGTCTGGGGAAAAAGGAAATACTGGTAGTAGTCGTTGCAGAGAGGCTTCACACCCAGCGTCCGCAGTTCGCTCCGCAGGTAGTCGGCGGCGATGGAGTCGCCCCGATGCTGCATTCCACGCCCGTACATAGCCGGCGACGCGAGGTCGCAGACGATACGACGCACATAGGAGCTGTCCTGGGCGTAGGAAATTGAAAAATGAAAAGTGAAAATTGAAATGAGTACAGCACAAAAGATTTGCGGCAGCCAATTCTTAATTCTTAATTCTTCATTATTAATTATTTTCAGAAGCCGGGCAAGTCGAGCCATAATGTGGGGAGCATTAAGATGAAACCTATAATTATCAAAGCGAGGATGAACTTCCACACCCAGCGGAGCCAGGTGCCGTAGGGGATGCGGGCCATGCCGAGGACACCGATGAGGACGCCGCTGGTGGGGGTGAGCATGTTGGTGAAGCCGTCGCCGAACTGGAAGGCCAGCACGGTGGTTTGGCGGCTGACGTCGATGAGGTCGGCGAACTGGGTCATGATGGGCATGGTGAGGGCCGCTTTGGCGGAGCCGCTGGGCATGACGAGGTTGAGCAACGTCTGGAAGAGGTACATGACGCCGAGCGACAGCACTTCGCCCGTCTGCGCGAGGCTGCGGGTGAGGCCGTAGAGGAGGGTGTCGATGACGTGGCCGTCCTTCAAGATGAAGATGATGCCCGAGGCGAGGCCCACGACGAGGGCGGCGGAGAGGATGTCCTTGCAGCCGGCGAGGAAGAGCTTGGCGATGTCGTCGGCCGACTGCCGGTCGAGGATGCCGGCGAGGATGCCCATGGCGAGGAAGAGGGCCGATATCTCGGCGATGTACCAATGCCATACGAGCACGCCGACCACGAGGGCGACGATGGTGAGCAGCAGCAGGACGAGGATGAGCGCCTGACGTGTGGTGAGGGTCGACTGCTCGTTGGATTCCATGCGCGAACGCCAGTAGTCGTCGAGCTTGTGGACGGGGCTGCGCTCGGGTTTCGCCTTCACACGGTGGGCATACCAGAGGACAAAGGCGATGCCGATAAGGGTGAGCACCACCCAGCAGAAGCGGCGGTATTCGAGCACCGAGAAGAGCGGCAAGCCGGCGATGCCCTGGGCGATGCCGATGGTGAAGGGGTTGAGCATGGCGCCGGCGAAGCCCACATGGGCGGCCACATAGCACATGCAGACGCCGACGATGGAGTCGTAGCCCATGCGGATGGCCAGCGGGATGAAGACCACCACGAAAGCGATGGTCTCCTCGCTCATGCCGAAGATAGCGCCGAAGAGGCTGAAGAGGAGCATCACGAGGGTGATGATGATGTTCTCCACCCCCAGCCGGCGGATGAGTTTGTAGCGGCTCAGCCGTTGCACGCGACGCAGGAAAGCCATCACGCCCACGTCGATGGCGTGGCTGTTGTTGAGTATCCAGAAGGCGCCGCCCACCATGAGGATGAAGACGATGATGTCGGCCTTGTCGACGAAGCCGTTGAAGAGGGCGCTGAACACCTGCCAGGTCTGCGGGGCGCGGTCGACATAATGGAACGAGTCGCCCACCACCACCTCACGGCCGTCGACCGTCTGGCGAAGGAATTCGCCGGCGGGCACAAACCACGTCATCACCGCCGCCAACACGATGAGGGCGAAGACGATGGTGAAGGTATGGGGGATTTTTTTCAATTAAGAATTAAGAATTAAAAGTTAAAAATTAAAAATTAAAAATTAAAAATTTAGAATTAAAAACCAATGATATTTTTGAGGGCGTCGGCGTCGATGCGGCAGTCGTGTTTGAGTTGCGGGACAGAGCCGTGGGTGACGAATGCGTCGGGGATGGCGAGGATGCGCACGGTGGGAACCACCGCAGGATGACGCTCGGCAAAGTATTCCATCACCGCTTCGCCGAAGCCACCCAAGCGCACGCCGTCTTCGACGGTGACGATGCGACGGTAGCCGCGGGCGGCGATGGCGTCGAGCAGGTCGGTGTCGAGGGGTTTGAGGAAGCGCATGTCGTAGACGGCGGCGTCCGTCTCGTCGGCCACCCGGAGGGCGTCGTTGCCGACGGTGCCGAGGGTAACGAAGGCCACCTCGCCCCTACCCTCGCGCAGACAGCGTCCCCGACCGACCTCCATCCGTTCGAAGGGCGACTGCCAGTCGGCATGCTCGCTGCAGCCGCGCGGATAGCGTATCACCCAAGGGCCGCCGTCGGGCAGCTGGGCGGTGTACATCATGTTGCGGAGGTCGTGCTCGTCGATGGGGGCACAGATGGTGAGCCCGGGAACCGGCCGCAGGGCCGCGAGGTCGAACACTCCGTGGTGGGTGGGGCCGTCGTCGCCCACAAGACCCGCACGGTCGAAGCAGAAGACCACCGGAAGGTGCTGCAGAGCCACATCGTGGATTATCTGGTCGTAGGCGCGCTGGGCGAAGGAAGAGTAGATGTTGCAGAAAGGAATCATGCCGCCGGCGGCGAGGCCAGCGGCGAAGGTGACGGCATGCTGCTCGGCGATGCCGACATCGAAAGAGCGTTCGGGCATCCGTTCCATCATCAGGTTGAGCGAACAGCCGGTCGGCATAGCGGGCGTGATGCCCACGATGGCGGGGTTCTGCCCGGCCAGCTCGACGATGGTGTGGCCGAAGACATCCTGATAGCGGATGGGCTTGCCCGGCTCCGACGAGACGATCTGCTCGCCGGTGTGGCTGTCGTACTTGCCGGGAGCGTGATACACCACGGGATTTTCCTCGGCCTGCCGCATCCCTTTGCCCTTGGTGGTGACGATGTGGAGGAGTTTGGGACCTTCGAGGTCGCGCAGGCGACGCAGCATGTCGACCAGCTGGCCGATGTTGTGTCCGTCGATGGGGCCGAAATAGCGGATGCCGAGCGACTCGAAGAGGTTGCTGCCGCCGACGGCCATCGTCTTGGCGGTGGAGGTGAGTCGCTGGAAGAAGTCGAGGAAGCGGCTGTGTCGACGGCTGCCTTCGCTGCCGTCGAGCTTGTGCCACACATGCTCTTTCAGCTTGTTGTAACGGCGCGAAGAGGTGATGCGCGTCAGGTATTGGTCGAGTCCGCCGACAGCCTTGTCGATGGAGATGCCGTTGTCGTTGAGGACGATGAGGATGTTGGCTTTCGACTGTCCCACGTTGTTGAGCGCTTCGAAAGCTTCACCGCCGGTGAGGGCGCCGTCGCCGATGACAGCAATGTGGTTGCGTTGCATGTTGCCCTGCAGGACGCTGGCGGTGGCCATACCGAGGGCGGCGCTGACGGAGGTGGAGCTGTGGCCGGTGCCGAAAGCGTCGTAGGGGCTCTCGCTGCGCTTGGGGAAGCCGCTGATGCCGCCGTAGGTGCGTATGGTGTTGAAGGCCTCGCGGCGGCCGGTGAGTATCTTGTGGGCATAGGCCTGGTGGCCGACATCCCACACGACGCGGTCGTCGGGGGTGTTGAAGACATAGTGCAGCGCCACCGTGAGTTCGACCACCCCGAGGCTCGAAGCCAGGTGGCCGGGGTGTGTGGAAAGGGTGTCGATGATGTATTCACGCAACTCGTCGGCGACGTCCTGCAGTTTGTCCACAGGCAGCTGCCGCAAGTCGGCAGGGGTTTCTATCTCGTTCAGTCTCATTTGTATTCGTAGCTAGGGGCCGCTTTGGGCAACGGTGCAAAAGATTTGTTCAGCTTCTTGTCCTGCAGGCGTCCCTGGGTGCCGTAGCGGAGTTCCCATTTGCCGTCGACCCACGCATAGCCCAGTTCCAACCCGGAGGGCACATAGTATTGGAAGAGGCCCTCCATACCTTCAATCTGGGGGGTCACTTCGTCGAAGATAATCACTTTCTCCTTGTGTTCCTTGCGATGCTCGACGGTGCGGTAGCGGCCTTTCTCTTTCACGCGTTCGCGTGTCACCACCTCGACGGTCTGCTCGTCGTAGGCCATCTGCACCGCAGCGTCGCCGCGATATTCGAGCACCACGCGACGCAGGTTGCGCTCGCGGCGGAACACGGGGGCGCCGAATTGGGGCACTCCGGCCCGCATGAGGACGGGTTCAATGATGCGGCGGTCGGTCAGGTTGTCGACCCCGTTCCAGCCGAGGAGCGTATAGTAGGTGCGGTCGCCCGCGGTGGTTTGGATGATATCCTGATAGATGGCGCCCAGCCAGTTGTCGGCCGAGAGGAGGCTCTCCTCGCGGTTCATGATGTCCTCGCTCTTGTCGTGCAGCACCTCGTGTTCGTAGGCGCCGGTACGCTCGTTGAAGAACTGAACGGCGCCGAAACACTCGAACTCGCCGTTGTCGCGCACCACCGCCCAGGTGAAGAGGCGCAGGCGTCCGTCGGGCGAGGTGAGCACCGAAGCCGAAAGGGGAAGCGTCCAACGCCAGCGTTCCGACCCTGGCTCGTCGAGGGCGTCACGCAACGCATCGACGGCCTCCTCAGAGGCCAGGTAGCGCTCGTTGTCGGTCGGCGCCGAAGCCACACGACCCAGCAGTTCGGTGAGGCGTTGCTGATGGGCCGCCATACGCGCCTTGTCCTGTCCCACAGCCGCGCCGGACAGACACAGCAGCATTACGGCCGCCAACAGATATTTTACATAATTCATAACACATTTAACGCGACCCATCCCTTTTTATTGCCATCCGCACACGAAATAGTTTTCAACACATCCCCGCCGAGGTGGGTGCCGGGGTGGCCCGACGTTGCTACGATGTGGGCCCGACCGACATCGGAGAGACGTCGCCCCCGGGACGGTCGGCGGAGCGGGAGGAGGCGAGTTCACAGGTTGTTGATAAATAAGATTTGGCAGAGTCGTGGAAAAAGTGTACTTTTGTCATTCAATAAAAGCTCCCGGAACAGGAGCAAGAGATTGATTATTAATAATAAAATATAAATATAACAATGGAAATTACAGGTAAACTTATTCAGATTCTGCCCGACGTGCAGGGTGAGTCGCAGCGTGGTCCGTGGATTCGCGGAGGTTTTGTCATCGAGACGGGAGACGACTATCCCCGCAAGGTGGCCTTCACCGCCTTTGGCGAACAGCGGGTGGCGATGGTGAAAAACATCCCGATGGGCCAGCTGGTGCAGGTGACCTTCACCCCCGAGAGCCGCGAGTTTAACGAGAAGTGGTATACCGACCTGCGCTGCTCCAACATCCAGCCCTTCGTACCGGGCCAGATGCCTCCCGCCACCACAGGTTACACCTGGGCCGGCAACCAGCCTCCCGCACAGGGTGTCGCCCCGCAGCAGCCTGCCGCTCCCGCCGCTCCTGCCGCCCAACCCGCCGCTTTTGCTTCGGCTCCCGCCATGCCCGCCTCGGGCGACGACGACCTGCCGTTCTAAAGTTCAAGGTTTATGGACAAGGCTGACGTCAGGAAGCGGATGCGCGAGCTGAAACGTGCTGTGCCGCCCGAAGAGAAGCTGCGCCGGAGCGAGGCGATACTACGCCAACTGGAACAGCTACCCGAGTGGGACGCCGCCCGCGTGGTGTTGCTCTACTGGTCGATGGCCGACGAGGTACAGACGCACGACTTTGTGAACAGATGGTACAAGGACAAGGTGTTGCTTCTGCCCTGCGTCGACGGCGACGACCTGGTGCTGCGGCAATACACGGGGCCCGAGTGCCTGGTGGCCGGAGAGCAATTCGGCATCGGGGAGCCCACGGGGCCCATCTGGACAGACCTCGACGCCATACAGATTATCATCGTACCCGGAGTAGCCTTCGACCGCAGCGGCAACCGCATGGGCCGCGGACGCGGCTTCTACGACCGCATGCTCAAGAGCACCGTGGGCGCCCTCAAGATAGGTATCGCCTACGACTTCCAGATGCTCGACGAGATACCCGTGGAGCCGCATGACGTGAAGATGGACCGAATAATCACAGAACACTAACCAATAAACACCGGACATTGCCATGCCCATGTTTTACACCCCCAAGCCGCGCCAATTCAAATACAAGCCGCGTTTCTACGACCCCGAGAAGGAGAAGTGGGAGGCGCTGAAGCAGAAGTATGCCGACGAGCGGGAGAAAGAGGAACTGGAGAAGGGAATCGCGGAAAGCGGAGAGGGGAATGCCGACCTCGAGTATTTCCAGCGCCGCGTGCGTGAACTGGACCGTTCGGAGAGCCGCAAACTGACTTGGAAAGACGCCTTCCGCAAACGCGAGATGCCAAAGTTCAACTACCAGCCACGCTTCGCACAGACAGAAGAGGAAGGTACCGGCGAACATCTGGCAAGCTTCAAGAAACGGGGTGCCAATATCAAACGCCGCTTCGACGTGAGCGACACCAACTACATGAAACCCATCCCTGCAGGCCGCATCATGCTTTACGCGCTGCTGGTATGCCTGTTACTTTACTGGATTCTATTTTAAACAATGACAATCGAAGTACTTAAATCGAAGATACACCGTGTGACGGTGACCGAAGCCGACCTGGATTATATAGGCAGCATCACCATTGACGAAGCACTGATGGAAGCCGCCGGCATCATCGAGAACGAGAAGGTGGAGATATACAACATCACCAACGGCGAGCGGTTCGCCACCTACGCCATCCGCGGCGAACGCGGGACGGGCGTGATAGGCATCAACGGTGCCGCCGCCCACAAGGCTATGGTGGGGAACCTGCTCATCATCGCCTCCTATGCCCAGATGACGCCCGACGAGGCTGCCACATGGCATCCCACCGTCATTTTCCCCAAAAACAACCAGCTGTGAGCGACGCCACAAAAAAGAAGAACAGCCGCTGGGGCGACGTGCTGAGGCTCGTCGTGTTCCTCGGCGTCGGCGTCTTCTTCATCTACTGGTTCCTGCTGAAGCTGGACGCTGAGCAGAAAGCCGCCATCTGGCAGTCGTTCCGTGAGGCCGACTACTGGTGGGTGGCGGTGGCCATGCTGTGTGCGCTGCTGAGCCACTTCGTGCGTGCCCTGCGGTGGCAGCTGCTGTTCCATCCCATAGGGTTGCGTCCGTCGCTGACGCACACCTTCGGCTCGGTAGTGGTGGCCTATCTGGGCAATCTCGCCTTTCCGCGTGCCGGAGAGGTGATGCGATGCGCCACATTGCGCACCAGCGAAGGCATACCCGTCGAGAAGTCGTTGGGCACCGTAGTGACCGAGCGCCTCATCGACATGCTGGCCTTCGCGCTGGTGGTGGTGGTGGGACTGCTGGCGATGTTCGGCAAAGCCAAAGACTGGCTGTACGACACCTTGTCGGAACGCTTCACGTCGCTGCCCAACATGTTCATGATCGGCGGCACGCTGGTGGCGCTAGCCGTAGCGGCATTCCTTTTCTACAAGCTCTTCTGGAAGCGTCTGCTGCACATCAAATTCTTCAAGAAAGTGGACGACCTGGTGCGGGGCATGATTGACGGGGTGAAGAGCATCTTCCACCTCGGCGGCCGCCGCACGGCGCTGTTCATCGTATACAGCGTCGTCATCTATCTGCTTTATATCCTCGGCGGCCTCATCATCTTCCAGGCCTTCGACGAGACGAAGTGGCTAGGCTTTACCGCCGCCTTCGTGGTGTACCTCTTCGGTTCGGTGGGCATGACCTTCTCGCAGGGCGGCATTGGCGTTTATCCCGTGCTGGTGCAGCTGGCCCTCGACATCTATGGCATTCCCATGGAGGTCGGCGCTGCCTGTGGATGGATGCTCTGGAGCTCGCAGCAGGCAGTGGTCATCACCGTGGGCGCCGCCTTCCTCATCTACTTCAGCCTAAAGAAACGCCAACAAAACCGGAAAAACTAAAAATTAAAAATTAAAAGTTAAAGAAGTAAAAGAGAGATAGGAATCCTTTAACCATCAAACCGAAAACAGTAAACTTTAAATATAAAATGGAACACACACGTTGCCTTATCATTGGTTCTGGTCCTGCCGGCTACACGGCTGGCATCTACACCTCACGTGCCGATATCAAACCCGTCCTTTACGAAGGTGAGCAGCCCGGCGGTCAGTTGACCATCACCACCGAGATCGAGAATTTCCCCGGCTACCCCGAGGGGGTTGCCGGCACCGCCATGATGGAAGACCTCAAACAGCAAGCCCAGCGCTTTGGCTGTGATGTACGCACGGGCTACATCCGCGAGATCGACCTCAGCCAGCGTCCCTTCCATTGCAAAGACGACCACGGCAACGAGTTGGAGGCCGAGACGGTCATCATCGCCACCGGCGCCAGCGCCCGCTGGCTGGGATTGGACAGCGAACGTCAGTTCTATGGTGCCGGCGTGTCGGCCTGCGCCACATGCGACGGCTATTTCTACCGCAACCAAGAGGTGGCCGTAGTGGGTGGCGGCGACACCGCCTGTGAAGAAGCCAACTACCTGGCTGGCCTCTGCAGCAAAGTATATCTCATACACCGTCGTGACGAGCTGCGCGCCTCCAAAGCCATGCAGCACCGCGTGCTCACCAACCCCAAGATTGAGATGTGCTGGAACAGCCGTCCCGCACAGATACTGGGCACCGACCTCGACGGCGTCACCGGCATCGAGCTGGAAGACACCAAGACCGGCGCCAAACGCACCCTCGACGTCACCGGCGTCTTCATCGCCATCGGCCATAAGCCCAACACCGACTTCCTCGGCGGGCAGGTGGAGCTCGACGAGCAGGGCTATATCAAGGTGAAGCACCCGTCGGCCGCCACCAACGTGCCGGGCGTCTTCGCCGCGGGCGACGTGTGCGACCCCAACTACCGTCAAGCCATCGTGGCCGCAGGCAAAGGGGCTTCGGCAGCCATGGATGTGGAACGTTTCCTGCAGGAAAACTGAGATGACTGACAAAGGAAATAAGGCGACAGGAGGCAAGGAAACAAGACATTTCCTTTCCATGCTTTTACTGCTGCTATTTATTTCCCACGCCTCTCTTTCCCAAGCCCAGGTGCGCACCAGGCCCACGTCGGGTGGCGAAATGCCCGTGCTCACAGGGGCGGGCACACTACAATCCGGCTCTCTTCAAAACCCCATGGGCCACGGAAACGCCTTCCCTGGCGACAGCACACAGACGCAGAACGACACCTCGGCAACCAAGGGGTTGGTATACAACAAAGAAGTGCCCGATTCGGTATTGCGGCAGAAGGTATTCCTCTTCCACCACCGCACCGCCCGCATCTGGATTGACGAGGTGTGGAATCCCACCCTCGACCCCACCGGGGCTCAGTTCAGCGACCCCTTGGATGCCCTCAACGGGAACTACTACCTCGGGAAAGGCTCTCTCGGACATCCCCACATCGGCCTCTTCCACGCCCCGGCCGACGGACTACGGCGACGCTTGCAACCCGACCTCTATGCCGGCTACGCCTACACCATGGGCAACATCGACTTCTACCAGACCCTCACGCCGTTCAGTGTCCTCAGCTACGGTGGCTCGCTGGCCAAAGACCACAGCCTCCTCATCAGCCACACGCAGAACATCATGCCCGGCTGGAACGCAGCCTTCAACTACCGCCTCTTCAATCCCGAAGGGGTGTACACATCGTCGGGCGCGCTGAACAACTACCTCTCGGCCACCACCAACTACTTCTCCTACGACTCGCGTCTGCAAGCCTCGGCGGCCCTCATCTGGCAGGCATTCAATATCGACGAGAACGGCGGCCTGAGCAACGACGACATCTTCATCCATCAGCTGCAGAGCAACCGCGCCGGAATTCCCGTAGCGATGAGCAACCGCGGCTCCCTGCAGCGCAATCTGGCCGCCATGTGGAGCGTCAGCTACAGCTTCGAACGGCAGAGCGACGCCTACCGCCACCGCGACAGTCTCCTTCTGGTGCAGGTCAACGACAGCACCACGCGGCTCGACACCATTGACCTCGTCGACACCATCCCGCTGGGACACCCCCATGTGCTCAACCCCGGCGTCGTGGGGCTGGAACTCAACTACGACCGGCAGAAACGCGTCTTCACCGACAGCACCCTCTGGCGCGAGCAGACGGCCACCCTCTTCTGGACCAACGACGCCTATGCCGCCCACCGCTGGCACAACCCGCTGAAAGTGACCGTCGGCCTCCAGCCGCGCTACCTGCGGGCCGTCATCCTGGGCGACACCCTGCGCAGCTACTCGTGGCTCAACTCCTTCGTCCACGCCGAGGTGGCCCTCTGGAAGGCAACCCTCGGTCTCAATGGCGAGCAGAACGAGAACCCTTGGTCGGACAAGGGACGTGACCGTCGTTTGGAAGCATCGCTCTCCATGCCCTTCGACTCGGCTGGACATACCCGCCTCTCTGTCGCCGCTGTGCTGCAGGACAAGGCGCCCGACCTGCTCCTGGTATACGACCATCGGAATCAACATGCCGACCAGCTACCCGCCAACATCGTCACCCAGCGCTACTCGCTGCACTTCACACACCGCGAGACGGTCGACTTCAACGCCAGCGCCAGCCACCTGAGCCACAACACTTGGTACGACACCGCCCTGACGCTTCACGAAGGAACCAGCGACCTCTGGCTGCTGCAGGCCTCGCTGCTGCTACGGCTCTCGGTGGGACCGATACACCTCGACATGCAGCAACTGCTACAGCACTCGACCGATACCGAGCAGTTGCCCGTACCGCTGTGGGCCACCAAGAACTCGCTCTACGCCGACTTCCCGCTCTTCCACGGCACCTTGAGAGCACAGACGGGTATCGACTTACGCTATCACACAGCCTACCACGCCCCTTGCTACGACCCCTCCATAGGTCTCTTCCTGCAGCAGGATGCCATCACCGTGGGCAACTACCTCTGGGGCGATATATTCATCAACCTGCAGGTGAAGCGTGCCAGCATCTATCTCAAGGCCGGCCACCTCAACGCCCTCTGGGAGAACCCCGCCACCTACTTCCTCCTGCCCCACTACCCGGGACAGAAGTTTGGCCTACAATGGGGACTCACCTGGTGCTTCTTTGACTAACAAGCGAAATCATAAATAAAGTTAAAAAGAGAAAGCCTGTAATTTTATGTCCAAAATTCGGGTTATTATATATGTATAGAAGCACGCAACAAACACCCGCTCCACCTAGTCACCACACATAACAGACAGACTATAAACAAAATAGAAAATAGTTACCAATAATTGAAAAAAAATAAGTAACTTTGCACTCGAATTAATAATGTCAAAAACATTAACAATAACACATAAACAGATGAAAAAAGCAATCCTCCTAATCGCCGCAACGCTGGTGCTATGCAACACCATGAAGGCTCAGGACCTGGCTTTGGCCTCCACCCCCGTTTCCCCAATGCAGCTCAGCCTTACTGAAAACATTCAGTCCGACCTGAACAGCATCTACACGCTCCCCATGCCTGAATCCGACCTTCTAGTCAACAATCAATTCAACACGCAGCAATACGCATCGCGCAAAGGCTGGGGCATCTTCTGCATCGTTTCGGGCGCTTCGACCATGCTTGGCGGTATTTCGGTATGGGCATTTGCCAGCATGTTCAACAAAACTACTGAGCAAGCCGGCCAGATGTCGGGCTTCGAGGACGACCCTGATTTCCAGCAGGGACAAGAAATGGCTCAGACTGTCGGCAATGGAGTGAAAACCATAGGTATCATCGGTACCGTCGCTGGTGCCGCCCTGGTGGGTACGGGTATCTGGCTCGTGTCGTCCGATGGTGGCGGTTCATCCCGCGGCCATCATCGCAGCCACGGCCGCCGTGGTCACCGCAGAGGTCACCGCAGACATGCCGACCTCTTCCAGCAGCCCACCGTCGAACCCGACTGGGGACTCTGCCTCAACGCCACCCCCACCTCTGCCGGACTCTCGTTCGTATTCTAATAAAGTTTACTGTTTATAGTTTACTGTTTACAGATAATATAGGCTGGCGCAAACATCAACGCGCCAGCCTATTTCTTTTGCAAGGCAAAAAAGAAAAGTAGTTAAGACAACCTACCAAGCGGTGGTATTGTCTTAACTACTTAACTACTTTGACTACTTAACTACTAAAACTACTCCTTGCTGCTGATGAAGGGGTACTTGTAGTCGCGGGCGGGGTCGAAGGTCTCCTTGATGGCCTGCGGGCTCACCCAGCGCAGCAGGTTGAGGTAGGAGCCGGCCTTGTCGTTGGTGCCGCTGGCACGTGCACCGCCGAAGGGCTGCTGGCCGACGACAGCTCCCGTGGGCTTGTCGTTGAAGTAGATGTTGCCTGCGGCATTCTTCAGCAGGTCGTAGCCGGCGCGCAGAGCCCTGCGGTCGGTGGCGAAGATGGCACCCGTGAGGGCGTAAGGCGAAGTGGTGTCGCACAGCTGGCAGGTCTTCTCATAGTCCTTGTCGTCATAGACATAGATGGTGATGATGGGTCCGAAGATCTCCTCGCACATGCTCTTGTAGTCGGGCTTCTTGGCCAGGATGACGGTAGGCTCGATGAACCAGCCCTTCTTCTTGTCGCATTTGCCGCCGAACACTATCTCGGCATCCTTGCTCTTCTTGGCGTGGTCGATATAGGCCTTGCAGTTGTCGAACGAAGCCTCGTCGATAACGGCGT
>JAEEGL015048081.1_pt1 | contig 20334 bp, 18 predicted proteins | sample 9134231 | NCBI WGS metagenome assembly JAEEGL01 (sample SAMN16246548, study PRJNA631951) | gut metagenome | biome: gut microbiome; feature: rumen; material: fiber-attached | host: Bos | place: Iran: Karaj | collected 2018-10 | reverse complement strand
TCATTGTTCATGCTGTCGCGTATAATCTTTTTACGGTGCAACCCGAGTTAGCGGGGATAAGCGCCCATTAGGCAAGGCTTGACCGAAAAAATCCATCCGCAGGACTGGCCAAGTTTTATGCGCAGCGTCAAATTTTGTGGATTATTTCGAGGCAACTGTGCATGGCCTTGACGGGCAGCGGCCCGCACTAACTTTGCATCGGAAAAAATTGTACATGAGCGACAGGCGGCAATGGCAATGATGACATTTTGTTTCATCAATGCGGCTTCACGGTATCATGACTCTCTCGTCAAGCAGAGGGCCGTGCATAAAGACAGCAAAGGAGGAATCGCCCATCACGGGCGTTTCCCTCCTTACCTTGATCCAGAATAGAACCGCCATTAGCGGTTTCTATGATCTTTTAAAATTTTTCTTAAAATAGCATCAACAACTGGTAACTTACACTAAGTTTCTTTATCTTTGCAGTTCACATTTCATAACTAATTTCTTAACAATAATAACAGCGCCATGGGTAATCTATTTAAAAAACTTTTTTCTTTTGGGAAAAAATCTGAAACCGATACTTTTAAAGCAAGTGAGGCAAGCGAGGCAAACGAAATAATTAGGACAAGCAAGCCAAGTGAGAAATGTGATAATACATTGTCTGATAATAAATTCATCAAAGTAGATTGGGCAAAAATTGAGAAGTTTGCAAGAGAAGATCCTGAACGAGCGAAAGAATTTATTCAAAGAGTTGTAAATAGTGGATGGGATGAGACGCCAAGGTCGGATTATGTGATGGCTTATTGCCTACAATCTTATGTGGAATTTGATTGTAAAGAAAACGATCTGCCTATAGTCCGGAAACCGATGGATATAACTGCCGCTTTGACAACTCGTAGTTGGTTGGCAAAATATATAGAAGAATGTCCTGAAGATCAAAAGAGTGCTGTTCATAATTATCTGATGTCCATGGAGATTGCACTGATGCAGATGTTCGTGACAATCAATGCAACTGGAGATGGTTCGTCAAAACATCCTTTTGTCGTTGTATCAGTAACAGACGAATATGCCTTTATGAGAGAATTTCTTAAGTTGCCAAAGCACACGAGTCAAGCTTTAATGAGTAATAATTGTGATAAGTTTACTTTGTCTGGGACAAGCGAAAAGTACCAAAGCAACGAAATCTACTTTGAAATAACACGTGTACTTCAAAAGGAGCAAGAAATGTTTGGTTAATGAAGACAAATAGAAGGATAAAATTAGCAACGAGACTTATCTTGTTGGCCGTTGCAGCTATTGCAGGCATGATATATGTTTGCAATGCTAAGGTTGCCAGTGCTTCTGCCGACCGTTGCTTCGAAAGTGTTGATTCATTGCCAGAGTGTGAGACCGGGGTTCTGCTTGGTACAAGCATTAGGGGGCGTTATACTGACGTTAATCCGTATTTCAGGCCTCGCATCAATGGAATTCTTGACCTTTATCGAGCTGGCAAGATCAAGCGTGTATTCATTACGGGAGACAGTGCCAGTGTAGACTATAACGAACCACGATGGATGGCCGATACGCTTATTTCTGAAGGTGTTCCCGCTGAAGTAATATTCTTGGACTTCAAAGGTTCCCACACGCTAGAGTCTGCGAAACACGCGGCTGAATTCACTGGAGGACAACCTTACATCGTGGTTTCTCAGCGGTTCCACAATGAGCGTTTCATTTATATGGCTCGCCAACAAGCTGCTGATGTGTGGGGACTTAATTGTGGCAATTACATGCACAGTAACGTTCTACAGTTACGTCAACGATGCCGTGAATACCTGTCACGTGTTAAAGCGGTAATGTTTGATTAATTTGTAAAATGTGTTACCTTTGCACCAAATAATAAACAGAGCATCAATTATGAAAAAGATAATAGTTCTATTCGTGGTCGTTATATCAAGTTTTTGTCTGATTGGTAGTGTGTCTGCACAGATCATTCATCGCCAAAAGTCAAAAACCGAAAAGCAGAGCACTCAACAATCCTCTCAAAAGTCTACTGGACTAAAAACATTGTTTAATAACAACTTAGGCAATTATCCGTATGAGTTTAAGATGTTTGAAAATAAGGTGGTTCGCATTCGCTTATGTAAGATCATGGGCGAGAAACAGTTTAAATATCTTGTTAAAGAGCTCAGTGATGTCCAGACCCCAATTGAATACGAGAATTTTTGCTATTATACATGGACGATGAAAGCACATAGTGGAGGAGAGTATTCAGCGACTATTTGCTATAATCCAAAGCTTGATGCAATTGCAGTAACAACCTGCATCAATGGAGATTACAAATCCTATGGGGAAAAAGGATTTTATGTGCCCGAAGATATGCTTCGCTAAAAGGCGATTATGTTTTTGAGCAATCGCTTCTTGTGGAATTGAATGAACATTATTCTGGTGATAACTCAATATTTAAGGTAGAATTAGAGCTGGCGTCAAAATAGATAATTCGTTCCTGATATCCATCAGATTTCACTCTAATTAAGTGATTACTTGCAGTTATTTGATAAATGCCATTGGCATTTCCTAAATTGTGACCATCAACGAACAATTGAGCATTTTGAACATTGCAAGTAAATGCCACATTTTCATATCTGATTCTTGTCATTCTAAAGTCAAACGATGTGCTGCCAGCGTTGACCTGAATGTTTGTTGTATAGTCATCATATCCTTCTGAAACAAGTTTCACTTGATGACTTCCTGCATTGAGTGAATGAGTGCCCTTGGGATGGCCATAGTCTTTGTCGTCAATATACAAGTCTGCATCAGGGACGTTGCAAGAGATAGTCACTTTGTAAGTATTCGGCTCGGTAGAGCTATTGGTGGGGATTGATGACTGAGAGGATAAAGAACCAGAATTCGAACGAGATGGTTTTGATTCCCTATCGGATGGGGACGTATCAGCTTTCCTGCTCTTACTTTTCTTAGATGAAGAAGGACTCTTTGATTTCGAGCTGTCAGCATTGGATGGCTTCGAAGGAATTTTATTAGTATTTTTTGAATCGTTATTTTTTGTTGTCTGCTCGGTTTTCTGTTTCGATCGTTTAATCGTTTGAGCGTTGGTTAAGCCGCCGATAAGCAGCAACATTGAGAACAATATGATGATGTATTTCTTCATAATCGAACTGTTTTAGAATTAATCTGCTGCGAGGCACAAGTCGAGGCTGTCGTTGTCGCCAGTGGCGGATATTCTCTTTCTGCTTCCGTAGATAGGTGGAAGTGATTGTCTGTTTTGGTGCTCAGTTGGCGATGAAGATGCGAGACGCCGCGCTTACAGCAATCACTACGCGTCGTGTCTTGAATGCGGATATCATTCATATCTCCTCATTCCCCGAACCAATTCCTCATATATGTCTTGGCGTCATTGCTACCCTGAGCGATTGCCTTGAGCAGTAGGGACTTGGCTTCGTCGAGGTTTTTAGTAACGCCATGACCATAATAATAGCATTTCGCCAAACTAATTTGACCGAACTCATTGCCCTGGTTTGCTGCCTTGCGGTACCACTTCACCGCCTCGTAATAGTCCTGGGTGACACCAAAGCCGTTGTAGTAGCAATCGCCCAATGTGCGTTGATTCCAAGGATCACCTTGTTCTGCCGCCTTGCGGTACCACTTCACCGCCTCGTAATTGTCCTTGGCGACACCACGACCATATTTGTAGCATTCGCCCATTTTCCATTGTGCCCAATCATCTCCCAGTTCTGCCGCCTTGCGGTACCACTTCACCGCCTTGGTATAATCTTGCGTTTTCCCGTGCCCACCAAATTCATAGTCCAAACCAATTTTAGCAATCTGGTTTGCTGTCAACCCCTCAAATTCGTTTGTTGCACGTTTCTTAGCAGGAGACTGATTGTTCTGCTTCTGAGTCTTTTCAGTCTTGGTTTTCTGCTTTGGGCGCTTAATTGTTTGAGCGTTAGTGGTCATGGGAAAAAGCAAGACCACTACCAAAAATGAAATTGCGTATTTAAGTAACCGTTTCATGATTTTGAAATTTGTTCTTATTTATCCCTACCATATTCCAATTCTGAATCTACCGTGCCGTCGGGGCTGTACCATTTGCCGGTCCAAGGCTGGTTCTTATCGTAAGTGCCCTCGAAATAGTAGCCGTCTTCCTTGACGGTATAACGTCCTTTTTCGAGGTGGTCTTCAACAAATTGGCCACGGAAAACATCGCCATTGGACAATGTGAGTTGCGCATTATTGTCACTTCTCAATCCATTCTCAAACTTTCCTTGATAAACACGTCCATCGGCATAGGTGGCTATACCCTCCACGGGTAACACGTGAAGCGAGTCGGTCTTGTCCACAGTACCTGTAAAGGTGATTTTGGCCTTAATCGGGGCATTAGCATTGCGCATGTAATCCCACTCGCTGATGTTAAGCGTGGTATCTGTTACCTGTTGGATGGGAGACACATTGCTCTTCCCATTAGTGCTGGCACGTTGATTAAAAAACCAGAGTGCAGCACCAGCAACAAGTAGTGCGACAAGGGCCATCAGAGCGTATTTAACAACAGGATTCTTTTGCCCTGTAGGCTTTTGCGGCTTAGCATTAGGCTGAGAAGCGGCCTGACGATTTGCCGTGGCTTTAGGTTGAGGTTCTATTATTGGCTTGGGTTCTTCAAGTGATTCTTTCTCAACACTTGTTACGTCTCCTGCATTTCCCTCGAGCATTGTAAGTACATCACGCATCGATTGTGGACGGTCAATGCGACGGGGCTGCATCAGATGCTGAATGAGGGAAATCGTCTCACGAGTCACACCGCGTTTACGTAACGACTCGACTGGCAAACCTTCGTTGAGCACACGTGATGCCTTTGGCGGTGTTTCGCCTGTAAGCAATTTATATAAAGTAGCCCCAAGAGCATAGATGTCGAGTGTCGCCTGAAAGTCTTTGCTATCATCGGCATCGCCTTGTTCGGGCGGAGCATATCCGGGTGTGCCTAAGCCTATCGTGGTGCTGGATTCGGGTTCGCCGCTGGCTTCATACTGCTTACTCAGCCCAAAGTCAATAAGCTTGAGAGTATGCGCTTCATTACTTTGACGCATGACGTTCTTTGGCTTTAGGTCAAGATGCAGCATGTGGCGGCTATGCATATAATCGAGGGCTGAGGCTATCGCTCGAGCATCAGCAAGTGCTTCTCGCTCTGGTAGACCGCCCTTGCGAGAAGTGTAGCTGTCAAGTGTCTCACCATCGATGTATTCCATAACATAGTAGTGAGTGCCCTTGGTATTAAAAGTCTCAAGCACACGAACGATGCCGTCGTGCTGCAAGTGTGACAAGTTAACGGCCTCCCGACTAAACTTGATACCATACTGCTTTGCCAGTTTGCTGTCGGTTGTCGAGGTCACCGTCCCGTCTACACGACGCGTGTTGAAGTCCTGCATGAAAAACTCCTTGATACAAACGTCTGCAGATGTGGTGATATCCCCTAACGGGCCCTTCACGGTAACGGGCATTGATGCGCGGTAAGTGATACCGAAGCTACCTTGTCCAAGCACTTCACGGATAGTGTAAGTGGTAGTTGGGCTCTGCAGTAATGTGCCAGGTTGTAGATGTGTACTCATTGTGTTAGTTGTTTATTATCAAGGAATATGTTATGGTTTAAATTTGGTGTGGCAATAGGGGCATTCACCGTCTTGCAGCACAAATCTGAAGTCTTTTACGCCCAAGAAACGCTTGCATTTGGGGCACAAATAATTGTCGTGGATATAGTCGTTGAGCTCTTGTTGTTGACGTGTTTTCTTGTCCACATCGCGATACATGAGATAGATAAAGGCTGCCACTAAAACTGCTGCAACGCAGTAAAGCACCAGTCTCGCACTCTCCATTCCAGGTATTGACCCCACAATCATAGCCACCATCGTTAGGATACCGGTTGCACCGCGGCCGACGTTCAGCATTTGAGCACGACGTTCGATGCGCAATTTACGCTCCTTATAATCATTCCATACAGCTTCGAGCGGCGCCACGCTCATAGGACGGGGCACAGCTGCTATGATATCCGCAAGGGGCAAGCAATAGCCATCGGCGCCCAGGGTCACACTATCAGTCTCTTTTAATGCTTTTGATTGGATGGTAAGCCCATTGACCGATGTGGTATTCTCGCCTGGTTTAAGATTGGTGATGGTAAAACTGTCTGAATCGGCATCATAGTCTATTCGGCAGTGTTGTCGACTCACAGACAAGGGTACAGAGCCATCCGTGCCGAATAGCTTAAACTGCTTGCCGAATACCACTCGCAGTTTTGATGTTTCTTGGTCGCGCCCTATCGTCAACTGTATCATTGCCGTATCAGTATTTGAGTTTGAGCACTAATTCACGCAAGTCGCGTATGGCTTGGGCCGAAACCTTGATACCCTCGCTGAATGTGCGCTGGTCACTCAGCACTATGAGCTGTTGAGGGATATCAAGCCTATATATATAGTCCAGATTGATGATGCAGCTCTTGCCGATACGTACCAATCTGCAGGGCTTGCCCTGCATCGCTTTATCGATGAGTTCAAGAATGTGCTGCATGGTCATTGTTACAGTTATCGCAGCACGGTTGCAGGAGACGATGCGACAATAGTTGCCGTCGGCAGCGATATAGACGATGGCTCCCATGTTGAGCCGGAGCATCTGATCGCGAAAATTAAGAATGAGATATTGGTCGTTCATCGTATAATTCAAATTTTAGACGCAAAAATACAGTTTTTTGTCTAATGTGACAAAATCTGAAAGTGATTTCGTCAGTAAATCGCCTCAATTCACACAAAAACTTGTTCAAAAGTTGTTAACTCGTTAAGCATGATATTATTTTTGCATCAGAATAATCAACCCTTTTTATAGATTTCTAAAACAACAATCATTATGGCAGCTATTGACGAAACCAAGTTTGAGAATACTCAGAACAATGAGAACTCTTCCATCCAGCAATCAGTTGATGAAACGAATAAGTCCAAGGGTAGCACTGTTGGCAAAATCATTGCCATAGGTGGAGTGTCTGGCGTTTTGCTGGGCGCAGCAGCCGAACTTTCGTTTGATCATCGTCCCGAAGGAAATAACGATGAAAGCGGAATGGCAAACAGCGGTGAGGCCACCGAAGATATGAGCTTTGCAGAAGCATGGAGTGCAGCTCGCGCTCAAGTTGGTCCTAACGGCACCTTTGAGTGGCATGGTAACGTTTATAGCACAGCCACTGCCGACGAATGGGCAGCAGCTCATCACGTTTCGCGTGAGCCATCTGCAGTAAACGACACGCCAATGGAAGATACCTATCTGGCTAACGCTGATACACACCATGCTCCTACCCAAGTAAATGATGATGGTGTATTGGATCCTAGCGAAGTGCAAGTGCTCGGTGCAAGTGTTCATCAAGAGAATTATGGAAGTGAAACCGTGTCAATGGGATTGGGAATCGCCGAAGGTCATGCCGCTATCGTATTTGATGCTGACAATGATGGATACGCTGATGTGTTAGCCGTTGACCGCAACGACAATTTGGAGTTTGAGCGTCATGAGTTAGAAAATGTGCATGGCTCTGGCATTACCATGGGTCAGGCACATCAATCAATGGCCAGCGCATCTGCTCAAATGGCTTCTGCTCCCGTTGGTGCTGCTCCTGATTTTAGTGCCGACGAAGTGCAGGTACTTGGTGTGAGAACCATTGATGTAGAAGGCGAACCGATGGTAGCCGGAGGAGCCATGGTTGACAATCATTTCGCAGTAGCGGTCGATGCCACAGGAGATGGCCAGTTTGATATTGGCATCATTGATCAGAATGACGACAACATGTTCAGCGAGAATGAGGTTTACGACATCCGCGACCAGCAAGTTGGAGTTAGAGAGTATGTGGAGCAAGCCGAGCATCCAATGGTTAATGTTGGATATGAGCATCAAGATGATGCGACTGACTCAGGAATGCCTACTGATGACAATTTAATTGACATTTAATGATTCGTACTCATGCCCGAAACGAAAAAAGAAACGATTCAGTGCCCGACGTGTGGCCTTGTGATGGCCATCAACTTTAGTCCTGCCGTCCTGCAGAAGACGTTAGAGTGCCCACATTGCCACACGAACAGGAAAGTTGCTGAATACCTGCTTTACCGAGGGCCTTCCATAACAAAGAAGGAAGAGGGTTCCACGCAGGTTGTCCGCGGTGCTTTACCAAAACAGGCTCAACTTACCGACTTGAGCACAGGCCGCAGCTATACACTGCAACTGGGAAAAAACACGTTGGGACGCAAGGCGGGAACCTCAGATGCTTCAGTGCAGATTGAAACCACCGATAGCTTTATGAGCCGCAACCACATCGGCATAGACGTAGAGAACCAAAACGGTGGAATCTACTGCGTGCTTTACAATACCCGCAACCGAAACAAAACACTTGTGAACGGTAATCGGGTTGAAGAAGGTGATCGCATTGAACTGCAAAACGGCACCATTATCACATTAGGAAACACGCAACTAAAGTTTACGCTCCAATGAAATTTGAGATATACTGTCCGCTCTGTATACATGAGCTAGGCAAACGTGATAACCAGGAAGATACAATATATCCAAGCGTAGGCAAGGCCACTGAAGCCGACCGGGTCTTTGTCCTTTGTGACGGAATGGGCGGTGCCGAACATGGAGAGGTCGCCAGCGCTACTGTGGCTGGTGCTGTCGCCTCTAGTCTACAGGAGTCGCTGAACCAATGCGAAGCCACACCGCGACAGATGCTGAAGTTGGCTATTAATGATGCTTATGATGCGCTGGATGCCCGTAATACATCAGAGGAAAAAACTTCAGCTAAAACGATGGGCACCACTCTGTGTGTGCTCATGTTGCATGATGGCGGTGTGCTCATGGCTCACATCGGAGACAGCCGCATTTATCATGTGCGCCCCTCTTCGAGAAGTATTCTCACCAAAACACGCGATCATTCGATGGTGCGTGACATGATTGAGCTGGGCGAAATCACTCCTGAGCAAGCAAAAAGCGTCAACTACCGCAATATCATCACTCGCGTGATGCAGCCTCATACCGATCGCGATCCGTCACAAATCGATGAGACCACAGATGTTCTGGCTGGAGACTACTTCTACCTATGCAGTGATGGCATGCTTGAGCAGATGGACGATGAACAGCTGCTCGAAATCCTGTGTTCAAGCGACCTCACCGACCAACAGAAGCATGACACACTTCGACAGGCCACTGCTGATAACAAGGACAACCACTCAGCAATCCTGATTCACATAAAGAGTGTGGAAGGTGAACCTGTAATCTATGACGAGGAAGGAGACGAAGCAACAGACGAGGTTGAAAACTTTACCGACGCGATCACGGATGAAGGGGCAAAACCTGGTTCTCCTGTGATGCCAAGCGCCAGTCCGAAACGAAGTAGTGGCCGTGGATGGCTTTTAGCCTTGGCGGTTGTCATTATCGCTATGGCTGCTGCCTTCCTACTGATGCGTAACTGCACTCATCAAGACGAGCCAGCAGAACCGCCAGCCAGTGTGCAGCCCAAGCGCGCAGCCTCCAACAATGATGTTCCTAGTTGGAAAATAGAACGACAAAGTGCTTCCAAGAAGGCATCTCATTCATCTGGTACTAAAGCTTCTGGTTTAAACGACCAGGATGATTCAAGTCATTCTCAATCAGAGTAAGTGTTGCTCCACGCTAAATTCCTCATAACTATGACCTTGCCTGGGACCCTATCGGCAAGAGGAGCAGTTTGATGGAGAATGAAATTTATCTTCCTCTTTTTGATTTGAAACCGTCTGAAAGCCATTTGAATTTTCTTTCTATTGTTCTTTTAATTCTTTTCTTATTCTTGTCACATGATTTTATCATTCTGTTTTTCCAAATTATTTGCTTTTTTATGTCAATACCGAGGAGTAACAGGCTTATTAATAATACAAGGACAATTAAGACAGTTGCAATTTGCAGCACAAAACTTGGCATTTGTATGAAAAGCATGCAGCAAAGCAGCAGAAGAATGAAGGCGACAGCAGTAGAGACGAAACGGGTGAGAAGAGAATATTGCTTCAAAAACGCTTCATGTCTATACGTCTCATACTCAATCGGTTGATATATGCGCACATAAAATTCACTTGAAACTATTGGAACTAAAGTAACATCATTGGGTAGATCTAAAAAGGCTGGATTAATCTCTTTCAGTTCCTGGTCAATTAATTTGTCATTATAGTCATTGCTTTCCCATCTTAAATTGCATGGTTTCATCTTGTCATGCCAATACCATAGATTGTTGATATCAAATGCGATTTTATATAATTCGTCAGCAGTAAAGGCATCAGTCAAATAATCACCTCCAGACATAATTATTTGTCCTCCATATTTTGACAAATTATCGATTATTAGTTTGAACTTTTGTTCTTTTTGATTCTTTTCATTGGGATATCTGATTCGGCTACTACTCCACACAATAAAACGGAAAAATGCAGATAATTTATGCATGAAAGGAGTCACTATCATGTCATATCGATCATTTTCACGATTTCTTCTGTTGCCAATTTCAACAAAAACCAAAACGAATCCACCTGTAATAATTGAAGTTAGAATTGTTAACACGGTCTGGTATATTATCGCATATTCCATTTATAAATAGTTATTATAATGTTATTCTTGTCTTAATTTGAGCGAAATCTTTTTTCTTTACAGATACTGATGAGAGTACATATTCAATCACTTTAGCGCATCTATCGCATCTTGATAGCCCTGTTCGGCAGCTTTTTTGTACCATTCTCGGGCTTTCGAAATGTCTTTGTATATTCCTTCTCCATTCTCATACATTACGCCCAAATTGTATTGTCCTGCGGCGTAATCTTGCTCGGCGGCTTTTCTATACCATTTCACAGCCTCAACGTAGTCTTGAGGTACACCATGACCACAGTCATACATATAGCCTAGATTGCTTTGTCCTGCAGCATCACCTTGTTCGGCCGCCTTTCTGTACCATTTCACAGCCTCAACGTAGTCACGTCGTACGCCATGACCTCTTTCATACATAATACCAAGATTGTTTTGCCCGTCAGCATCGCCTTGCTCAGCCGCCTTTCTATACCATTTCACCGCTTCGTTGTAGTCTTTTGGCACGCCACGACCATTCTCATACATTACGCCCAAAAAGCATTGTCCCGAAGCATCACCTTGCTCAGCCGCCTTTCTATACCATTTCACAGCCTCAACATAGTCTTGAGGTACGCCATTGCCTTCGTCATACATTGTGCCTAAAAACAATTGACCAAAGGCATCTCCTTGCTCGGCGGCTTTTCTATACCATTTGACAGCCTCAACGTAGTCTTGAGGTACGCCATTGCCATCGTCATACATTGTGCCTAAATTCCTTTGCCCCATTGCATCTCCTTGCTCGGCCGCCTTTGTGTACCATTTTACCGCTTCTTTGTAGTCTTGAGTTACACCATCGCCATTGTCATACATTACGCCTAACGCATTCTGCCCTTTTGCATCTCCTCGTTCGGCTGCTTTTCTAAACCATTTTATGGCTTCATCGTAGTCTTGTTGTTCGTAGTATTCCTTGCCTATTTGATACTGCTCTTCAGAGGATATATAAAAATGCTTGAATAAGCCCACAGAAGTTACGGCAAGAACAATTGCTGCCATTGCACCAAGAACGACTTTTTTATGGTACCTTCTTAATTTAGATTTAGGAGCCCAGTCCTCTTTAGTATAGAAGCGGACTTTTTCTTGCGCTTGTGTTCCAGCAACATCATTGGGATTTGTTAGAGTCACATCGTTTTTGTTTGGCGATTGAATGAACAAGTCAACGCACTGTGGCCTCTCGTTGATATTGACGCACATTGCCTGAGTAATGATATCTTGAATGGATTGAGACACTTTGTCATCTAAGGTCGGTTTTGTACCTTGAGCACCCAAACTGATTGAAGTTGGAGGTGTTTTACCCATAACCAGGTAATAAAGTGTAGCGCCAAGTGCATAGACATCGCTGGCAGGAGAAAACTCACTGACTGACTGTTGGTACTGCTCGATTGGCGCAAAGCCCTCGCTCATGCCGATGGGTGTCGTGCTGGTTTCATTGCCTTGTGAATCATAGTTCTTACTGATGCCGAAGTCAATAAGCACAGCATTATCCTCTGCGTCAAGCAAGATATTGGCAGGTTTCACGTCATAGTGGCAAATATGCTTTTCTTCATGCATGTACTTCAATGCAGATGCTATCTGCCGGATGTATCTCATTGCCTTATATTCTGGCAAACGCCCTTGCTGTTTTACCAAGTCGCTCAAGGACCCTCCTGGAAGGAATGGCATAGAATAATAGACAGTGTCATTCTCTTCAAACACGTCAATGACACTAACGATGTGAGGATGATATAAGCCAGCCAATGTGCGGGCCTCTTTAATGAACTTCTCGCGATAACGCTCGACCTGTGCACTGCTACCAGTTGCAGGCACACTCACCGTTCCACTCGCCTCATCTCGCAAGCAGTTTTCTTTCATGAAGAACTCCTTGATAGCGACATCGCGCTTTAACGAGACCTGCTCGGCAAGGTAGGTTATTCCGAAGCCGCCTTGTCCCAGCACACGCTTGATTTTATATTTGCCACCCTGCAACAGGGAGCCTAGTTGAAGTTCATTCATCTTGATAATTAAAAGATACGACAGACAGTTATAGAAATCACAATACTCACATAGCTACACGCATACCAATATCTTTGTATTCAAATATGCGATTCCCGTCTGTTGACACTGGATGGATATATGAGTCGTTACAATAACTACTACCTAAAAAAGACAAAAACTCATTATTCGAAGAGCCAATAAAGACACACCATTCTCCAACATTGCCACTCATGTCAAACAATCCTAGTTCGTTAGGACGTTTTTTACCTACAGGATGAGTGCTTTTCTCGCTATTGCTCTTATTCCAAGCAACAAGATCCTTATCATTGCTGCCTGAAAACTTATAACCTTTGCTGTAATTACCGCCACATGCAGCATATTCCCATTCAGCATCTGTCGGAAGGCGAAAACCCTTCCCAGTTATAGCATTTAACTTACGTATAAATTCTTTACATTCTTCTTCTGATATGGATTCTACAGGGAGATCATCTCCTTTAATATGACTTGGATTATTCACCATTATCGCTTTCCATTGCTTTTGTGTTACTTCATATTTACTCATATAAAAATCTGATAATGTTACTTGATTGCTAGAATAGTTAGGGACATCACCCTCATTACTTGAGGAACCTTGCAAAAATGTTCCACCTTTGACTAAAACCATATTGTCAATTATGAGTTGAATCTCAGTAGTTATTTTGGGTAAACTATTGGATAATGCAACCCGAAATCCCAAGTTATTAAATCTATCTATGGGATTTAGACCCGCACGGAAGGAAACTCGGCAGTACCAGATTTTATTAAATTTACTACCTCCTCGGACTATTCGAACGTCACCAGACGATGGACCTTTTGGATTTGTTTGTTTTGTTTCAGTATAATCACCGAACCAATCTTGGCACCATTCAAAGACATTACCACTCATATCATGAAGATGCAATGAATTGCTTCTTTTTGTGCCAATTTCATGAGTTCTACAATTATTATTGATTATCATAGTGCTGTCCCATTCTTCATCATCTCCTTGAAGAAGACGATCACCACTATTTTTCCAACACCAAGCATAATCTTCGATATCCCCCCATCCATATCCAGAATAGGAATACCTTCCGCCTCGAATACCGCCTCTAGCAGCGTATTCCCATTCTGCTTCTGTTGGAAGACGAAACTCTTTGCCTGTTAAAGCATTCAGTTTACTCAAAAAAACTTGACAATCATCCCATGACACATTTTCAACAGGTAAATTATCTCCTTTATTTTCGCTTGGATTATATCCCATTACAGTCTGCCACAATTCTTGAGAAACTTCATATTTCGCAATATAAAAGCTGGGTAGTGTTACATCATGAACAGGAAACTCATTGGAATGGGCTTTATCTAGTTGTTCTTTTGTTGCTCCCATTTGAAACGTGCCTCCTTCAACATAAATCATATCATCAATTAGTTGCTGAATTACAGGAGGCAAAGACGACGGAGAAAGATTATTATCATCAGAAGTGTGGCTGTTTGTTGTATTCTTTTTCCTATTTAAAGATGACTGCGTACGGGTGTTGCTTTTATTCTTTTTTTTCTTGGGCGTTGTTTTGGAAGTCTGCTGTTTCTTGTCACGGGTGATAGTCTGAGCCTCTCCCGACAGCGGCGAAAACATCAGCAAAGCAGCCAGCATAACAATGATTGATGATTTCTTATTTCTCTTGATCATAGTCTAAATATTTAATCTCATTGCAGCCACTCGTATTCTCTAGAGTGGATGTCACTCCAAGTATTTTAATTCCTCAATGGCTTCTTTATGCCCTTGTTCAGCAGCTTTTCTTATCCATTTAGCGGCCTCTGCATTGTCTTGAGGTACTCCAATCCCGGCTTCATACATAAGACCAAGGAAGTATTGGCCAGTTGCGTCTCCTAATTGTGCAGCTTTGCGGAACCATTTGGCAGCCTCTACATAGTCTTGAGGTACACCAGTTCCCTCTGAATACATAAGCCCTAGATGGGTTTGTGCCATCGGATAACCTTGATCAGCAGCTTTCCTGGACCATTTGGCCGCCTCTGAGTAATTTTGTTGAACACCTTGGCCTTTATAATACATATTTGCTAATGTGGTTTGTGCATTTGCATCACCCTGTTCTGCGGCTTTTTGGAACCACTTGGCAGCCTCTGAATAATCTTGTTGAACACCTTTGCCTTCAAAATACATGATGCCAAGATTATTCTGCGCAAAATCATTTCCTTGTTCAGCTGCTTTACGAAACCATTTGGCAGACTCTGCATAGTCTTGAGGAACGCCAAGCCCCCGTGTGTACATATAGCCAAGATTCATTTGTGACAAAGCATCTCCTTGTTCTGCTGCTTTACGGAACCATTTGGCAGACTCTACATAGTCTTGAGGCACACCATTCCCACTCGCATATGAACTGCCAAGATTCTTCTGGCCAACTACATTCCCCTGTTCAGCCGCTTTGCGAAACCATTTGACGGCCTCGCCATAATCTTGCTGCACACCAAGACCCTGAGAATACATCCAGCCTAATACACCTTGTCCGTTCACATCGCCTTGTTCTGCGGATTGTCTGAACCATTTGGCGGCCTCAACATACTCTTGTTTATCTAAGCAATCCTCTCCCTTATCATATAGATCTTCCGCAGAGATGGCTTTCTTTGATGAGTTAGAAGTGCCCTGGCGTTTCTTACTGTTTGAAGACTTTGATGCCTTAGTTTTGTTCTTTTTGGGTGGTTGTGTGATTGTGAACAAAGGCTTCTTGTCGCGAACGATAATCTGAGATGTGCCCACAATAGGCAACATTACCAACAATGCTGCTAGCATCCCGATAATCGAATGTTTCTTTTTTATCTTAATCATATATGATAAACTTTACTTTAAAACACAAACTACAAACTATAATAGCCACTTGTGCCCTCATAACTTGGATGCTACTCCAAATTCTTTAATGCTTGAATGGCTTCTTCATACCCTTGTTCTGCAGCTTTTTGGTACCAAAAGCGGGCCATTGATATATCCTTGGAAACTCCAAGGCCATTTTTATACATGTTGGCCAAACTTAATTGTCCAACCACATAACCCTGTTCTGCTGATTTCGTGTACCATTTGACAGCCTCATTATAGTCTTGAGGCAAACCTCCGCGGCCATTTTCATATAGATCGCCAAGATTGTTTTGGCCAATAGCATTCCCTTGTTCGGCTGCTTTGATTGTCCACTTGGCGGCCTCATTATAGTCCTGATTCACGCCTTGACCAATAGCGTACAAATAACCTAGTTCGCCTTGAGCATCTGCAAAGCCTTGTTCGGCAGATTTTCTTACCCATTTAGCGGCCTCTGTATAATCTTGCGGAACACCCAATCCTTGAATATACATCAAACCAAGGTAGTATTGTCCATAAATATTCTCTTGTTCAGCGGCTTTTCTATACCACTTTGCAGTCTCTGCAAAGTCTTGTGCCACACCCAATCCTTGAGCATACATTTCGGCGAGATTAAGTTGTGCTTTCACAAAACCTTGTTCGGCAGATTTCTGAAACCATTTGAATGCTTCGGTATAGTCCTGGGGCACACCAATTCCTTGCGCATATGCTAAGGCAAGATTGCATTGTCCCCAAGCATCGCCCTGTTCCACCGCTTTTCGGAACCACTTTATAGCTTCTGTATAGTCTTGTCCCACACCTTGGCCCAAAATGTAAAATTCGCCCAATTGGCTTTGACTATAAGCATCTCCTAGTTCAGCAGCTTTGCGATACCACTTGGCGGCCTCCGTGTCGTCTTTATGTACGCCTAAGCCGCTTTGATACATATAACCCAGAAGCTTTTGTCCCTCAGCAAGTCCTTGATCTGCAGCCTTTCGATACCATTTTACAGCCTCAGAATTGTCTTGTGAAACGCCTTGGCCGTTAAGATACATATTACCCAGATTGAATTGTCCTCTTGCATCGCCTTGTTCTGCTGCTTTTCGATACCATTTTACAGCCTCTGTGTAGCTTTGTTGGACACCAGTACCATTATTATACATATTTGCTAATGCATTTTGCGATTTTGCATCTCCCTGCTCAGCAGCCTTTCGGTACCATTTTACGGCCTCCGCATAATTTTGTTGTATTCCTTGACCTATTTCATACATGACGCCAAGATTGTACTGACCATCAACTACACCCTGTTCAGCAGCTTTGATCCACCAATATGCGGCTTTTGAATAGTCCTGTTGAGCTCCAAGACCATCAAAATACGAAAAACCCACACACATTTGACCTTCAGCATCGCCTTGGTCTGCTGATTTACTATACCATTTGAAAGCCTCATTGTAGTCTTGTTTTACTCCTAAACCTTCATGATACATATAGCCCAAAGCGTTCTGTCCTTTAGGATTACCTTGATCAGCAGCTTTGCGGAACCACTTGGCGGCCTCCGTATAGTCTTCCTGCGCTGCAAGGAGGGCTCCTAATGCAACAGAATATTGAACATCAGTATCCTCTTGTTCTACGGCCTTTCGGTACCATTCAATTGCTTTGGCATTGTCTTGCTTCACTCCAAGTCCCTGTGAATACATATATCCAAGGTATCCTTGTGCATTCATATCACCTTGTTCAGCGGCTTTTCGGAACCACTTTTCTGCCTCGGCATAGTCTTGATTGTTGTAGAAATCTTCGCCCTTCTCATACAGTTCTTCTGCTGACATTTCAGGAACAGACGAGTTACTGGTCGTGGTTTCAGTTGTCTTGGTTGTATTGGTCGACGTGGTACCTTTCTGGCTTTTCTTGGCATTTGAAGCCTTTGGTGTTTGGCTTTTACTCTTTTTCGTAGGCTTTGTGATTGTCATCGCAGGTTTCTTGTTACGAACGATGATTTGCGACGTACCTGCAATAGGCAACAGCACCAGCATTGCTGCCAGAATCACGATTAGTGACAATTTCTTTTTTTCCTTTTTCATCTTCTTATCTAGTTTTGGTTCAACTTTGCAAAATTAACTATTTCTTTAAGCGGTCACAAACGCTTACGCTGTTTTTGTGCAAACTAGGGGGATTATTGTGTGAAATGCCTTTCAAGTAACAAATATTATCGATCCCTCCGTTCTGGATTTCCATCGTTAGATCATATTATAACGGACGAAACGACTGGTAGGTGGCTTCATCAATAACTCTTTGAGTTTTTCTCGATCTTCAATCATCAGTTTAATGCCATCGTCAAGGATATTTGTTGCTTCAACTTGGTTTGAATAGAGCATTTCGCGTGTGATACAAGTTCTTGCAAAAGTAATGTTTGGTGCAATTCTTTCTCCGAACAAAACCGCTTCATCAGCAATTCCAATCAAATTATTTGGATTCTCCGGGATGGGAAATGCTGTCATCACAAAGTTTGTATTATTTGAGAAGAACTGGCACATCGCTTCTGACTTTGACACGTTTTCATCAAGGAAACGTTCTATAAAGCGATCAAAGAAATGAGGCGTGGCAAAGAGATACTCATCATCGTTGTATCCCACTCTCATTACTGCCATCAATCCATGGCGGTCGTTGTACGTTAGGAATGTGAGAGCCGATGGCCCATTCTTCATGAAGAACTTGTAATCAGGAATCTTTGGGATGGCATAATAGGTCGTATTAAAATCGACTTTAAAAGTGATTGGCTTGAAAAGAACGTCGGTTGCAGCTTTATGCTTCAGCATATAGCGACGCATCTGGCTTATACCACGACTTTCAGGTCTAAGTCGATCCTTTAGGATCTCAAAGTATTTGTCGTGGATCTTGTCAAATTCACGGCAAATATCCTCATATGTCATCGAATCTACAATCACTTATTCTTCTTCAATGGGATAGGTTTCATCGTATATGTCAGAGAGATTCTTGCCGTTAAAAGTCCACCAGGGTGTTGGTTGGCAAGCATAATTCAAGTTGCGTAGCTTCGTGGTAATGGCAGTAAGAGAAATTTCATTCTCATCACCACAACGGACTTTCTTGGGTCCTATAATCTCTGCTGTGATTGATGGGTCCTCTTCGAAAATAAGAATGTCACCATCATGTAGTCCCATTTCATAGAAATTGAGTGGTGGACGGCGAGGCTTCGCTTTCTTTACAGCATCTTTATCGTCTTGTGTCAAGTCGTCCTGAATCTCATCAATGAACTCATTAGTGAAGTCCTCATGATGGAAGAGTTCAAGAATCGCTTTGGCTTGCTCAACTTTTATTCTAAAGAACTCTCTGTTAGCATTAACACGCTCTGGAGCAAAAGCAGTGTGTAGTGCTTTCTCAATTTTAGCACAATCAGCCTTTTTAACTCGACACGCAAATTGACATTCAAAAGGAACTGGGACGCCTGTGGTATAGAGTTCCTTCATACGGTTATCAATTTCCTTTTGAGTGGTCATGCCTATTTTGACAAGCCCTGGCATTACTGGGTTTGTCAAAAGATAGACGATGCCAAATTCGTTTGTTTTATTAGCCATGATTAATTGTTTTATAGTTACGCGGTGGCGGCGTTGACAGCCGGGCCGTTGTAGAGTTCGTGTTGGACAGTGAGGAAGAAGGAACGCATCTGGGCGGGATCCATGCCAAGCTGGGCCTTGGCGTCGCTGATGGTATGGTACTTCATGTCGATGAGTGTGCCCAGTTTGTCGTTACCCAACTCCCTAAAGCCGTTGCGCACATACAACTGCATGATGAAGTCGGCGAAGTCCTGCTGCGGCATCGGTGCCGATTTCTTCATCTCGGCTCTCAGGATGTCAGCGCGGCGCTGGCGGTCGAGCGGCGTGGTGTTGTAGGCCAGGTAGCTCAACACGTCGAGCAAGTCACATTGCTCCATCTGCAGGAAACGGCGCACCAGGTTAAGCTTTTCTTCCTGGAAGCCCGATTGCTCCAACAGGTTGAGCAGTTGCTGGCGCGTCTCGGGATTGGCCCAACGCTCGCGCAGGTCATCCACGCCATCCAGGAACTTGGGCAACTCGCCGAACAGGCGCTTAACATATTCCTCGATAGTGATGAGTTCATCGCCGAACTGCACGCGCTCCTCCCAATGGGTCTGGAGCAAAGTTAGGCTGCGCAGCGGCGAGAGCTTCACGATGATAGTGTTCTTGGGCTTGCCTCCACCCTCGCAGGTGCAGGGCAGGTGGCCGCAAATGGGGCACGGTCCGGGAGGCGGTGGCGGCGGGCATTCGCACGGAATCTTGCCGCACTTGGGGCAGGGTTTGGGCTGTTTCTGATGGCAGGAGCACGGGTAATTGCCGCACACGGGACAGAAGGGGTCGCCATCCCACTCGGGATCTTGGAAATTCTTGGACGCGCCCACAAAGTCGTAGAGCGTGAAGAAGTATTTCCCGTCAAACAGGCGGGTGCCGCGTCCCATGATCTGCTTGAACTCGACGATGTTATCCACGGGGCGCAGCAGCACAATGTTGCGCACGTTGCGGGCATCCACGCCCGTCGAGAGTTTCTGTGACGTGGTCAGGATGGTGGGTCGCAGCAGGTCGTTGTTTTGGAACTCCCTGAGCTTTTGTTCACCCTTGTCGCCATCGTCGGCAGTGACACGCTCACAATAGTTGCTGTCGGGCACCTTCTTGTGCTGGTTGATCATCGCCGCGATTTCCAGCGCATGCACTTGGCTGGCGCAAAAGACGATGGTTTTCTCGTTGGGGTCGATTTTATTCAACAGCTCCTTGACGCGGTGCTCGTCGCGCTCCCGCATGTAGATATTGCCGTGGTAGAAATCCTTCTCGGTATAGGTCTTGTCCATCTCAATC
>JAEEGL013368711.1_pt1 | contig 20334 bp, 25 predicted proteins | sample 9134231 | NCBI WGS metagenome assembly JAEEGL01 (sample SAMN16246548, study PRJNA631951) | gut metagenome | biome: gut microbiome; feature: rumen; material: fiber-attached | host: Bos | place: Iran: Karaj | collected 2018-10 | reverse complement strand
CCGAATGGCATTCTGCGTTGGTCATGGGGTTGATTCACTGTATATATAAAAATTAGGAACACGTTTTACGTGTTCCTAATTTTTATGGAGACGGTGGGAGTAGAACCCATGACCTCTTGAATGCCATTCAAGCAACAAATTCAGTATTTACGCGCGTTTGAAGGCACTTTTTTGAACGAAATTTGAACGAAAGTAAGGTATTCTTTTCTTCATACAAGGAGCCACCCGATGCCCCCGAAGGAGCACCGGATGGTCTGGAGAGTATGGCCGTGTGCTAGCCGGTAGCATACATACGGCTATTCCCTCCGGAGGATTTGACCCCATCCGGAGAGTGGATGAAAAAACACATTTTAGGAGGATATGTGCATTCAATAGATCAGATCCAGGTCTACATTTCCGGAGATCCCGTCCACGCGGCCTTTGCTGGAATACTGCCATCCGATAGCAATATCCTTCGGGTTGTCGGATCTCCCTTCGTATGATCCGTCATTTTTTCCGTATTTCGCAATCCAGAACTGATAGCGTTTTGAAAGCCCTGCGCCGTCAAGTGTGCGCTCGTACCAATCTCGATTGCAGTAAATCCCGACTTTGTACCCTGCATCCTTCAGGATCGTCGTTTCCGTGTCGATGATCGTGGTCAGCGCAGCCTTTCCGATCCTAGAGATAGATTCATCTTCCATGTCCAGCCAGATCTCACCGTCCAGCGTCTTCCCCTCTAAGGCTCTTATAATGCCGTAGGCCTCATCCTGTGCTTTTTTGATGGATGTGGCGTACACATAGCGATACACTGCCACTGCGACGCCATTCTCGCGGCATCCGGCATAGTTCCGATCCAGGGCGATCTCTTTGCAGTTGTCCTTGTGCGTTGCCTTCAGAACAGCAAAGCGTTTCCCTGCCCGGAATACCTTCGCCCAGTCGATCACGCCCTGGTATTTGCATACGTCAATTCCGAACGTATAGCCGGTTGTCGATCCAGTTGCCGGAGCAGTTGACGCATCCGCTTTGAGATATTGCCGGGTGATCTTCCCGACAATGCCATCCGCTTCAATCTTGCAGGAGCGCTGGAAGTTCCGAACGTCCGTGTCTGTGAGCGGTCCGAATTCGCCGTCAATGTCAAGTTGGTATCCGGCCTCGTTCAGCTCGAACTGCACCCACTTGACCATCTGTCCGCTTGCGCCGATCTTCAGGTTCATTGTCGGCTCCGGGAACGGATTCGGGCCATGACTGGTTTTATCTTCCACCGTCTCGGAATAATCGTAATTGATATCCGAGAATGTCAGCCCTGCAGTCCATTTCGACGGATCAAGGTCGGATCTGACTGTTCCATAATCGATCCCTTTTGCTTCCCAGACGTATTCTTTTCCATTTTCCCGGCCGAATACGCCAACATGACCGACACGATAGCAGACAACTCCGTCCGCCCACTTCTTATGTTCTTTGACAGAGAGACGCTTCTGCGCTGTCTGGTAGAGCTGCGCGGATCCGATTTGTTTCCCGCGATACCCGCCGATCAATCCGGAGCAGTCCGTGTTGACCTTGCCGACCTGCCCTTTTTCCTTTGCCTTGCGCATATAGGCGTCGGTTACGGTTCTGGGATAGAGCCGGTGCATGGTCGCCATAATGTTATTTGTAAGGATCTCCATCTTCGCGCCGAAAAAGTAAGGCGTTCCCACCTTGCTCTTGACGTATTCAACCAATCCTTTACCCGTCAGCATCGCCATATCATTCGCCCTCTTCATTCTCTTTGTTGTACTTGATCGAGGATACGCCGATCAGCGCGCCCAAGAACGTCGCGACCGCCGAGATTGTGAGGACGATCTTCTCTGAGTCGACCCACCCCCAGATCTGGCCCAAGGCTCCGATCAGAAGTGAGAGCGCCGGGAGCGCGATCAGTGCGATCCACTTCAAAACATCATACACTTTGTTTTTCAGCATGGTTTGTTCCTCCTTTTTTATAATTTTTCTGCCAGATAACTATTAAGCCGCCGTTTGGCGGCTTTTAGTTCGTCTATGTTATTTCCGTCGATTGCGTGAGCTGTCAGTGCTTGTAATGACTCGATGATGACCTTGTTTGTCTCCTTCATGCTTGCTTCAAGCGCGAGGACCCTGTCTGCGTCGGACTCGAAGCGCTTATCGCCCTCAATCAGTCTCTCGTTGATGTTTTTCACTTCCGTTTCCAGCGCTGCTAAACGATCATCTTGTTTTTTATTCGGCTGTTTGACTTTGTCTATGGCTTTGATAATGACCGTCATGGCGGCGGATATGGTGATAATCGCTCCGCAGACTGCCAGAATCGTGTTGATCACTTCCTGTGGCGTAAATACAATAGGGTCATTCATTAGTCATTGCCTCCTTGTTTGAAAATGTTGACAGCTTCATTATTTCTGAATATCTTCGTTCCTCTTCCTCTACTGCCTGGTACTGGGCCAGAAGAGAGAGCGCGTCCTTCGTCAGCTCCGCGAGCTGTCGGAAACATTCTCCGGCCTGTTCGATGATGCTTGCCTGTTGGAATATGATTTCATTCTCATTCATAGTCTTCTCCACATATCTCCTTGTATTCTTCCGGTGTGATCGCGCCAAGGACGACGTACTGATGAAGTTGCTCATCTGAGACATATCCCTTTTCGTATCTCGATTTGATCTGTTCGTATTTTCTGCTGTGCTTCATTTCTTATACCTCCTCATTCATTGTTTTCAAGGGCCATCACCCTTAAATCAAGGTCTGTCAGGAACTGTTCCGCTTCAAGAATGGCCAGATCGTGATCCGTGATCTCCAGCTCCGTCGGTTGGATATTCGAAGCGAATTTATCGGTATAACGGTAATGCTGGTCGATCTCGTACCAGGCATAATAATTTCCCTCCGGATCCACGCTGTCTTTTATTTTTCTGGCAATGTGATATTTATCCGTCACAGTCTGATCCGGATATTCGCTCACTAACTCGCGGAATCCCTTCAGCTCGATGCGATCAGAACTTTTTGTTCGAAGGATCTCGGCATTGCCCTCTGTGCTAAATACATACTCCATGTAAGGTTCTCCTTTCTCTGATTCTCCCGGACAATCTTTTTCAAGGGCTTATTGATATTCCCTTCCGAATAGATCATCTGATATAGATGGTGATTATTACAATGGTCTAACTGACCGAGCCTTGACAAGAGACCTGCCGCCGTGGTCGGTTGTATCGGCTTTCCGCTTCGAACCTTTCTGTGATATGCATGAATTTTCCGCTTCAAGCGAAATAATGTATGTTTGCGCGGGATCGTGTAAATACTTCCATCGGCATTCCGGCCATACCGATATCCGACCGCATCAGGCGTTCGTCCGTGCTTCACGCCCCCGCGCTCATTAGGGTTTACGTATTCCACCGGAAATATCTGCCAGTCACCCTTCAAGGTTAAGTCGTGATCCTTCAGCCATACTTCAATGAAGTATTTCAGTTTCCGGAGTTTCCGCTTGTTCGGGCCGAAGATCGTCAGATTATCCATGTACCGTATGTAGTGACTGCATAACCCGCTTTGCCGGATCATCGTATCCAGAGGCTGAAGCACAACATTCGCGAACCACTGCGAGGTGTATGCGCCGATCATGATCCCGTCTTTGATGATGTGCTCAATGAGATCCATCGTTCTGTGGTCTTTGATGAGATCCCGCATCCGCCGCATGACCACTTCCGGCTTTAAACTGCCATAGAAGTGCCGAATATCTCCCGAAAGCTCGTATCTGGTTCCCGTTTTGTCGTTCTTCATCCACTTTTCAATGGCCTTCTTCCCATAGTGCGTTCCTCTCCCCTTAATCGAACCGCAGCAGAATCTGTCCATTCCACGCATGAATACAGGTTGAAGTACCTGAACCAGAGCATGATGGACATATTGATCGGGCCATTGGATCGGCTCGGATATGATCCTGGTCTTCTGGGCGCTCGGGTCATACCGTTCTTTGATGCGCGGAGGCTTCTGGCAGAAACCGCGTTCAATGATATGGCGTAGATCTTCCAGCCGTTCATCCTTTGTTTCTTCTACCCACGCAGTAGTCGGATTCGGCCTGTGGTGTGTTCTCCAGTGATGCGTCCGGTTCACTTCGTCGATCGCCTTCCGTAAATTCTCATCCGATATCAGTTCCTCGTATAAATTACTTACTCGTTTCATCAGGGACTTTCCCTCCTTTGGACAAAGGCAGACGTTCCAACGTCCATGTGGATGTACTAGCCTGCTCCCCTTTTTGTCAATCTCGACCAAGAGGTCAGCGGTTATCTATGCCATATATCAAAAAAGCGAGAGATATATCTTATTGAAGGACAAATTCATTTACACAAAGAAAGCGGCACCCGATGTTCGCGTTCGTGTTGGTCGCCGTGTTGTAGTTCACGTAAAACAGCCCGTAATTCTGGTTCTGGTTGTAGTTACCACCGACGTACAGACACGGGTTCGAAGCGTTGAAGTTCCAGTTATCGCACGAATAAAGCGCAAACCCCATCGGACTTGCACAGATAACCCCCATGTATAAGAAACTTTATTCAGATGAGAATTTAGTAAAGCCAAAAGGATACATGAGGGGGCGATCCCCCTCATACTCCCCCCGTCAGGGGAGTTTCAGGAGGCGGCACCCGATGCCCGCGCCCGTGTAGGTCGCCGCGCAGTAGTCCACGTAAAACAGCCCGCAAGCCTGGCTCTGGCTGTAGCTACCACCGACGTACAGACACGGGCCCGAAGCGTTGAAGTACCAGTAATCGCACGAATATGTCGTCGCACTCCCGCTTGCCGCTGTAGGAATAAACGTCGGGAAGGACCCCGAAACGTTCTTCACGGTAAACGCTGAAGGCCATCCGCTTGAAGGCGTCCCAATGTTTACGCCTCCGGATGTGTCGCTGAAGCTGCTCGGATTCAGGATGACGTTCATCCCACTGCTGCTGTAGAAGCACCCATCCATCCAGTCATACACATTTGCCCACAGGTCCTCGATCCAGCGATACTGCACATGGCCATAGGTCGTCCGGCTTGCCGCGTTCGTTCCTGTGTGGTATGTCATGGCATCCGTCAGGCCGGCATTTTCTGTCGCGCTGTTGTTGCCGCAGCCGTATCCGATTTTTGCCTGCGAATCCCAGTTCGCGAATTCCACAATGTACAAAAGCCAGATCGTGAACTGGGTTGCAAAGTCGAATTGCCAATAGGCCGACCCCAGATTGTGAATACTTGACCGCGCTGCCGATCTTGTGATGTTCGCAACCGGCTTCACTCCGCTCGTGCTCTTGTATGTACTCGCGCAATGATACCGTCCGACATATATTTCATCCCGTTCGCCTTTGCCGTCGCCACGGTTCATGTGAGCAGGAGACACACTCGATCCCTCGAACTGCTTCGCCGATACCTGAATCTTCATTCCGGATCCGCTTTGCGTGATCTTGTAATAGAACTTCGGGATCTTCACGAGCGTTCCGGCAGTTGCATCCGACACTTTGGTGATATCTTTCCACGGACTGATATCGTCGAATGGCGAAGAGCCGTTCCCGTTATTGATCGCGGGAACAGGATCCGTGAAGCCTTCCGCTGCATCTGTCCTCGACCAGAGGGTCGTGCTCGTGCCGTCCCATGACGCGCCATAGACATAGACGAATGCCAGCGTTGCCGTGTAGGAGGTCGTCCCACTTACGATATTCACCTTGCTTGTAGCCGTATCTGTTCCGTCCGTGGACGTCAGCGTAACCTCTCCTGTGAAGTCTATGATCTTGATGGTGGCCGTCCCTTCTCCGGAGAAGGTGGTGGTCTTCGTGTTCCCTCCATAGGTCGCTGTGATCGTCTTGCCGTAGAGTGTGGTCTCTGTCGTACTGATCTCGATGGCATTGATCACACCGGTCGCAACTTCCACTTCATAATTCCCGAAGTATGGAACCGCCAGCGTGTCCGTTCCTGTTTCGGATCCATTTTCGACTGTAACCGTAATCGTCCCGGTCATTGGTACGCCTTCGAATACGATGGAGCCTGTACTCGGCATGATTCCCGTCACCGGCTCGCCGTCTCCCGTCAGCGTTACCGTGCCGCCTACGAGCAAAGCGTCTTCTGTAATGACCGTGATCGTGGATCCACCTCCGCCTGTCTGAATCTCATCCCACTCATGCGTTGTATCGTTATACTTCGCAAGCGTGTCATCATAATACCGGAGGCCGTGAACGCCGGTCTGCGACGCCACTTGCTGATTCTCGTGCGCTTCCAGATCAGAGGCCAGCGCGTACACATCCGACGGAAGGACCACCACGATCTCAGAGGCATTGCTCGTCTTAATAACGAAGGTCTGCGTCATGGTGATCGGAGTCTCTCCGTTGTACGCCTCAAAGAGTGTGGAGTTGTCCGTCGTGGCCACGCAAATAGAAAACAGGGCCTCTGCCCCGTTGTCTATCTTCGCAAACAGCCCAATCTCATTGATGTAGTACGAGCTTGTCAGATCCTCGTTTGAAATCACGGTCGTAACCTTGACCTCATCCTCGGATGAGCTCTTTCCTGAGATCAGAAAACTCTGCTTCTGCGATTTCAGATTTGTCAAAACCTTCAGCGCGTCTATGCTCTTATCCGCATAGATCCCGTTTCCGGTCCCGAACCTCGTGAACGTCAGGGTGCTCCCCATCTGGCTCTGTGCCAGCATGGCAGCGCCCGCATCCGTCATTACTGCCGCATTGTAGTTGCCCATTTCTCAATACTCTCCTTTCACATTCCTGTTTCTATCACCTGATCCGGAAGATGCCAGGATTGCATCTGACATACTCCGGCATAGATGGTCTCGTACATGGACCAAACGAAATCCACATCATCCAGGATCGCGCTGGCCTTCTTCACCTTCTTCACGAGAGCGGCCAGCTTCTCTGGATAGATGAATTCACTCGTTTCGTCGTCCACCTCGATCCGGAAGTGTCCGGGATCTCCGCCATACTCAAACCACTCTTTTACCTCTGCACCGCCGTAGTAGTCCTTTACCACCATCTCTACGGCATCCCGCGTCCCGATGTGCATATGCACAAGGTCGGAGTTCTGAACAAGGTTCCGTTTCGCCTCCAGTGTGCCGCTTGACTTGTACCAGTCAATATCAAGCTCTTTTGCCAGCGCATCAAGGAACTCTTCCGGGAGCTGATCCGTGTTCTCCCAGTCGGAGCAGAGCGGCAAAAGCGCTCCGATCTCCCGAATGATCGGGTCGATCGCTTCGGCCAGAGCTGCGTTGTCCGATTCTTCCCGCATGAACATCGGGAGAAGCCGTTTAAACTCACAATCCTGTATCTTCATGGCCTATTCCTCCACGACTTCCTTTGTGATCGTTGTAGTTCCAACGATCCCGACCGCAAGCGCTCCGACCGTTGACCGGCTCGGACTTGTCACGTCGAGGCGGATGCATCCCGTCCCGGATTCCGGAGACAGGCACAGCGCCCGGAGCTTGTCCGGGTTGATGTCGCGTCCGATCGCGCCGGACTGCCATTCAACGTATTGCTCGATTGCTCCACCCTCACCCTCAATGGTTTCCTCACAGGCTGCTTCGTCTTCTTCTGTGGTGTAGTAGGTGATCTCGATGTTATACGTCACCGTCGTGGGAGCCAGAGCTGTGACATAATCTGTGATCGGTCTTCGGTCAGATGCGCTGCAGCTTGCTTCTACTAAAGACAGAAGCGCCGCGCTCGGGATTTGGCCGCCCTTGCATAATACATAGAGGTTCACGATGCACGAATCCGGCACGTCCACCACCACATCCTGAATCGTGGAGCTGGCCGTCTTCGCCCAGTAGATATAGCTCTTTTCCGATCCGGCGGTCGACATGGCAGACGGTGCAATCCGGATCCGCTCCCGATATGTATCATCATCCTCTTCGTCCGCGCCTCCGGAAGTCGTCTCTGTATTGATGGCGCTCTCTACATTCATGAGCGTGTCAACGAGCTGGGCCACAGATCCCGCAATATATTCATTTCCTTCTATTCCAGTCACTGTGCAGGTCGCCGTAGTACTGCCCTTTGTTTCTCCTGCTGGGATGATCAGATCCTCATCTGTAGCAAAGTTGATGTCTCCATCGGTGGTGATCTGCGTTCCTGCAGGGATCGTTGTTGCCGTCAGGGCTTCAGAGGCAAGCGTAAATTCGAACGTCGCAACTGCTGCAGCAGCCGGTATCCTCGTGGTTCCGTATCTTGCGCCGAGTGCGTCCAGCGCATCGCCCTCTGCGTTATCCAGAAATTTACTATTGCATGCAATATTGCATTTATTCGCAATCCCCTGAAGGATCGCGATTATACCTTCTACAAATATCCGTCTTTCGTCTCCCGGATATAACGGTTCCCCGCAGGCGATCTCCATTCTCTGGACCGCATTGTTGTACAGGGTTTCTGTATCAATATCAATCAATACCAGGTCAGCCATTCTCTCAATCCTCCGTTGTTATGTCCGTATTCAGGAAGAAATTCCCTGTCAGCACATTGTCAACCGTCAGCTCAATATCATCCTCATCACAGCGCGGCTCGTACTCTTCCAGAATCTGGCCTACTTCCGCAGCGACCTCACCGGCTGCGAGCGAAGCCGGCTGATCTGTCAGGTCCACGCTGATCCCTTTGCACCGTTCAAACGGGTTTTCTCCCTGTACGATTGATAGCAGGTTCCTTACGCATCTTTGAGGTGTTCCATTCCCTTCCGATAACATGATCCTTCACCTCACTTTTTCTTCTTTTTCTTGTTCTTTTTGTCCTGTTGCCGCTTCTTCCACATCTTTTTGACGTTCCGATCCGGACTGATCTTGACCGCAGATTCATACTGCTTCGGGATCTCGTCCGGATTCTCGCACCAGAATTTCAGTATTTCCTTTGCGCTCTGGCCCGGGAACTTTGCGGATTGCTTCTTGAATTTCTTCTTTTTTACCTGCGTCAAGGTGAAGTTCACAGTCGCGCTCATCGCCCGCCCCAGGTCGTCGAATGTCATACCGTCTACGCCGACCTTTGTGAGCCGCATCTCATACATCCCAAAGACTCTCGGGGCGCTGTTCGCTGTCGGATGCGTCCGACCGAGTACCAGCGGGCCGGATGATCCGATCATACTTTTTATCTCTTCGATCTTCCCGAGAACGTCGAGCGTGCCTGTGGCGACATGGTAATTCACCCGGAAGGTCATTTCCTGCTTTTCAAGTTTGGCTTTGATGTACTGAACATTGACCTTCTTTTTCTTTTTGACGGTTTTCCCGTCTTCGGTCTTTTTCTTCTTGATGATCGCCTTATCATAGATATCTTTTGCGACCGTCTTTTTCTTTTTTGTCTTGATCGATGCTTTTTTGAGAACGTAATCCGTTGACAGGTCCTCAATTCGCTCTATCATGCCCGGTACATCTCCGACCGTCCCGCGAACAGGAAAAGCCAGATTGTACCAATATCCCATTGCGCCATCTGTAGCTGCCATATCATTCACCTCCGATCAGGCGGAACCAGATCTTCGTAGTCTGTTCCTCCAAGTCGTACCGCACATGCGTAATCGTTACGGGCCTATCCTTCCAATCCCCACAGCTTACCGTCAGAAGATTCCCCGCCACGATGTCTGTCATGACTTCATTGGAATAGATCACGCCCGTTTTTTTCTTCCGGTTCTCGTTCCGGAGGATGTTCTTTGCAAAGCGCCTGGCTTCCTCGATGGACGTGAATGGAAAATTCAACGTCATAGACATTCCGCCGCTCCCGGAGCTCTCCGAGTGCGTCCCAGTTATGGTTCTATCTTTGTCGTAGACCGTGCACTTTTCCAGATAAGAGTTGTCCCGCGTCCGCATGGTCTCATCAGAGGCTTCCAATCGGTATGTGCTGACCGGCTGGCTCTCCAGCCAGTCCTCATTGATGACCTTGATCGTTCCCTTGTATACAATCAGGATGCACCCTTCGAGCCAGCAGCGATAATTTAAGAATTCCAGATCGTCTACATCGTCCTGCGTCACCTTATCGTAAACAAAATCGTCATCCATTCCGTAGAATTCAACGTCGCATCCGAGCGATCCGGCCAGTTCCTTCACGAGAGCCTTAAATCCGATCTTGTTCCAGATGTTTTTCTTCCGGTCGTGCGTCGCTGTGATCGTTGATGCGTATACCACCGTGGAACCATCCTCGTATCCGATGCGATAGACAGTCATTTCTCCACTGTCCAGGGTGTCCTCTTTGATCTGTATCTTATCACCGGCTTTGAAGCCCCATCCTTCTGTGGCGTCATCTGACGAATCGATGGCGATCATCAGTTTGTCCGCATGATGCCCGAGAAAAACTTCGTATTCTGCTTTGGTGATGTAAATATCATCTGTAATATCTGTTCCGTTATAGATCACGTCCATATCATTGTCTCCACGGAGGCGCGGTTGTCGGAATCTCCTCGTCCTCATCTATGACGGGGATTGCCAGACGCTCTCCACCATCGAAGATCAGAATGTCTGCCAGCTCTTTATTCTCCTGAATCAACCTTGATGCCATCATCTCATCGGTATAAAACTCAAAGGCGATGGAATCCCAGGTATCACCTGCCACCGCCTCATAGAGCTCGTACATTGTCTCAGTATCGTTTGTAATATCAGCCATACGCATACCCCGCATCATCCTGTGACATATATCCGGCTTCTGCCAGAAGGTCCTTAAACTCGCTTAACGACTTCCGAAGCGCTGCGATCACGGTGTCTTTATCCGCGTCTCCGTTGATCGTAATATTCGGAGCGAACGTGATATTTGCGCCGTTGGATGTCGTGATCGTTTCGGAAGTGCTCGAAGAAGATCCTCCTGATGTCGCTCCGAGGATCTCGCCGGCCTTCTTCCAGATGTTGATGTTCCGATCCCGAACGGAGGACTTAAAACTGATCACGGCCTCGGTTCCTTCTTCGCCCGCTATCGAAACACCTTGTGTAAATCCGCCATTCGCAAGAGCATAATGTCCTCCTGCTCCACTTCCGGAATATGTGTGACTTGTTCTCACGCCCGCGAGTGCGTTCACCGCTTCCGAATCGTCTATGCCGATAACACTGACTTTCAGCTGTGTCGGGACATCCATAGTGATCGGATTATTCGCGAATTTGCTCTGGAACGCTGTTTCGGCATATGTATAAAACTGCATAGCCGCATCGTCAAGTTCATCATAGCCATGTGTCACGCCTTCGCGGACTGCCTTGGCAATATTCTCGTCCGCCGCAGCCATGTCTGATTTGACCTGTTCACTCTTGCTGGCTTCTACCTCGCCGTTCACTATCATGCTCACGAGTGTATCGCTCAAAACCGGGGTTTCTCCTGCCTGAATAGCAATCGCATAAAAGTCAAGCATGCTGTCAATCAGCTCCTGCGGCACCTTCTGACCTTTTTCTTTATATTCATCAATGAGCTTCTGGATCTCTGCATCTGTCGGGAGAGCATTCTGCAGGTAATTATGGACTGCTCCCTGTGTAAATTCGTCCAGAGGGGCGAGTCCGGCTTTTGCCTCCTCAACATAAGTCTGCCAGTCTAATTGATCATAATTCCCGGAAGTAAGTGCTTCGGCGAGATGCTGTGAAATCTGATCCGTTCCGTCTCTTAACTCGCCATATTTATCCAGGACCGTGTCCGTAAAAAACCCAAGCGTATCAAGCTCTGCATTCGTTACGTTGTTCAGGTATTCTGCCTCATATTTTGCAATGCCTGCTTCGAGCTCTCCTCCGGAAAGGCCTGCTGCGTATAATCCCGCAATACCCTCCTCCATTGCCGTCTTGAAGGTCTCTTTCGCGGTCGCGGCCTGTTCTTCAAGAGCCTGTTGGAGAGCCGCAGATGATTCTGCGTCAAGGTCAAACCCATACTCCATCGTCAGGCTATGCACTGACGCTTTGTGCTTACTTGTCGCGATCCCGGCTTCGATCTCAGCCATCTGCCTTTGGAGCTCCTGGATGACTTTCACTTCATCGATGTCAAGGATGCCATCATTGAATGCTATGTTGACCTGATTCTGAAGTCTGGTCCCGAGATAGCGCATTTGTCCCTGCGCTTTTTCGTAAAAGCTGTTTACCGATGACGCGATTCCGTTTTCCTTTACATCAGAAGGATCGAATATTTTCATGGAAACCGAAACTGCATACGCCTGTTGCGTGACATACTCGTTTGATTTCTTTACGAATTCATCAATCTCCGATTTATAGGTTTCCTTTTCGTCTTCTGAAAGTGTGAGGCCCACGGAGACTTTCCAGTTCAATTTGTCTGTCTCTGATGTATCGATACTATCCAGAAGATCTGTAGCCTTCGCAAACTCTTCTACCTGCGTTTTCGCAGTCTGAAGTGCGCCGGAGTTGATCATCTGCTCCGCTGCGCTCTCGATTTCACTTAACGATAACGATACGGATCCGAAATGCTCAGCAAGATTCCTGTCGATCATTTCCTTTTCGTACTGTTCGTAAATCGTTATCGCAGTAGTCAGCGCACCGATAGCCGTTGTAATTCCGGCAATCACCATGCCGACCGGCCCCAGAGTCGTCATGAGGCCTTTTACTGCTGTGGTGATATCCATGACCTTTCTGGCGATCTTGTAAGATACCAGAGCAGCCCCTACACCAGCAATCACGCCGATCACGCCCTTCTTGTGGTCGATTACCCATTGAACAGCGCTTTTTACCATGTCGAATACAGGCGTCAGGAACTTTTTTGCTTTCCGACCAAACTCCGGCATTTTCTTCACGATATCAGCAACAGCGCCGGGGAGCTTTTCTCTCAGCCCGTCCACGATCCCAGTCAGACCTTGCATCGCGTCCCGAGCCGGGTCCTTCACTTCCTGGTAAATCGCCACTCCTAAACCTTCTAACGCGGATTTGAATTTTGTAACGTCGCCCTGCAGATTATCCAGCCTGACCTCCGCCATTTCTTCCGCCGCTCCCGAGCTGTCGCGTATGGCTTCCGTCAGTTTTCTTGTATCCTCTTCCGTTGCATTGATCACCGCGAGCATTCCGCTCATGGCGTTCTTTCCGGCAATCATGGAAGCGTAACGAGCCTGTTCATCAGCAGACAGCCCCTGCATGGATTCCCGCGTATCCTGTATGGTCTCGGAGAACGATTTCATATTTCCTTCGTCGTCCGTCAGAGACAGGCCGAGTTCGTTCATTGCCTCCGCTGTCTGTTTTGTCGGTGCGGCCATCCTGCTCATCCATGACCGCATGGTCGTGCCCGCCTGACTCGCTTTAATACCGCTGTTTGCCATGAGGCCGGTTGCGACCGCTACATCCTCCAGAGAAAATCCGAGCGTATTTGCCAGAGGCGCTGCATACTTGAACGTCTCGCCCATCATGGAGACATTGGTATTCGCATTCGTGGCGGTTGCCGCCATAACATCCACCATTCGCCCCGCTTCACTTGCAGACATGCCGAATGCAGTGAGGTCATCCGTCAGAATGTCAGATACCGTTGCGAGGGCTTCTCCGGAGGCAGCAGCCAAATTGATCACACCATCAATACCAGCTAACATATCCTCCGCTTTCCATCCGGCCATGCCCATGTATTCCAAGGCCGAGCCAACCTCTGAAGCTGTAAACTGCGTTGAAGAACCAAGTTCAAGCGCTGCATCAGATAGTTTTGCCATCTCTGCAGCGCTCGCCCCTGATATAGCTTCAACTGCGCTCATTTGAGCCTCAAACGAGGAGCCGACTTTGATCGATGCGGCTATGCCGGCGGTTACGGCTGTAGCACCTACTGCAACAGCAGATAACGCTGTTTTCGCGGCCTTTTCTATGCCGCCAAAAGCCATATCTAGCTTTGCGATATCCTGCCCGGCCTGCCCGAATGCCGCAGACATAGCCGTGGACATCCCTTTTGTGGATGTAATTGCTTTCGATATGGATTTATTCAGCGAAGGATCTATCGCACCGCCGATTGATACGACGGCTTTCATTTCTTTCCCTTTTGCCATTACCGTTTTCTCCGCGCCTTTTCTGCCTGCTTCTTGCGCTCTCTTTTTTTCTGCTCTTTCTCGTCCTCTTCTACGATCTCCCTGATTTCCGAGTAGAAATCAATCATGCTTCTTTTTCGGATTTCGTAGGGGCTGACTGAGAATCTTCCGCTGTATGCTCGGATGTTTCGTCGGATGTCTCTCCCGGTCGGCGCTCCAAGCCCAGCGTAAAAAAAGCGCCTATATTCGTTAATTGGATTACGTCATATCCCGTAATCCTCAACATATCTTCTATTGTTACCTCTTTGTTTTCTTCAACAACTGAATACATTCCAAAGTAGAGATGCGTCTTGTGGTCACGTTCAATAAACGTAGTACCGCTCATCAGGCCAGCTCCACTTGTTGCTCTTGTGCATGAATCAAAAAAATCATCCGGCGTGATCTTCTCTGTATCGTATTTCAGTTTTTCTACTTTTTTCCCGTTGATCTTAATCGGGTTCCGCAAAACAATCGTTCCTTTCATACTCTCTTTCCTCCCTAAAAACGAAGGGAGCGAGGTATCTCCCCGCTCCCATAGACATTTACTTTTTACAGCATCGAAGACAGGTCGGCAAAGTAGTCCTTGCCGCCGATCTCGAGGATACCGGCAACGCGGTCGATGTTGCAGAGGGTCTCCCCGTCCACAACCAGCTTATACTTGCTGACCGTGTAAACCATTTCGAGATCCACACTCTGGCCCGGCTGGATATCGATCTCGGGCATAACCGTCTGCGGATATCCCGTGATGAAAGCCTTGCCGGAGATGGGCTTCTGCGCCGCATCAGACGTCATGATCTGCTGCACCCAGCGCATTTCAAGCTCAATGGATTCCTGCCCGAGCAGGCTCTTGATCCTGCTCACCACGCCGATGTGGTGAACGGTCGTCTCCATGTTCTCGATCTGGGCCAGGATCGGCACAGTAAAGTTACCCATCAGATTCGCATCTGTGGTCATGTTGGTAACGGAAGGAAGTGTGATCTGTGCATCCTTGCCGACCAACTCCTGTTCGTCACCGATGCGGTTCGCATAGAGCGTATTCGCATTGATAACAAGGTTCTGATCAAGCCAAATTCCCATGATTCATTCCCTCCTTTACTCAAAGTACGCAGAGAAGCCTGCGTCGGTGTAAGCCACATAGGCCCGTGCACTTCTAAGCGGCGGGGTCGGAGTGACCTGAATGTCAAACCGGAAGTTTCCTTCGCGGATCTCGGACAGCGGATTGGAATCCGACTCGAAGATGATCTTCGGCTTTCCGATCAGAGCGCCGAGAGCGACAAGCGCGTCCAGGTTCTCCTGCTCACGCGTAAGGATTCTGTCACGGACAGCCAGCGTGAACGGCTTATCAATGGTCGGAGCCCATACTCTCTGGAAGCGGTTCGTAAGATAAAACAGCATCCGAAGAGATACGTCGAAGATGTCGCGGGCATCCATATCACCGCCAAAGGTGTAGGCGGCAGTGGAGTCGCCCCAGATCCTCCATGCGTCGCCCCAGAAGGCCAGCGTCGCGATACCATTCTCGCAGAGCTTGTTCGCTTCGGTTACATCGTAACCGGCGTTGGTGGAGGTTGCACCGAAGTACTGCTTTGTCACAGCGATCTCCTTGTTGCCACAGGTCTCAAACGGAACGCCATCATGAGCCAGGTCAATCCGAAGAGTCTCGACCATTGCCAGCGTGGACAGGTTGTACACGTTGCCGTCTGTTCCGAGAGCCTTCGGCCAGAACACCTTTGATCTCTCGTTGGTGTAGCCGTTGTTCTCTTTCCAGGTGATGGTCTTTGCGATGGTGTCGTTGTTACTTTCGGTGCTGGATTTAGTGTAATAAGTCTTTGACTCATCCACAGTGGTATCTTCGGTCAGGATGTACTGATCGTCAGCCAGCTCGTAGTATCCGAGCTCATGCGGATTCGCTCCGGATGCCGGAGTTACTTCCGTGTATGTGTCGGTCGTGTAGGTCAGCGGGATATCCGCATACACGAAGCCGTCCCAATGGCCGTTCAGTTTGGTAGCCTCTGCCACAAGTGCCTTGTATACTTCCGGGAACTGTGACCATCCGGGAGCCGCGAACAGGTTCGGAACTGCCTTGTAATTCTGATACAGGAGCTCCGCAGAGCGAAGTCCGGTATAAACACCAGCCTCAGTCTTCGATCCGATGATGTTCGCCGTGGCAATCCCGGTCGTGTCTACCTCGTAGAAGCTCGCCGCGATCGTACCGACCAGCGGATCAGCCTCGTTTGCAGATACGACGTTCACCTTCTCGGTGTTAAAGTCGTAATAGATGTTGTAATCCGTACCCTCTGCCTTGTTCGCGATCGCGAATGTGTCAAGGATGATGTCCTTGCTCGCAAAGGAAGCGCGTCCGTTCACAAAGGTCAAGCTCTTGGTGGTCTGGGTACCCTTCTTGTGAACATCCGGATCAAGGACATTGATCACATAGATCGGGCCGATGTTGCCCATCGCGTTATCGAAATGAGCGACACAGGCTTCAGAGAGCGTGTACTTGCCCCAATCAGACGACACGCCGATCTTTGTCTGAGCATCGCCGAGAGACGACACGCGGACAGGGAAGTTGATGATCTTGGCATCAGCGAAGCCACGGATCAGGTTGACCGGAGCAGTACCGACATAAAGCGCAATCGTCGGAGTGCTCTCTGCTGCCTGTGTGACGGAATCAGCCAAGAATCCATAGGTTCCATAGAGAAATTCACTCATTGGACTCTTTCCTCCTTATAAAAATTTTTCAAAGTCTTGGTTGTTACGAAGTAAGGTGCAGCGCACCTTGAACCGGAGATAGGCGAACCAGAACGGATAGAATGAATCCTGCCATTCATCGTCCACGTTCTCCTTCGGCTGTCTGTACGGGCCGAAGTCCATCGGCTCATTCAGCATGACCTCCAGATTCTCTCCGAGATAGTTGGTGCTCTGAATCTTACGAGCTGCGATATCCACCATGTTCCACGCATCCATCCAGCCGGACATATCCGCACGAAAAACGGGGTCCTCCGGATCCTGCCAGTTGATCCAGTCCTGCTTGTGCGGTCCGGGATTCCATGTGCCGAAGCCAAGGGCGATCGTGACCTCACGCTCGTGCATGGTGTCGACTCCATTGATCAGTTGGACGCAGATGGATGGGATATTCGATACGACATTCGGCGGAAGTTTATCCCGCGTGGGAATGAACAGAGGAAACGCCGTCGGATGTACGCTTTTGTACTGGTAGGTGTCATCGTTCGGTTCCTTGTCTTCCGACGGAACCTTCAGGGTTATCTCCTGGCACACATTTTCATTCAGCCATGATGCAGTTGTGATGATGATTCCTGGCAGATCCATCAGTAATTCTCCTTTGCCTGTAATTCAATGCGTGTCATACCCATCTCATCGTTCCAGGTCACTATTTCATAGCCTACGCCGTCTATGTATAGTGACTCGCCACGAACGCGGCGATGGGAGAAGTTCTCCGATTTTGCATACAGCTTTACTGTTGCCTCGGAGAGCATCCTCCATCCGTCCGCGCCCTGAATTGTGGCATCCTCGAGCACGCAGATCATTTCAATACCGTCCACGGTGTGTGTCTCTGCTATCTCATCGAGATTCAGGAAAACGTCAAGATCTGCTTTGACAAGCTCTTGGAATGGACTCATTTTTTCTTACGCCTTTTCGGAGCGGCCTTCGGCTTTTCCTCGTCCTCTTCGGTCGGTTCCGGCTCTGCCGCTTCCGTGTCGGCGGTTTCCGCTTCAAGTACCGGAGCATCGGCTGTCGGCGCAGGCTCTTCCGCTTCCGGTGCTTCCGGTTTCAATACAGGCGCATCGCTATCATCGACGCACACGAGCACGCCCTTGCTGACAAGGCGACGTGCTTCCGCGTCAGAAACAACAAACGGAGCGTCTCCGGCCTTTTTTGCAGAGACCACTTTTGTGATCTCGTCGTACTGGCCATATGTGCCTGTAAAATTGTCGTTTACCTTTACCAGCATAGGAGCCTCCTTTATGACAATACTGTCGAAACGATGGCCGCGTTCTTGTACTTCGGCATCACCAGCGGACGGCTCTGCATGGTCAGCGCACGGCTTCCACCATGTTCGTCAACCGTCACCTTCGGGATTCTCTTCCCTTCGAAGGTCTCGTAGTTTCTCGTTCCGGGCTGGATCTGGGTAACAGAGCCATAGAGGATCTTACCCATGCCGGGAGCGGTCATGACAACCGTATTCGCCGGAATGAATGCCTGCGTGTTGCCGCTCTCGTCCACGTATTCAGCCGTGTAGCAGAACACGTTGATGATGTGACCCTTGATGTTCAGGGTGGCGATCTTCGCAGCACCATTTCCAAGTTCTTCCGGACGCACTTCGTCGGACAGAATGAACCGACGATTGTCCAGAAGGTTCAGAACCATCTCGTTCTGCAGCATCACATCAGCGACGTTTCCGGCAACGATGAGGTCAGTCATCGGCAGGCCGCGCTTAATGTTGATCTGCGCCATTGCGTAGATATCGGAAAGGATCTTCGTGCTGGAAGTGCTCCACGCCGGAGAGGTCACGTACGTGGCCGGATTGGATCCGCCCTCGTAGAATTTGATCTGTCTGTCGACGTGTTCAGAGGAGCCGTACTTATCACCATACTGCTTCATTGTGTAAGCGTTGGCCAGGAGCACCTGTGCGCACATATACTCCTCACGATTATCGATCAAAGCGTTCAGCGCTTCGATGTCCTCGCGGAGATATTCTGCTTCGCGGCTCTGTGCCGTTGCGCCGGAGAAAAGAGCCTCTCCCGCCCGACGAGTCATGAGATCGTCAGCAGTCAGCACGCGCTCCGGAGCGATCAGGGCAGGCTCGAAAGTCTCGGTCTGATAGCCTTCGCGCTCTACCGGGATGCCGCCCTTGCTGGGAAGCACGAACGGAGCCAGTCTGTTGTTCTGCTCATCTTTGTAGTCCACGACTACGTCTTTTGTCGGGAAGGTAGCCGTGTCCTTGAAGTAGCGATCCCGAAGGAAAGTGTGCTTCGGCGGCATCAGTTTCACGGCTTCCAACATTGCATGTGTGTTGTATAAATCCAGTGCCATTTTTCTTGTACCTCCTTTTTAATTTTCCTGGCCAGAAACCAGATAGATCCCGGCATCCTTCAGACTCTTTCTGTCTGCTTCGGTGAGGGTGTATCCCTCGTACTTCTTCAATTCGTTTTCAAGGAAATCACCGGTCAGGTAGACAGGAACTACTCCGTCCTGGCTGGTTCCGACGCAATCCTCTGCGAGGATCACTTCTGCCTTACCGGTAACATCGGAATCCAGAAATTCGAATTTGTTGCTGTTGTTCCGGCCAAGGATGGAGCCCTTCTTGAGGTTTCCTTCGCCGCCAGCGATCACAACGGTTCCACCGGTTACAGCATGAGCCGTATCGGCGATCAGATTGTCATACTCGCATTTTCCAAGTACTGCCATGATTATTTGTCCTCCTTTTCATTTTTTACTCCCGCGATCAGGGCGGCTGCTTCGGCGATATCTCTCGCCTTCGTGTCTTCTTCCGTCCCGTTCACCGGCGCAGGCTGCACGTTCTCTGTACCGGACGCGCTCACCTCTTCGCTTCTTGCCTGTGCGAAGCTCTTTCCTGCCTCAGCCTGCATCTGCATAGCCTTCAGAGCGAGCTGTTCTGCTGTCATCGGCTCCTCATATTTTGCCTTCTGGATCAGATCGGGATCTCCCACCTGATTGGCGATGGTGTCGATGGCCTTCATGCGTTCCCTGTCTTCGTGCAGTGCGTTCTCGACTGCATTCTTTGTCATCTCATCGACGGTGGCCTGATTTTCTTTCAGGATCTCGTCTTTGAATTCTGCGCAGAGTTCCGCATGGTTCTCTTTGAGTTCCTTCAAATCCATCTTTTTCACTCCTTCCTCATTTGTTGGTTTAGAATCTATGTGATCAGTCTCTTCCGCTGTTTTCTTTTGAGCGATCATCATTTTCATCTGTGGCATCTGCGGCATAGGAATATTGCGGAGATTGTGAGTAATGCCATTCACGGTGATCATGTTCTTTATGCCTTCCGTGGCTTCTGCTTTCGGTGCATCCTTGCCTCCCACCTCATCGGCAAAACCTTCCTCGACCGCCTCATCATATGTCATCCATTTTTCAGCCTTCATCATGGAAAGGATCTCCTCCACTTCGCGGCCGCTCCGGTCTGCATAGATCCCGGCGATGGATTTATTGATGGTGCCAAGAGCACGGGCTGTCTTCCGGAGCTCCTGCTCGTTGAAAAACCCGTACTGGAATGTAGACGCGCCGTGTATCATCGTCTGCGTGCCGACGTTTACAACGCGTTTATCCCCTGCTTGTGCTATGATCGACGCTGCGCTTGCTGCCAGTCCGTCAACGATTGTCGTTGTGGCTGCGTCCAGTTCCCGGATGCGATGATAGATCGCAATCCCGGCTTCTGCATCTCCGCCGACCGAGTTGAT
>JAEEGL016744301.1_pt1 | contig 20335 bp, 21 predicted proteins | sample 9134231 | NCBI WGS metagenome assembly JAEEGL01 (sample SAMN16246548, study PRJNA631951) | gut metagenome | biome: gut microbiome; feature: rumen; material: fiber-attached | host: Bos | place: Iran: Karaj | collected 2018-10 | reverse complement strand
GACAACCACCATAGTAGCCAGTGCCAGCGGAGCAAATACCGCAGCAAATGCAAGGTTGATGGTCATGAACACTATTGCAAGAGACATTGCATATAAGGATATGCTAAGACGCAAGAGTTTCATCTTGTCCTTTTTATCATCGAGCATTTTGGATATAAGTGCGAAGGTGGATGTAAATATTAGGATAACACCAGAAACAGCAACTGCACCCAAAAGTACCCATTTAGCTCTTTTACCTACCGGCGCTATTGTCTCTGCCAATTTTGCACCGGCCCATGCGGTGATGAATGACGATAGTACATTCATTAATGTTTTTACTGACTCCAATTTCTTGCCTTTAAGTTTCATTGTGATTTTCATAAACAATCTCACAAATAATAAGGACATTATTGATATCACAAATGTACCGGCGATAACCCAATGAGCCTGTGGACCGATAGGAGCTATAGTTTCTGCTAGTTTGGCACCAGCCCATGCAGTGATGAAAACAGCTATTGTATCAACAAGAGTTTTAAGGGTTTCTCCTTGTTTTTTATTAAGTTTTCTTTTTGATATTATATCAAACAGTTTAATAAATACACATGTTATATAAAAGACAACGAATGATCCCAAAATTGCAAATCCTGCAACCATAGGATTGCCTACTCGCTGCAGTTCATCTGTGACTTTCGCTGCTACCCATGCTGATAATAGTGATAATAGTATAGATGTAAATATTTTTATTGGCTTCTTTTTGAATTTGACATTCTGGAGCATCTCAAAAAGTTTTGTAAATATATAACATATAGATACTACAACCAGACCACCTAATAACACAAAAGGACCTGCTATACCTACTACAGTAAGCAAACCAGTTATTATATACAAGCATGTACCGATAATCATCAGCTTTGCAACAGTTTTTAGACCTTTCATTATCTTGAAAGACTGAATAGTATCAGAATTAAGAAAATCAATAATGCGGCATACTAGATTTTCAAGCATTCCTACGCGCCTATACGCCAACCAATATTTAATTTTACCATACTTTAATAACATCGGCATGATTTTACCTGTTACTACCTTTAGAACCATAATAAATGGCTGGAATACTATCATAAGTTTGATGTATTTCTGATATACACCTATAATATCCTTAACAGTTAGCTTTGCTATAGATTTATCGTTGGCGAGATTAACAAATGCAATAAGTGTGTATTTAATAAAAGACAGTTGGGCTTTTAATCTCATCTTAGCAACCCAATACACCACCGGACTTCTTAAATATCCTAGAATTTCGTTGGTTGCTAAAATAATTTTACCTATTGCTTCATACGTCGGCGATGCCACTGCACCAAAAGCCATGATCTTTATTGAACGTACTATATAGGAATTTTCACCCCAGACCATAAAGATAGAGTTAAACCCAACTAACTGGTCTGCTGCGATTCTGGCTCCAGTATATACTAACGGGTTTTCCATGTGCCGTATTATATCGTTCATATTATCGATACACGTTATGAGAGTCCCTGCTACTGCTGTGTAAAGCCGTTTAGCAGCTACAATTTTTAACATTGCTGGTATATTAGTGATTAGGAATTTCCCAAAACGTTTATATAATTTACTTAACGCATGGAAATATAAGGGAATAGCTACAAGAGCAGCTGCATATACAGTCTGGCCTTTAACAATAGTAGTAAGCATTTTAGTATTCTGCTCTACTTGTTCCATCATCATCTCAGGTATGTTGAACGTTGTAGGTATCTGCATAAATCTAATAATATTATTTATATAAAATATAATAATAGAAATACTAGATTATCTGGTTCATTTTATTTATTATATTTATATACTATTTTATAAAAAGAATCGATGATATGAAAAGTTTAGTATTTGAAGCAGAAAAAACAGAATATGAAAGAAAAATTGCGAATCTTGAAAAAGAACGTGATGAAAAACTTAAAGATGCATCAGGTAGTGAGAAAGAAGGCATCAAAAAGGTTTATAAGCAAAAAATAGATACCGTTAAATTAAAAGACCAGATTAATAAGGCTAAGGAAGAGCAGAAAAAACTAGAAGATGAATATGAAAAAGCCTTAGATGATGCGGGTAATGATAAGTCTAAGATAGCAAAAGCTAAAGAGAAGTATGAAGATAAGATAAACAAATTCGATGATAAAGTCGAAGATCTCAAAGACCAGATCCGGAACGTCCGTGGAATGATAGCTGGAGATAATGTTCTACTCCACAAGAATGACAAATCTACCAAAAACGAAAAGAGCAAGAGTAATGACAGATTTGCTAAATATGCTACTGGTTTTGGAGATGATAGTGATGAAGATGATATTAAAACTATTCTTAGGGACAAAGATATCAACAAAGATGACAAAGATGAAGATGATGTAAATCACTTCTATGAACAAGCTAAGAAGCACGACTCTATGGCTAAATGCATGGATAATATGCCTTGGGGTGTTATAGGACTTGCTGCAATATTCTGTCCTCCTCTGGCTTTGGGTTTGGGTGGAGCAATACTCTTACCTGGTATTATTAATACAGTAATGACCGGTTTAGGTGCGTTAAAAGATATCAAGGACGAAGTAGCCGATAAGTGTACTGCACTAGCTAATGGTGTCAAGACTGCAGTTCATAAGATAAAATCTAAAGATATAGATGATGAGATGATAAATGATGAATTAGACCAGGTTATGGATGCCTCATTTTCAAAAGACGGTAAATTAAATTCACCTAAAGAAATAGAAGCAAATCTCGGTAAGACGGAGTCAGGAAAGCTAATTCTAAAGGATAGTAATGTACTTAAAGACATATCTGATAAAAAGATTGACGAAAAGGTAGCAGAAGCAGAAATTGAGAAAAATAGCATTGAAAAAGAAAAACAACATGCATTAGATAATGCAAAAACAGATGATGAGAAAAAGAAAATAGAGGATGAATATAAAGAAAAGCTTGCTGATGCTGATGAGAAAATAGAGGCTGCCAAAAACGGAGAAACTATATCAAAGGAAGAAGTTGAAGATGACTCTGGTAAAAAGGTAAAAGTAGCAGTTCATACAGGACCTCGCGGTGGCAGATATTATTACCCAAAAGGATCACCTCATAACGATGAAAATAAAAGGTATTTAACCAAAGAATCTAAATCATTTGAAGACTATTTAAGTATGATTATGGAATCTAATAATAAATAAAAATTTAATTATGGAAAAGTTAGAGAAAATAAAGGATTCTAATGCATATCTAGGTAACGGATTTGTAACAGTACGTATTCTTTCCAATGATGTCAGTGATGATATTTATAAGTATTTATCGAAACACTCTGATAAGATTGATGATGTTGAGATGATGAATATGGAAAAACAGATTTATATTCCTGCGGAAAGATTACCAGAAGATATTAGGAATGATGTTTATAAAAAATTTGGAACTTATTTAAATAAAGATCAATATACTAATTTTTATTTTGTTAAATATGATAACTACATTTCTGTTTTCATAGGTGAAAAGAACGACAACGATTTTCTTAAAAATATCCAGGAATATATAAAAGACCAAGAAAAGAATAACGATAAGAATGATGATAAAATGATGGTTGAAAACCCACCTTCATCAGAAGAAGATAATAAAAAGGAAAAAGAACCTTCATCAGAAGAAGATAATAAAGAAGAAGATAATAAAGAAGAAGATAATAAAGAAGAAAAAGAACCTTCATCAGAAGAAGATAATAAAGAAGAAGATAATAAAGAAGAAGATGATGAAGAAGATGTAGGTGGAGGCCTTGACGGTGATGATGAGGATTCTGAAAAAACAGAAAAGGAACTTATAGATTACTTCAAAGAACAAGGTTCTGATGATCCTGAAAAGGATGCAGCAGAGTATTTAAAAAATATGTATGGAGATCCAGACGATCCGGATTTTAAAAAGGAACTAGAAGAGGCCGAAAAAGAAGTAAAAGAAAATCTCAGTAATTATTTAAAATTTATACTTACGGAATCCGTAGTTAACGAAGAACAGATCAACGAAGCATCCGTAATAGGTCGACTTTTAACAGGTTCATTAATAAGATCAACTGTAAGGGCACATCTAGCGAAAAACAGAATGGCCGCCTTGCAAATGAAAATAGATAAAGAAACAGACCCTGAAAAGAAAAAGAAACTTCAAGGATCTTATGATATGATCAGTAAGTCCAATTTTGACAAGAAAGGCCGCCCTAGAGCTGTTGTGTTCAATGTCCGCCAGGCGTTAGCAGGTATTAAAGGTGTTGCTACTGGTAAAGCGAAACTAGGTGAAGCTCTGAAGAACTGTACAACAATAGGCAAGATTGTTGGCGCCGCACAGGTTGCTAGAGCAAAGAAAAAAGACCCAGAGGCTTTTGCAGATGCACGAGGAAAGGCAGAACTTAACGCGGGCAAAAAACCATACAAAGATGCATCTAAAAAAGAAAACGATGATGTTAAAAAGGATAAAGACGGTAACATTCTAAAACAGGAAGAGGTTACGGGTGAAGACGGAAAGAAAATAAAGGTAACAACACATACGGGACCTAAAGGCGGTAAATTCTATTGGCCTGACGGTGTTCCTAAGGATAATGAACATAAGGTGTATGTTAAGGAATCGAAATCACTTATACAATTCTTAAAAGAATCTTTACAAAATTAAAATATATAATTTATGAAAAATCTTGTGAATTATTTTGACGATATAAATATAAACGGATTAGACGATTATATTTTATCAGTCAATCTAGACGACTGTTATGAAGACGTAGCAGACGCCGCAGCTAAATCAACTCCTTCAAATACCTCCGGCATGGGAAATCCTAAACCTCCTACAGATGATAGTAACGGATCAGAACCAATAACACATAAGAAGAAAAAATCACACAGAAGAAAATCCGGATGCAAAGAAGAAGAGTAAACATATTATAAAACAAATTTTAAATATGTTTTTAGAGACTTTTAATATTCGGATGAAGATCTTATAAGAAAAAATAAAATCTCTTTAATAAACAAAAAAAAAAACCTTCTAAAATTTAGAAGGTTTTTTTTGTTGTCACTTATTAGCAATTAGTCGTTGAATTTAGGTTTGTATTGTTCTTTTATAGGACAGTTATAAAACATGTTACTATAAGATTCAACATTAGATACATCCCATTTTGATAAGTCTTGATTGAACTTTTCAGCACCACCAAACATATAATCCATATTCCGAACATTTCTTACATCCCACTTGGAAATACCCCGATCAAAGTTCTTGGCGTTTTCAAACATTCCGTCCATTGCTTTAACATGAGAAACGTCCCATTTTGATATATCTCCATTGAAACTATAGGCACCATTGAACATATTATCCATGTATTCTACCTTAGAAACGTTCCATTCAGATATATCTCCGTTAAAATCAACCATTCCGTAAAAAACATTAGACATATCATTTATGTGCGACGTATCTATGTCGTTCAAGTCTGCGTTATTACCTCTTTCTTTTACTAAAGTCTTAATGGCTTCGATAAGTTCCTTACGGTTCCTCGGTTGAAACATGTGATCTGCGGTAGTAGTAGTTGTATATCCAGGTCCGTAAATCGATTCATTAATGTATTCTTTTAAAGTTTTCATATTATATATTGTATTTTTTTTTATTTATTTTCCATCCCACTCAGCCTCTGTATCTAGCTCATTCATAATTTTACGAATTGCAGGATTCTTTATAGCTTCGTCATATGTCAAAATATCAGTGAGACCTTCTTTTTTAAGTTCATTTATACCTTCTTTTTCCGTTGTAAATCTAAACGCGTCCCTACCATATGCTTTTATATATTGATCGGTTTCTTGTTGTGTAAACCCAAGCAATGTACTGAAGTTTTCTTCACATGCCACTATTTTGTATAATTCTCCATTTTTATCGGTTACTGCGTTGCCATCAATATCACATACTGCTATCCATCCAAGGCCTGGTTTGTTGGTTTCTTTGACTTTTTTTGCGAAGTGGTCTGCTATTGCTCTAATTTCTCCATAGTTAAGTCTGTGTGTACTACTGTTATTTTTAGTTTTTACACCCAAACCCAATATATCATTATCTACAGTAGTAGTAGTTGTATATCCGGGTCCGTAAATCGATTCATTAATGTATTCTTTTAAAGTTTTCATATTATATATTTTTTTTTATAATTCTTTAATCTGAGGTTCCCAGCCACTTGGATCCGTAGTATGTTTTGCAAAATCCATGATTAGATCCCTATCTTTTTTGTTTTTTGAATATAAAATTAAGAATCTTCCATCATCGCCATCAGACGTATATAAAAGAACTAGGAAATGGCCTGTTGGGGGTATATCTAATCCATAACGGATTTCTTCGTTATCCATTTCATCCCAGTAGAAATTTCCTAAGTCCCTTTCTTCTATACTGAGGGTTTTGCTATTTATCATCTTTTTACAAAGGTTACAGAAATATTCAACTGTTGCCAAATTTTCAGGATCTCTTACCCAGTCTGAATCTGCACCTTTATCATCCCAGTCATACCATGAAGGGTCTTCTGGATCATCAGGAATGCTAAACTTTGATGCAAATCTAATCAAATCTCCCGTACCATAAGCACCTGCTAGTGGAAATTGCTTTACAACACCAGTAGAACCCAAATGTTTAGGATTTAAACGTTCTGTTATATAGTTGTTTAAAGTTTTCATTTACGTTAGTTTGATTTGGTTAAATTCCTAATACATCATGCATTGCACTCAAAAACTCATCCTTTGTAAGTTGTTTATACGATTTTTTCGATGATGAATCCGAATATTCAAGTGCGCAATAATCATTGGCAATATTGTAAGCAAATGCTGGATTTTTTTCCGAAATTTTTCTTTTTGTAACATCGGCGAATCTTATCATACCACCCAAAACCCATATAACTTTACGTCCTTTTTGGTTATTCATGGTATATATTGCGTTATCCGCAGCAGGTATTCGTTCAAAACCATAATTCTCCAAATACTTAATCATTTCCTCTATAGTACCATCAATAGGAAACCCAGAGTATCCTAAGTGTTTAGGATTTAGACGTTCTAATATATAGTTGTTTAAGGTTTTCATTTATTTATACATTAGTATCTTCAGCCCAGTCTGAGTAGAATTTAATTTCAAGCTCTAGTGGTTCGTTGGTATCATAGTTAAGTTCCTGGAATGACTGGTTCTGGCCTAAAATGACATCTTTATAAACTATTTCACGAATAATATCACCTGCACGGTTTGCAATTGATACTTTCAACCAATCAGCAACGTATGTATTCTTTATAGTGGTTTCACCGGTTGCTAAATTATAACCTAATGCATTCCATGCTTTAAATAATTTATAAATGAAGTTATCAGTAGCATTACGGAGGTTGAGGTTCAGCTTAATCGTAAGTTCATGTGATGTTTCTCCAAGTTTTGGAGCGAGATATGTACGAGTTGTACCCATAAACTTTTGTGTAACCTTTTCCGGCGATTTATCTAATGTTTCTAAACCACCAATTGAAAGTACCTGTTCAGTTAAAACTGCTTCATCTCCACCGAACTGAGAACGCAACGCTTCTGGTAAAGTAAAGTAAACTTCAAATATATTACTGTGTACCGGATCCCATCTGTTAACTCCGGCTTGCGAATTTGTAATGTGTGGTAACATATTATTTTCTTATTTATTTTTTTTATTTAGTATTTATATATAAATATAATAATCTTATAGTTAGAAAAGTTATAATTTTATAGATTTTCGAATATTCAAATTAGTATTAAAATAGTAATTATCAACTAAGTACACCTGGTGTATTGTTATATTCAAATTAAAGTTATAATTTTATGGTTTTTTGAGTGTCTAAACTAATATTAAATCTATAATCATTAACTAAGTACATCTGATATATTGTTATATTCAAATTAAAGTTATAATTTTATGGTTTTTTGAGTGTCTAAACTAATATTAAATCTATAATCATTAACTAAGTACATCTGGTGTATTGTTATATTCAAATTGAGGATCTGGAAATTCGGTATATATATTATCTTTAGTAATAATAAAAGCGTAATTCCTTGCGTATTTTTGTAAAGTCTCATCCATAGAATAATTAACCTGGATACTATAAGTACCTGGGGTTAGTAGGTGTTTTGATGTTATGTAAGGTTGCTGTACATGATCCGATGAGTATTTTCTTCCGTTAGAAACATTTATAAATTCCCATGATCTAATATCTATATTTCTAGATATGGAGAATTTGGGTATAGCAACGCAAAGTTCTTTTGTTGAAATACTATTTTCCTTTAACGGTTCTATATAATGGAGTATAGGGTAGAATCTATCTTCATCAATAATTCTAGTTCTTGTGTAATTACGTCTGATAAATACACGATCCCACGGAGTTCCATATTGAAACTCCTTACCTAATACACACGGCTTAGGTGTTATATGTAAAACATGGATAATATTTCCTAAGGTATCATATAATTCAACATCATAATGTTTAGACTTATTCTTAAAATAAGATTTTTGAACTACTCCGTTTCTATAGATAGTGATGTTATTCTTAATAATTCCTGCAGTAATTACTACTCTGTAGCTATCTTGTTTGTATTTATAAGTACGTTCAAATATTACATTATTCGTATTTTCAAGACTATAGTACCTTCTAATACCTACAAGAACATTGTAAGTACCGTCACCGCTATTGAGGTCTTCATAATCTATATAATGGCCAGTTAATAGATTTACGTTAGTCTTAATAAACCACCAGTATTGGGGGAAGCGTTCTTCTAAATCATCGACAAGCACATCTAAGTCATTTGGTAGATAAGTGCTAGAACTAATAACAAAGTCCGGGGTAAACTGCTGTGCTGGTGTATTTATATGAATATCTGTATTATCAAACAAAGGAATCATAAGAGTATGGTTAACACCAATTTCTTCTAGATTATTATGATTGCTGTAGTTGAAAATCAAAGATTGTTTGTAGTAATCTATAGTTCTTTGAAGATTATCAAACATAAAATCGTTTATATGTCGGGGATTTAAAAGATCGCTTATATCATTATCAGATTCGATTATTGGTATATTATATGAATCCTCCTCCGTAATAAACACATTGATATTTTCAAATATTTTTGGATCATATCTTTTGACTTTGAATATATCTACTACGTTTCGTATATCATCTCTTATATTCAATACAAATTTCTTAGAATATTGTACTCCTCTGGTATTTGTAAAGGTAATGAATATTTCATATATGTCAGCCTTCTGGAATAAAAGCTGGAAGTGAAAATCATATTCATTATTTTCTGGGTATATTACATATCTATTTGAATAATTATAAGTATCTCCAGATGATGTTTTCCATGAAATTGTGGCTGTTTCTATAATATCTGTTGATAATACAAAATCATCTATTTTAACGTTAAAATCTACGATAGCACCAATGTTTAATGTATAATGTGCAACAACTGAAAGAAATTCGTCAATATTTGTATCGTCCTCTATAAGTCTTTCTTCAGTATCAACACCCAGCAGTTCACCTTCATAATGACGCTCCCCAGTAACTGGGTCTATAACAGTGTAGTCGTTCCTGCCGAAAATAGTATTGTCATACACATATGCTTTACAAGGATGTATATAAAAATCTCCGCTAGTCCTACAGGAAAAAGTACCCAAAAAGTCGACATGATCTCTTCGCTGTACTCCTGAACCAGAAGCTATTTTAATAGAATTAGTATTAACCAGATTTTCTAAGGTCGAATGTATTGTTGTAAGATGAATCGGCGAAAAATACGTAGCGTAAAAGTTTCCTAATAAAGTCATTTTAAGCATCATATCATCTATAGAATGTTTAAAAGTAACATTATTCAATATAGGCATACCCTCATCATCATATTCGCCGGGTACTATATGCTGGCGTGAACAATACAGGCCTATTAGTGAGGTTTTCACTAAAACTTCAAGTTGCTGGCGTAATACATCATCTAGATTGTTTCCTATCTCATCTTCTCTATATATGGTCTTTGCATTATCGTTACGTTTCCAGTAGCTCTGGATTTTAACAAGATCTCCGTATTCAAACCATTTTAAGGAACTTAACAAAGAGTTATAATTTCCTTTACAAGCAAATATGGTCCAGTATTCCAATAAAAGTTCTTTCCATTTCCTATTCATTGTAATATTATCCATAAGATCCTCATGGACATTCTCATCATATATGGCTTTTTGAATAGACTGTGGTATTTCTATGCCAAAATTGGCTAAATTAGATCGGAGAATCTCATTTTCACTATAAAAATCCGCACCTATATTATATCTGGTTATATTACCTCCGTCGTCAATGATAAACTCGTCGATATACTCGCCGGCTTCTTCAGACTTTGTAATGATGTTAAAATAAAATACATTTCTGCCATCTATAATTTCAGGATCATCTAGTACCAGGCTATCTGCTAGAACACCAGGACTGTTGATATCCAGAAATTCAAAATTATTGATATCAACCGGAGTACTCGATGATAGTACATCCATATCAACAAGCTTAAATATTGAATCTGGGGAGATACTAATAGTTATAACAGGTGTATCTGCTATATATAGTATAGTTTTAGAATAGTATATGTTTACAGACTGCCCTTCGTCAAAATAAAAAACGTAAGGTTTCTGGCCGTTAAAAAGATATCCGTTATTATCAATAAAACTACTCATATTAATGTGATTATATATATAGATATATAATAATATGGTTTATTGATAACCTCTCTAAAAACTATGTTAAAATGCTTTATTGATAAACAATAATAAGGGGATCTGTAACTGCTATAGTTTCCGAACTATTTTTACTCTTAGTCTGCCAGCCACCCATGAGTACTGGGAAGTCATTATGTGACTCAAGAAGAATATTTCCATGACTGTCTAGGCCTAGATTCGGATTTTCATTGCCGTATATATACGATGTTGTAGTTTTTACAGAGTATGTACCGGTTGCAGGATTATATGTATATGTATTTGTATCATATGATCTGGTTATCAGGGCAGATTCATTTTGTTCTGATAGGAAGTATATATTAACGCCATCGATCTCATTAATATTAGACTTTAATAGATGTATTATATCCGATTTTGGTATAAACATATCATTAATTTCATCAGCAAAGAAAGAACCTACAAGATTGCGGACTCTGTTATTTATATCAGCTGTATCCCAAGTACCTTCTTTACATTTAATAAATACATACATGGCATATTTGCGTATGGTAGGTTCCATAATATTAAAAATTGTGCCTGCGAGTTGCTGGCCTGAATTTGTAATATATGAATATATTGAGTTCTTTTGGTTTTCTGTCAATAAGAAATCTTGTTCCTGTAAGTTAAAATACTCTTTACCCTGAGATATATTCTGTTTGTAGTTTTTCATTATTAGTGCGTTAATTATCATAGACCCTGGTTCTGACCAAACACGATTATATCCTACGAATGAAAACTGCTGGAATAATTGTTTGTAATTTTTAGCATCTGCAAGTACTAGGGATCTGGAATTAAGACCTATCATCTGGCGGGTCTGTTCCGTATTTTCAGAGAAAGTACCTCCAGTAATGCTTTCCTTGTCTTCAATACTTAATAAAAATACATTATTGCCGTCTATTTCGTCACCCGCGATATTCTTCAGTTTATCTTCGAACTCAAATTCACATTCTCTAGAAAAGTCTATATTACCACTTTCACCTGAATGGATAAGATATGTAACTTTAACCTGATCGCCGTATTTTAGGGATCTGCCGTGTTCATCATTACCAAAAAATAAGTCCAGACCCTTGCTTAGAGAAGTCTTACATACGTATTCCTTTCCGTCAACAGTCATGTCATATAACGAATCTTTTCTTTCCCACAATTCATTATTTACATACACTTCAAGATAATCCACATCAACATCACCCACAAATATGACATTAATAGAATATAATTGTCCTCCTTGGGACATGAAAGTCTGGGTTTCAAAAGCACCTTCTACAACAGTAATATATTTAGGTGAATTATCTATAGCAACATTGCAGGTAAGACATTCTTGTGCTAATAACATATTATAAGTCAAGCCATTCTGACTACATAATACTCGTGTTTTATTCGGAATCATTATGCTTATAGGTTCTTCATTGTTAGGCAAGAAGTTCATCTTGAGAGTTGCAGTCGATGCATGCCCCGTACTAGGATTATATCCGCTTAATTGGGCAAGATTATAAATACTTCTTTTGCGTACAGCGGTGTATTTATTCTGTTCAACAAGAGCGTCTTCTATATATACAAACATATTCTGGACAACTGATCCTAATACAGATATAAGCTGTCCGAATATAGAATTTGTACCGTAATGCTGACCGTAATCAGTCAGAATACTCGATAACTTATTTCTTACCCTGGCAAGAAAGTTGTTATATTGTAAATCAATGAGCTTGAATAGTTTCATTTTTATTGTATTATTTTACTATATAAATAATAAAAGAATTATTCTATTAAGAAATATTATAGACTTTCTGGTAATAATATTAAAATTTATATTTATATCTCTAAATCAACTCCTACTACTATCAAGAAATATTATAGACCTTCTGGTAATAATACCCATCAGGAGTAATAATATTTATATATACTAGTATAATATCGTTTTCGGTTCCTGCATGAATAGTACAATTTACCTTTAGATCCATTGATAATAAATCGATAGTATTGCGGATATGGGATTCGATATAGCTAGCTATTCCGCTAGTACCTATATTTGTTTCGTATAAAAACCTATAGTAATCACAGCCATAAGATGGTTCACCAAGAACATCTCTTGGCCGGGTGTCCAGTAGCATATCTATTTGTTGGACTACTAAGTCTATATCACGTTCTAATACGACAGTATCATCTGTATTACAAAAATCTATCATAATCAAAAATTAGATATATTTATAATTGCCAGATGTTACTAACTCGTTATTTTCGTTTAAAATGTAGTACTGGCCTTCTACTGGTTCCTCTGGTAGTAACTTGCCTGTTATTTTAAACACTACATTTCCTCCCTTTCTGACGACCTCTTTAAATACAGCATCTCCAATCATAAGTGAAAATACTTTTACAGTATTTGCATAAGCTGATAGGTTAATAGCTATACTTTCATTTACATTATTATGTACAGCAATATCATCAGAGAATGTAGATTGTATATATATAGGCATATAAATAGGAGAATTGTAATCGTCAGGACGCTCAACGTTTATTATCTTTTTTTCAATCTTATTTACTGTATTGAGTGTGTTTATATTCATAGTATCTATATTTATATAATTATTTTCAGATATCATATACTTAAAGACTTCGCGAGTTATGGGAACATCATCAGCAATGAACGTAAGCAACGGCGCATCCGCTTCAACACCATCCCCAACAAGATATACGTTGAACATAGAAACCAGTTTCAAACCTTCTTTCCAGTCATCCCAGGAACTCACCCATTGATCATACCCGTCAACACTACCCTGTGTCACTTTTACTAGAGAACCATCGATTAAGCTATCTCCTATCATACAAGGATCTGAAAAATTTCCTTCAGAATCCGCTAAAATGTATGATACATAAGTATGTATATTATAGTCGTCGGTGAATGTATATGTAGATCTAATATATTCATCGAATCCTTGGAAGCTGTGTTCATATGCGTTATTAAAATACAGAGAAGAGTCGAAACGAAGTCCATCTACCGGGTCCATTGATATCTTAGTTACTAAATTCGTTTGGTTATTGGCCTCGGGTATCATAAATGTACATATTCCAGATGTATAGATTCCTTTTATCCAATGTTGATCTGAACTCAGAACTGGAGTAATTTCAATATTTAATAAAGAAGCGTCGTTATTAAGTTCTGTCTGTCCGTATAATACCGAGTTGCATACATTTATCCTGAATTCTTCCCAGTCCTGGCTATAGTTTATATACCAAGGATCTATAATATCATAGGCTTTATATACGTAATATACTTTATCTAGCATCTTGACAGGCTTGTTGACAGCTAAAAGTTCGTTTTTGTCTAACAGATAACAACCCAAAATTACCTTATATCTATTAATATACGTTGATATTTCAACTATGTATCTATAATTATGATTATAGTAATCAACACTATAGCTTGGTATATATATTAAGATATCAGATAGATTTATATTATTTGGAAGGTAGTCATTATTACCAGGTTCGTCAATTTCATAATAGTCATTTACATCCTCTATGATATTATTATACCCTTCATTATAAAATGATATTTTATCTTCAAATGTCCTATAAGTAAATAAGGTATTTTCGATATTTGTCTGTATATCGTTATACCTCACGCCATAGGTAAATTTATGCTCGTTGTTCTTAATATTTATAATAGATTGTTGTAAAGACATAGTATTTAAAGTTATATTGCCTGAGGTTGTGCGGACATATCTTTGTTCATTTCGCGAATAAATGCTCTGGTTCCACGTTGAATATTAGGATTGTCATTTTCTGGGTGAAAATCCTGTGTACTATTATCGTCAAAGTTAAGTTCCGTCTGATACCCTTTTAGTAAATTATTGATATTCTTAACAACCTCATCCATGCGCTTCTGTATATCTAATATTGATGCTTGTACTTTGATCATAGATGTATACATAGACGCGTTAGATGGATTAGCTGCTATGGCTTTGACTGCAACATCGTGAACATGCTCATCTGCGATTTTCATCTTGATCAGAACACGAAGACTTTCTACTTCAATATCTAGCCTTTTCTTATAATCAGGATGAGCATCCATGAACTCTCTGTTACCGTAAATCTTCTCTAGATTATTGCATAGAGTGATAGAGTTGCATTCAGCATCTCTATTTATTTCGTCGATGTCTATGAATATAGGATCTTCAAGTTCTTCTATATTAAGTTCACTAGTTATATCAAAGTCGTTAGCCATGGAATTTTAATTATATATTTAATAGTATTACACCATCTACACCATATGGCTTAATAGAAATATTTTTAGGCCTACCTATTTCCCTGCATAAGACAAAGACGGTTTCGCTATCCAGATGTCTAAGTTCTTGCTTGATGTCAACAGGAACCTTTAAGCCTTTGAAGTTATTCCAGTCTTTCATCTGGCCTATTTCAAGAACTTCATATTTTCTACCTAAACTATCTGCTACAGTTGAACCCTGAACCAGACCTGGTATGACTGGTGCCGATTCGGATACTGTTCTTATGTCTTCAAATGAAATCATAGTGTAATATTTATTTATATATTAATATAATAAAAAAGGAACTCTGGTTTTGAGTTCCTTTTAATAGTAAATTTATAATGATCTTCTATTTCTTGCCTATACGAGAGTCTTCAAATCCGGCTGTATAAATATTATATAAGTATTGTTGAATCTTGAGAGGATTATTTTTCATGTTGTCAATTGTGGGACGCACTTCTTTATCGAAGTATTTTTTAGCTGGATCATTAAGTTCGGTGTATATCTTATCAACAAACTTTATGGCATTGTCATAACTTTTAATTTTATTGAGTTCGTCTCCGTGTTTAAATAAAACTCTTCCTACGCTCCCTCTGATCTGTGATGCCTGCCCACTTTTATTGACATCTAAAGACTCATTTAATGTCTGTTGTAAAGATTTCATTTTATTTTTTAGTTTTTTTTATCAATTCCAACATATTTTTACAGGTTTTGAAATAATACCAAATGTAACTGTCTGGCGTCTGCGTACAGCAGAGTCGTCACATGTTATATCAAATTCAAATCCATTATCTACATCCTTTAAGTACTCATCTGTAAAGTCTACGTCATAATACATAGTGCCTTCTGGTGATGTCTTAAAGACATAGTGAGGGTGGATAGCGTAGTTGGTGAAGTCATCATCATCGTCAAATTCAATGTACTTCTTGTCGTCGTATCTTTTCATAATCTTGATGTTTTTAATAAATATATACAAGCCAGTATAGATGTTTTAACCGGCTTGTATATATTGTATTTTTTTTTATTTATTTTTGATCCCATCCATCATCAATTGATAAGCCAGCAGCAACAACTGCAGGTATCTTCAGTGCTTCCTCACGGGTTAATATAGTCATATCTTTTGTACTACTATCATTTTTGAGAGCGTCTATGCATTCCTTTTCGGTTTTGAATCTAAACGCATCTTCTTTATATATTGATTCGTAATACTTTTTTTCTTGCATCGAATAACCTAATACAGCACAGAAAGTATCTTCACTAGCTGCTATTCTAACCTGTTCCCCGTTTGCATCAACTACTGGATTACCATCATTGTCTTCTATACCTACCCAGCCGGAACCTATTTTCTTAGTACCTTTGACTTTCTTAGCATAGTGTTCTGCTATCAGCTTCAACTCATCATTCTGTATTGTTACAGGCTTCCTGTTACGTTGCTGTTCCTTAGTTTCTCCGTTAACTAATACTGCATATATGACATTGGCCATTTTTTCTACAGCTTCTTTCATTTCCTTCTTGCTTACTACTTCATTTTTGTAGTCTTCAAGCTTACTAAGATCTTTACCCGTAGCCATCAATGCCTTTAGTCTATCTTCAATAATCCCTTCATCAATAACTCCGCCGGTTTTAAGATCTTTACCGTGGCGAACTATAAGCTTATCCATCCAGTCAAAGATTCTTGTTTCTACTTCACGCGGATTTTTAAACCAGCTATTACCATTTTCATCTACACCCAAATAAGGTTCCAATACTTCAAGTACTTCCATGCCTCTGCCGTGGAACTTATCTTTATATGTAGTCTCAAGTTTCTTTTTGAAGTATTTAATCCAGTCTTTCCATGACTCATCGTCGGCATCCTTCCAGATGATGATAGGTTCAAAACGAGAACGCAGAGGACCTGAAAGCTCGTGAGTAGCATCATTTTCGTCCTTATAGTTACCAGCAGCACCTACTGTGAAATTATCAAACTTAATACCACATATTGTATTATCCAGAACAACAGACATAAGAGCATTCATTACTTCGGGATCTGCCTGATTCATTTCATCGAAGAATAACAAATATTCATTTTCTGGATTATCCCACATAAATTGGGCCCAGCCAGGCATCAATACCTTTAATTCATGACTACCGTCTTTATTTACAACGGGTACCGGAATACCACCAATATCTTCCTTACATGCTTTATCAAGATAAACGGTAATAACATTTCTGTGTTCTTTATACGCACACTGTTTGATTATGGTTGACTTTCCCCAGCCTGCATGGCCTAAAATAAAAAATGGTTCTTCTGCTTGCATTTTAGACAAAACCTGTTTAACATTTCTCGGCTTATCTTCGCCTTCCCAGCGAGATTCAGCTTCTGGGTCATTTTCAAAATAATCTATTGAGAAAGAACCGTTAGTACTTTTTTCACTCTTGCCTACTAGTTTATCAACATCCATTTTAGATTTTTTACCGTTGATAATAGTAATATCTCCATCTGGTACTGGTTCAGAACCTTCTTTTGGCTTACGTCCCTCACAGACTTGCTGTAAAATATTTTCTAATTTTTCCATTCTATTTAGTATAAAATATATTTATTTTTTTTAACATTTTGAATAGTATATATCTTTATAATAATTTTTTTTATGTATAGTTGAAAATTTTATAACGTTTGGATTATATTGGGTGTAGTAATAATTTAAACTATTATAAAATGGATAATTTAAAAACAACAGAAAGACAGCTAGATTTGAACAATATAGCTATAACTACAAATTTTAGTTTTATGGATATATGGGTTGGCTTATCTAAATACGAGAAACAGCAGATCCTTATAGATGAAATTGATCGCGACATATTCTCATGGGAAGAATTAAAGGAAATTTATAGGCGCAAGATTCACACCTCTGCGTATACAAATACACCTACAGGTTATAATCAGAGATCTTAGTTTATAATGTACGATATTAAATAACAATAACTATGGATGAATCAATTATTATTAAAGGTAATAAGTTAGTAGAAGACAAAACCATGCTTAAAATGATCTTCGTGATATGAGATCAGATTTTAATATAAGTGCTATTCAGTCTACTCTGATTCAAGTGCCACGAAGATTACATAAAAAATTAATCACACTATTTGAATCAGAGATAGAGGAGATAAATAAAGAAATTGAAGAATTGTAGTGAATGATAATTTATGGATATTGTAGTAACTTTAAATTTTTATTATTATGTGCTTATTGACAAATAGAATTTATCCAAAAAGGGCTAAAAGAGATATAGTAGTATATAAAGTATTTCTTATGCAGGATGAGAATAGCGATCTACTAGCACCGTTTCAACAGACCAAATACCCTACAGGTACAACAGAAATAACTGCCAAAGAGGACATTATCAAGTCAACACGCCAGAAAAGATTATTTAAAAATAGAATAGTAAATGCAGGTTATATACATTGTCTAGATACTCATTTTACGGCAAGCCTTCTGGCACTTCGTATGCATATTCACCCCAATTTTAAGGAATTTTTTGAAAAGAATGGGTATAATACTGTTATCTGGAAATGTGTGATACCTAAAGGAACTCTTTATTTTGAAGATAATGGAAATAGTGAAATGGGGGGTAGTATAGCTGCAAAAAAGATAAGACTTGAGGAAATATACTATGCACCTTTTAAGAAATCAGAGGTAAAAAATTAGTACATATGTGAAAATTTTTACTCAAACAGATTATATTGGTGTAATAAAATAGGTTTAACGTTTATAATAAAATTTTTTAAAGAAATGGATAAATATTCAAGAGACTTAGATGAAAATCTCGTACAGAGAGTCGAAACATTAGCAAAAAGGCATCAGCTTAATAATATTACCGCTATACGCTGCAATAAGCTACCTTCAGAACCTTGTTTTATCGTTAGAGGTAATGATTTGGTGAGATTATTCACAGGTAAAGATGTAATTGCCATTGCTATCTATCAGGAGGCGTTTGATACTGTAGGTGAAGAAACACAAAATATTTGGATTGAAAATCTACTTTCCCGAATAGAGTATGATGAGGAACTTGATAAGTTCCAGATCCAGAAACCAGAAATTGAGTTTACCGAAGGTATGTATAACGTCTATAAAGACGATCTCATAACAAGTCTTATACGGGCAAAGGAAATAATGAAGTCTTTAAAAGATGCTGAGAAAGAACAGCGTAAAGAAAAACAAAAAGAATACCATAAGAAGTATAACGAACGCAAGAAATCCAAAACTGATATAGATGATGTGGTAGGCGATTTGTCTTAATCTTACAAAGTAGTGTTATAAGAATAAAAAGATTCTCCAGAATAGTTTGTTTTTGGAAGAATCTTTTTCTTTTATTATATATAAATATAAATAAATAACTGACAAAATGGGTGATTATATAAAATTTAAAGATTCTATAGCAGTCATGGATCCGGGAGATCGCCGATGGGGTATTGATTTTTTTAATGTCCTACAATATACATTTGACAACAGTGGTGATGATAATCTTTACGATCTAGTAGCTAAAATGAGATATATCAACACTCCCAAGAATATTGCATATACAGACGGCGAGTATATATATCTCAATGCAACAAAGGGTGGTAATATAGGTCCTGATGATGATGGATGGACTTTTTGCTTTATTCACGAATGTCTTCATATAATATGGGATACTTTTGGTGTGGGAGACGAGATAAAAAAGGAATTGGGTAGTTTTAATCATGATTTATTAAATATTGCATCCGATTGCGTTATCAATGATTATGTAAACCGTGAATTCAAGTTAGATATTCCTGCCAGTGTTTTGGTTACACCAGAATATATAAAAAATGAATTTGGCATAGAATATGACCGTAAAGTTGACGATCAGAAGTCTCTGTACATGAAACTGCTTCCAAAAGAAAAGGAAATATTAAGTGATCCCAAGATGAGAAAGGTTCTTGATGAACAACCTCCGATAGTAAAAATCCCACCCCTACAAGGAGGAGGTGGAAAGGTAAAAAGATCTCTAATAGAAACTACACAAGCATGGAAGGATGGTCATGAGCAGGCTTTTCATGAAGCAAATGAAATATTGAAAAAATGCTATGCTTCTAATGATGCTAATGATGGAGATCCCGCAAAAGTAGTCAAGGCACTAGAAGAAGCCCTTAAAGATATATCTAAACTCAAGGGGAAATCGTCTTCTTATACACATGAGTCGATAATGTCTTTAGTACAGCATCTCGTGGAATCTATTATAAAGGAAACGGCTGCACCTCAATTTCAGACTTTTGACCAAGGATGGGAACAAGGTCTAAATGATATGCTGGAAGCAATTCAAAACTGCATTAACGAAAT
>JAEEGL015260984.1_pt1 | contig 20335 bp, 15 predicted proteins | sample 9134231 | NCBI WGS metagenome assembly JAEEGL01 (sample SAMN16246548, study PRJNA631951) | gut metagenome | biome: gut microbiome; feature: rumen; material: fiber-attached | host: Bos | place: Iran: Karaj | collected 2018-10 | reverse complement strand
TCGGCTGGCCGTCAGGGCGGTCGCGTGCGGCTACCTGCTCTTCCTGGCAGGCGTGGCACTCAACTATTTCATCGTCTTCCCCTTCACCGTCCGCTTCCTGGGCGGATATCAGGTGAGTGCCGACGTGCAGAACACCATCACACTTTCCAGCTATATCTCCGTCCTCGGGGTGATGAGCCTGGTGATGGGCGTGGTCTTCGAGCTGCCGGTTCTCTGCTGGCTGCTAGCTAAGATAGGGGTGCTCAAGGCCGACTTCATGAAGAAATACCGTCGACACGCCATTGTGGTCATCGTCATCATAGGCGCTGTTATCACCCCCACCGGCGATCCTTTCACCCTGGCCCTTGTCTCGGTGCCCATCTACGCCTTATGGGAACTGAGTATTTTGATTGTTAAACGAGTAGATAAATGAAGAAGATACTGCCCTTGCTATTGCTGCTGCCGTTGGCGGCTGCCGCCCAAAGTCCATGTCCCGACGCACTGAGAAAATACGCCCAACGCTACCCTGCCGCCCAGGAGCAAGACCTGCAGAAGCTGGTCTTCCAAGACACTTACGGCCCCGGCCACCTCATCAAGGACTCGGCCTCCTGCGCCCGCTATATCCAAGAGGAATTACAGATAATGGAGCTTCCTGGCGCCTCCGACTTCCCGCTCTATGAGTACACGCTGTGCGACAGCAACTTTGTGAGGATCAACCTGCAGGTGGTCAAAGACGGCCGCATTAGCCTGCAGCAGCTGACATCGGCGGTACTACGCAGCGCCGAAGGGTTACCCACGGGGACTCCTGTACACCACAGTCGTGCCTTCAACGAAGCCTACCATCCGCACTATCGCATCGTGCGGCGCGACATCTTTGAGCACGAGTTGCTGCCGCTACTATACGACTACCCCTGGCAAGACCCGCAGCGGAGCCTTGATGAGCGAGCGGAATGGCTGCTACAGCACCTAACACTCGACGAAAAGCTCTCGCTCATGGTGCACCAGAACCCCGCTATCGAGCGTGTGGGATTGCCGGCCTACAGCTGGTGGAACGAGGCGCTGCACGGCGTGGGACGCGCCGGCCTGGCTACCGTCTACCCCATGCCTATCGCCCTCGCCGCCACCTTCGACCCTCAGTTGGTACGCAACGTGTTTGACTACGTGGCTATGGAAGCCCGCATCAAGTACCATCAGGCGCAGGACACCGGCGGCACGGGCGACTACACCGGTCTCACCTTTTTCACCCCCAACATCAACATCTTCCGCGACCCGCGCTGGGGGCGCGGTATGGAGACCTACGGCGAGGACCCCTACCTCACGACCCTGATGGGGCTGGCTTGCGTCAACGGTCTGCAAGGGGGCCATACTGCCGCCTGCCTCAAGCACTTCGCGGTACATAGCGGTCCCGAGGGTACGAGACATGAGTTCAACAGTGTCATTAACGAACGTGATTTAAGAACCACCTACCTTCCCGCCTTCGAATATATCATCCGGAGCAGCAACGTAGCTCAGGTGATGTGTGGATATAACCGCCTCAACGGCGAGCCCTGCTGCACCAACCGCCGTCTTTTCGACATACTGCGCAACGAGTGGCAGTACGACGGCATCCTCGTTACCGACTGCTGGGCACTGAACGACGCCTACGAGACTGATACTGTGATACCACGCCACCGCACCCACGCCACCGCTGCCGCGGCCTACGGCGACGCCTTTGGCCGCGAGGTCGACCTCGAATGCGGCAGCGGCCTCCCTGCCCTGCGCGAGGCAGTGCAACAAGGGTTGGTACCCGAGAGCAAGGTCGACGAGCATGTACGCCGTCTGCTGAAGGTGCGCTTGGCGGTGACTAGTCCCGCTAGCCAGGCTAACCCTGCCAGTAAAGCTAGCGCAACCGACGTGGCCGCCCAAAGCATGGTGCTACTCAAAAACAACGGCGTGCTGCCGCTGAAGGAGGGCGAGAACCTGCGCCTCGAAGGTCCCAACGCTTACGACAGTCTGATGCCACTGGGCAACTACAACGGCACCCCGCGCCATACCGTCACCCTCGGCGAAACACTCGGCCACTACCAAGTCCTCAGCGCCGGCGACGGCAAGACAATGGTATATGCCGGTGGCCTCAATCCCCAGCTCGAAGGCGAGGAGCTGCCTGTGGAGAAAGAGGGGTTCTTCAAAGGCGACCGCACCCTGATAGAGCTGCCGAAAGAGCAGGTCGAAGAGATCAAGGCATTCAAGGCCCAAGGCTACCGCGTGGTGCTGGTGCTCTGCACCGGCAGCGCCATCGCGCTGGAGAACGTCATCGACGACTGCGACGCCGTCCTTGTAGCTTGGTACGGCGGGCAGAATATGGGCACCGCCGTGAAGCAGTTGCTCTTCGGCGAGCGCGACGACTTCGGACGCCTGCCAGTCACCTTCTACCGTTCGACCGACCAGTTGCCTTCTTTTGACAACTACAACATGCAGCGCCGCACCTACCGATACCTCGAGAACAGCGACGCCCTCTTCCCCTTCGGCTTCGGCTACAGCTACAGTTTCTTCTCCATAAAGCAACCATGGGTGTCGGAGGCCGACTTCACCATCGGCGGCACGCTAAGCCTCTGCAACACCGATGCCCACGACGCCCCCACCCACCGTACCACGGTGCAGGTCTACCTCAAGAACGACAACGACCCCGAGGCGCCTGTCAAGCAACTGATCGGTCTTGCTTCCCTGGAACCGACCGAGAAACAGCCGTTGATACCGTTTACCATCAACCTCGACCCCTTCTGGTTCCGGCAGTACAACCCCGCCACCGGTCTCCTTGAAGAGCCCGCCGACGGTACCCCCTTCACCCTCCAAATCGGTTTTTCCTCCGACGACCGCGATCTGCAGGACTTCGAATTCATATATCACAATAGGAAATGAAAAAGACATTACTGGCGGCAGCCATCTTTACACTTTACACTTTACACTTTACACTCGTTTATGCCCAGCACGACTCTATTCCCGAGAGCGACCCAGCCATCGTGCAGCGCATTGGCGAGTGGCAGGACCTTAAATTCGGCTTCATGATGCACTGGGGCATCTATGCACAGTGGGGCATTGTGGAGAGCTGGAACCTGTGCAACGAGCCGTGGATTAACCGAGGCGGAGCCAACTACGAGGACTACAAGCGTGCCTACTGGGCACTCAACAAGACCTTTGCCCCCAAGCACTTCGACCCGCAGGGTTGGGCGGCGGCCGCTAAGAAAGGTGGCATGAAATACGTCGTCTTCACCACCAAGCACCACGACGGCTTCTGCATGTTCGACTCCAAACAGACCGACTACACCAGCATGCACAGCCCCGCACAGACCGACTTCACGCGCGGCGTGGTCGACGCTTTCCGTGCCGAGAACATGTGGATTGGTCTCTATTTCAGCAAGCCCGACTGGCACTGCGACGACTATTGGGCTCACGAGTGGGCCACGCCCGACCGCAATGTGAACTACAGCATCGCAGACCATCCCGACCGCTGGCAACGCTACCAAGAGTTCACCTACAACCAGATACATGAACTGACACACAACTACGGCCCTGTCGACATCCTTTGGCTCGACGGCGGCTGGGTACGTCCCGCCTGGAGCGTCAACGACGAGACACGTCCCTGGCTCGGCTGCAGCGGACAAGTGCAGGAACTTGACATGACCCGCCTCGCCGCTATCGCCCGCGAGCGTAACCCACAGATGATTATCGTCGACCGCAGCGTAGGCGGCCGCTATGAGAACTACCGCACACCCGAGAAGCAGGTGCCCGACACCCTCCTCCCCTACCCCTGGGAGACCTGCATGACCATGGGCGACAGCTGGAGCTACGTGCCCAACGACAACTACAAGAGCGTCAAGACGCTGATACACATGCTCTGCGACGTGGTGGCCAAAGGCGGCAACCTGCTGCTCAACGTGGGCCCCGATGCCGACGGCAACCTGCCTGCCGAAGCCCTCCAGCGCATGGAGGAGATAGGCCGCTGGCTCGAAAAAAACGGCTACGCCATTTACGGCACCCGCCCGCTATACCCCTACTGTGAAGGCACTGTGCGTTACACCCAGAGCAAGGATGGCCGTCACCAGTATGCCATCACCCTGCTGGAAGAGGCCCCCTACGCCACCGTCCGCGAAATCAAAGGAAAACAACGCCACTAAACTTTCACCTCCATCTTTAGCACCACCTGCCGACAAGCTGGCAGCTCCTACTTCTCTTAATTATATCGTACACGATTAATCCAAAACAACCCCGACACATCACCGTTATTTGTCCGATTGCAGTCGGACCATCCTCGGAGTTGAGTCGGAGCGGTTACGGACATGTCTCGCGCAAATCGTCATACAAATATACTGTAATTATATACAAACCAGCAATATACGTTCACAGAACAGCGATTTTATCCGAAAAAATGCCTTTTTGGAGGGTTTTCAAGAAGAAAAATAAAGCTGACGAAAAACTAATTAAATCGCGCACGATGGTTCTAAAAACCACCTTCCCGGGATGAAAAGAAACCAATCTTTGTTTTACCTCTACTCATAGCGTCGCATCCAGGTCATCTGCTTGCGGGCGTAGTGCCATGTGTTGAGCTTGATGGCTGCGACGGCGGCAGCCAGTTCACTCTTTCCGTCCAGAACGGGGAAAAGTTCGCGATAGCCTACCGTGTTGAGAGTGTTTATGTTTCGGTAGGGCAATAGCGTGCGTACCTCATCGAGCAGTCCCTCTTGCATCATCTGGTCGACACGAAGGTCGATGCGATGGCGCAACTCGTCGCGGTCCATCGTCAAAACCCGCACATCCACTTGCCATTCCATATTCTCCATTCTGCATGCTTCACTTTCCTCTACCACCTTGCTATAAGGGCGACCGGTGGTGAGACACACCTCGAGCGCACGTTGCAGACGTACGGGATTGCGCAAGTCGACGCGGGCGTAGTAGTCGGGGTCGAGCAAACGGAGTTGCGCACGCTTCTCGTCGAGTGGCATGTCCTGTAGCTGCCGACGCAACTCGGGTGTGGGGTCGGGCATAGGCGCGACGGGATGAAGCAGTGCGTCAATGTAGAGACCGCTGCCACCCACAGCCAGCACGGTGTCATGGTTCTCAAACAGCTGGCGGGCTACTTTGAGGGCATCCTGTCGATAGTCGAAAATATTGTAAGGATCGCTGACCGAACGGCAAGCGATGAAATGGTGGGGTGCAATCGATAGTTCTTCGTCGGTGGGACGTGCCACGCCAATGCGTAGCTCGCGGTAGAACTGGCGCGAATCGCATGAGATGATTTCGGTGCCGAGTTCACGAGCCAGACGCACGGCATAGGCGGTTTTGCCGACAGCCGTAGGACCGGCGATGATGATAAGTTTAGGCATTGAGCACCTTATCGAATTCGTCCCAAAACTCGGGGAACGACTTGCCCACCACATCGGGGTTCTCAATCTCCAAGTCGGGATAGATAAGCTTCAACGGAGCGAAAGCCATGGCAATGCGGTGGTCGCCATAAGTGCGCACCATCTCGCGGGGTTTGAGGGTGGAAGGAAGAATATGCAACTCCTCGTCCGAGGCGTTGACGGTGACACCCATACGACGCAGTTCTTTGGTGATAGCCTCGCGGCGGTCGCTCTCTTTCAAGGCAATGCTGCTGACCCCTTTGAGGACGGCACGCTGGCCGGCAGCGGCGGCAGCCACGGCAAAGGTAGGCACCAGGTCGGGGCAATCGAGGCAGTTGAACTGCACCACGCGGGCCTTCTCTCCCCCACCCTGCAGGGTGATGCTGCGTCCGGCCGAACGATAGGGCGAACGCACCTCGGTGCTCGCAACGCCCAGCTGCTGGAAGAAACGGTCAGTGGCACAGTCGCCCTGACAGCTATCGAGCTGAAGTCCAAGCAAACGGATGCGCAGGTCGGGACGAAGCAGGGCCATCGTGTAGAAGTAGGAGGCCGACGACCAGTCGCGCTCGATGGTGACGTTGACAGGTTTGAGCTTGCCGTCGAGGTGCTGCACATAGTAGGTGCGGCCGTTCGACGACCGGCGCACTTCGATGCCGGCTTGGCGCAAGACATCGCATGTCATCTCAATATAGGGGCGCGAAGTGGGTCGCTGGGTCATGGTGAGCGAGATACCTTCGGGCATACGAGGTGCCACCAAAAGAAGCGCGCTCACAAACTGGCTGCTGAGCAACGGGTCGACCTGGACGGTACGGCGGTTGGGCACACCACCCTGAATCTGTACAGGCAGGAAGCCCTCACGTTGGGTGCATTCAACACGGATGCCCATCTGCCGGAGGGCGTCGATCAGCGGCGCCATGGGACGCTCGCAGAGTCGCTCGTCGCCAGTAAGCACATGGTGACCCGACGTGATGGCCAGCAGCGGCATCATGAAACGTGCCACCGAACCTGCATTGTCGCAATAATACACATCGGACGTATGATTTTCGAGCTGGGTGAGCAATTGTCGCAGCAGCTTGGTATCGTTCGAAGTGGAAAGTTTCCCAATACGGAAGTGGCTACCTGTCAAGTGATTGATCATCAGCCACCGGTTGCTCATGCTCTTCGAGGCCGGAAGATTGATTCTAATGTCGTTGGTATTCATTGCTCTATGTTATAGCCTTTAAGCTTTCTATACAACGTACGCTCCGAGATGTGCAACTCGGCAGCTGCCTGCTTGCGGTTGCCGCCGGCACGCTCGAGGGCTTTCACGATGGCATGCTTCTCGCGCTCTTCGAGGCTCACAGCCTCGTCGTCGACAATCTCGGGGGTGATAAACTCCTCTTCGTCAGGCGATGACATCTGAGGTGCGGTGGCTGGCAGGTAGGACGACTGGTGGCTTTCCACCTGTACCGGCATTCCTTGGGCCATCTGGGTCACAACGTTGCGTAGGTCGTTGATTTCCTTGCGCATCTCGTTGATCATCTGTCCCATCGAGAGGGCTTTGAGGAGCAACTCACGATCGGTAATCTGGGTCCCCGAAGTGCTATTGTCGCTCACCACAGCCGGCATGCGTTCGCCGGTAGGAACGAACGAGAGGTAGTTCTGCAGGATGGCCGGCGTGATGACGCGCTCGGTCTCTACCACAGCTATCTGCTCGGTGATATTCTTCAACTCGCGCACATTGCCGTACCAGGGGTAGTCCATCATCATGCGCTTGGCATCGTCGGTGAGCACGATGGGCGGCATGTGGTACTTTTCGGCCACGTCGGACGAGAACTTGCGGAACAGCAACGGTATGTCGTCCTTGCGCTCACGCAGCGGCGGCAGGTATATGCTGAACTGGTTGAGACGGTAGTAGAGGTCCTGGCGGAAGCGGCCCTGACGCACAGCTTCGACTATGTCGACATTGGTGGCAGCCACCACTCGCACATCTATCTTCTGGGCCGTCGAGCTACCCACCGGAATAATCTCGCCGTTCTCGAGCACACGAAGCAACTTGACTTGCATGGCCAAGGGAAGCTCGCCCACCTCGTCGAGGAAGATGGTGCCTCCGTCGGCCTCCTCGAAGTAACCTTTGCGCGAGCGGTCGGCACCAGTAAAAGCACCCTTGACGTGACCAAAGAGCTCGCTCTCGATGGTACCTTCCGGGATGGCGCCACAGTTGACCGAGATGAGGCCACGTCCCTGTCGTGCATGCTTGCGCTGACTGTTCTCGTGGATAATGCGCGAAAAGACATCCTTACCCACACCGCTCTCGCCGGTGATGAGGATAGAGAGGTCAGTAGGAGCCACCTGGATGGCCTTATAGAGGGCCATTTCCAAGCGTGGGTCGTTGCCGATGATATCGTAGCGGAGTTTTATATTTCTGTTATCCATTGTAGTGTCAAACTAGTAGTTGTTATAATGCGGTGCTATGACGATGTTGCGGGCCTGTTGCAGTTGTCGTGCCACATTGTTGTATTGCTGTATCTGCGCCAACAGCTCGCGCTCTTCGTCGGGGGTGGCCGAGCGCAGTTGTTCACGCAGTTCGGAAGTCATCTGGGCCAACCGTCCGCTTTTGAAAGTATATATACTCTCCGTGAGGTCCTGCAGCAGGTTGTCCTCGATTTTGGGAACAAAGATGCCCTTGTTGCGCCACGAGTCGCTGAGCGAATAGGTATCCATCATGAGGGTGATGGCGAAGGTGCGCAGCTGCTCGTCGGACGACTCAAGGAAGTGACGGCTGTCGACTCGGTGCGTCATGTCGACCATCAGGCAGCATTGCTCGAAAACGCGTTGGCAGAGGGGATGTGTCATCGAAAGACGGTCGCTTCGCAGTTCGGAAACGATGATTTCGGCCACGCTGTTTGTCAGCGGTTGCGGCTTGCCGTCGTCGCCGGGCACCTCCTGGGTCACAGACTCGTTTCCATAGTTGAGGAGCAACTTCACGAGGTGACGCTCCACCTCGGCGGGAGCACCGAGCGACACGGCTGGCTCTGCCTGCGTCGCGGCACTCTCGGACGGCAATTCGTTTCCGACATCGCTGCTTTCTACACGCGCTTCGCCTTCCACCGTTCTCTGCTCCTCCGAGCTGGCCTTCTGCGCCTCTTCATAGGCCTTCTGGCGGGCGGTGGCAGCGGCTTTGGCCACAGCATTGGTAAGCACCTCCTCGCCCACATGCAGCAGGTGGGCACACTGGCGTATATATTCCGCCCGCTCGAGCAGGTCGGTCACCAGGGCAATCGAATGGGCAGTGTCGCTGATGAGCTCGGCACGACGGATGGGGTCGTCCTTGACGCCATCGAGCAGCACACGGGTCTTGAACAGAATAAAGTTGTCCTCGTGCGAAGCAAGGTAGTCCTGCAAAGCCGACGAGCCGTACTTCTGGGCATAGCTGTCGGGGTCCTCGCCGTCGGGGAAAAGTACAAGGCGCACATGCATACCCTCGGCAAAAAGCAAGTCGACAGCACGCAAGGCCGCCTTGATGCCGGCCGAGTCGCCATCGTAGAGCACGGTGACGTTGGGTGTATAGCGTTTGATGAGACGTATCTGCTCGGTAGTGAGCGAGGTGCCGCATGAAGCCACCGTGTTCTCCACTCCCGACTGGTGCATCGAGATAACGTCGATATTACCTTCTACCAGGTAGCACTTTCCGGCCTTGGCAATGGCCTGGCGGGCCTGGAAGAGGCCATAGAGGATGCGACTCTTGTTGTAGATGTCCGAATCGGGCGAGTTGACATACTTGGCGGCCTGCTTCTCCGAACTGAGCACACGGCCGCTGAAGCCCAACACCCGGCCCGAGATGCTGTAGATGGGGAACATCACACGCCCACGGAAGCGGTCGTAACGCTTGCCGGTATCCTCTTTGAAGATGGTGAGGCCTGTCTTCTCAAGCACCGCCTCGCTGTAGCCGTTCTTCAGCGCATGGTCGGTAAAGTTGCTCCACTCGTCGAGGCAGTATCCCAAACCGAATCGCTTGATAACCTCGTCGCTCAATCCTCGCTGGTGGAAATAGCTGAGGCCCACAGCACGCCCCATCTCGTCGTTGTAGAGCAGGTCGGAAAAATATTTCTGGGCAAACTCACTCACATGGAACAGCGCGTCGCGCTCCGACTGCCGTTGCTGCTCCTCCGGGGTGAGCTCCTTCTCTGGAATATCTATATGATATTTTTCAGCTAACCATCTCAACGATTCCTCATAGGAATAATGCTCATGTTTTTTTAAAAAAGTAATTGCATTTCCTGCTTCTCCACACCCAAAACACTTATATATTCCTTTTGATGGAGTAACATAAAAAGATGGTGTTTTCTCGTTGTGAAATGGGCAACAACCAACATAATTTGCACCACGCTTTTTAAGCGATACAAAATCACCAATAACCTCTTCTAGGTTAACGGTGTCCATGATGCGTTGTATGGTCTCCTGATCTATCATTTCTAAGAAATTGCAAAAATACGACTTTTTTCCGATATAGCCAAAAGAAAATAGACAACCGCCCCACAAAAGGCTCTCTTCCGGCCATGGCATTTCCTCAACATTTCTTCTGCATTTCTTTTGTATTTCCTTTATAATTCTAAATGAAACACAAAAGAAATGCAGATAAACGGCTGTAGATCAGCCGGTATTAACAAAGCCGGTTCCCAAGCGAAAGCTTGGGAACCGGCATCAAATTTTATTGTTCAAAGGTTAGCGGACAACCTCGATGGCACCGTTGTGCTCGATGTTACCATTATAACCCTTGGCCGAGAAGCGGTAGAAGTAGGTGCCAGTCGGCATATCCTTCGGATCCCAGAAGTCTTCGTCGCGCGAGATGTTTTCGCGGTGGAAGACGCGGGTGCCCCACTTGTTGTAGACGTCGAGCTGGTTGATGGGATAGCCCTTGCCAGCCACAAGGTTCTTGATCACAAAGCGGTCGTTGATACCGTCGCCGTTGGGCGAAACCACATTGGGGAACTGGAGGAAGTCGTTGACAACAAGGATGGTGTTCTCGATAGTGTCGCGGCAGTAAACCAGATTGCCCGAGGGAGCGATATTGTCGGTACGGGCGATGAGGCGCACGGCATAGTTACCCGACGGGTCATCGTCGGTCCACTGCGAGAAGTCGAACGTAGGATTAACGTCGGTGAGGGTCTCTACCGAGAGGGGATTCTCGATGTTGTACTGTATCTCCCAGAAGTAGTGGTTCTGAGGCAGAAGCGGATCGGTCAAGTTGGTGAAGTTGGCCACGGGATTGAGCACCGAGGGATAAACCGGTGACCAAGAGAAACCTGCCTGGGGAGCCTCATAAATGGCAACCGTGTTAGGACTGATCACCGAGTCGACACATCCATCGGCCGAGGTGGCATAGTATTTCAGGTCGTAAAGGCCGGCAGCATAGGTATGGGTGGGGCTGGCCTCATACGATGTCACACCGTCGCCAAAGTCCCATAGGTGCGAAGCTGCGTCGACGCTTCGGTTCTCGAAGTGGATGGTATAGGGGGCACAGCCTTCGAACGAGAAGGGCGTAGGAACGAAGGCAGGCATCGGTTGACGGCGATGGCCCACGACGATGGTGTCGCGTCCCACGCAAGTACGGCTTTGGGTGTTACGCACCATAGCCACATAGGTAATCTCGCTTTCAGCATCTTCAACGGTGGTAATCGTATCGGTCGTTTGTCCATAGGGGGTCCACAGGTAGGAGTAGTTCTGCGTGGCCTCGTGACGGTCGCTGGCATCGAGGTGCATACGGTCAACACCGCAGAGCGACGTATCAAGTCCCAGGTTGGGAGTGGGCGTCCAGATGGTGGTGATACGGGTATTGGTATCCCACACGCAACCGAACTCGTCATACACCTTCACAATGATGGGGAAGGTACCAGCGGTGTCGGGGGTGAGAATGTGGCTGACGGTAGGCGACTGCTTGTTCACTTTGGCACCACGATAGTGACCGAGGTCGTAGTCGTGATATTGCGGCGAGGGATCGGGCATCCACACCAGACTGTCGATACCCACCTGGTACTTGCAATCGTCGGGCATCACATTGCAGATATCAAGACTCCAGTTGAAAATCCAGCCGTTATCGGCGCCCCATGTGTCGTAGACGCGAATCTTCCACACACCGTTCAGCGGGCATCCCACCAACTCTGTAAAGTCGGTCCACGGAATATAGTAATCGGTCTTATCCTCATGGTTGCTCGGTAGCTTGGTGGTAATAAAGCCACTCGTCGTAGTAGCCACCTCGCCGGCGTGAGCGAAACCAGCCGGAACAGGGTCAAGATTCACGGGAAGACTGGTCGTGTAGCCCGAAGAGACGATATAGAAATCGCCGGCAGGGTTAGGATTAGACCCACTGTTCCACACATCGCGGGCATTATCTCCAGTGACAAGCGTGTAGTGAACATCGCGAGAGAAGCAGTAGTCATAGCCTTGACCAAAGGGGCTCAACGTGGAGTCGCAATGATCGCTTCCGTCTGCCGACCCTGACGAGAAATTGGCTCCGCTGGCATCAATCGGGATGCCTAAGAAGGTACCACCACCATAACCGCCGCCACCCTGACGTTCACCCACAGGCTCATTGGGATTGGGGAATGTGCACTGCGTGTTAACCTTGTTGCCAAATTTGATGACAGCCTCCTGGTTGGTGGGGCATACGATAGAGATGAAGATATCGCCCATGAAAGAGTGCTCCATATTGATACAGATGGAACATATATCGGCAGCCGAATTGACTTTGCGGCTGTTGGGGAACTCTGTGAATTCGACCGGAGCCTCGTAGTAGCTTGTGCCACCGCAGTCACATCCATCAGGAATAAAGGTTCGCACCTCGTTGACCTTACTAACAGCATCGGTACTCTCGATACGGCGCAACGTCAGGGTGGCATCCTCACCGCTATAACCCATATTGACCAAGAGCGAGTCGCTGTTGCATATATCGGCCAGGGTGAAGATGGTCTTGATGGGGTTGAGGGCGGTTCGAACCTTAATAGAAGTCAGAACCGAATTGGTACAGCCAGCTTCGTCGGTAATGTCGAGTCGCACATCGTAGCATCCAGTGGCCTGATAGTGGAGGTATTGAACTGAGGTTACTCCTATACCGACTATAGTGTCGTTGTCGAAGCCCATATCCCAGCGGAAGTATGAGGTGGCGTCACTGGGGGTATAGTAGCCCGTGGTGTAGGTATAATCGCCGTGACCAGTGAATATCACACCGTCGCCGATACAAAGGTTGGCGCCATAGAACTCAACCGTGTCATAGTGGTCGACACCCAGTGACGTGTCGAGCTCGTCAATATACACAGGACGCACTTCTTTAATCAGACGGATATACGACGAGTCATATATCTCGTTGTTGCGGGTACGATAGAACTTGTTATCAATAACAGGGGTCACCGTCTCGCATGGGATGGCGCACTCGAAAGTCAGTTTGAAACCCTTGGTCGTGCTATTGCACGAACGGTTGGTACGACTGGTGTCGGTACGGGGGTCTGTACGGAAACGAACGGTCATCATGCCCGTGTTATTATCGGGGCTGATGAAGAATCTGTCACCCACCGACACATTACCAGTGTAACTGTTGAACTTTTTTATAAGGTGGCCTGACGTACCCGAACCATCATACACATAGATGGTGTCAAGGCAGGATACTTCCAACGAGTCGACACGGAACGAATAGCGGGCTCCCGAAAGACATCCGGAAAGGATAGTGACATAATTATCCTGACCCGATCTGTAGTGACCTGCGTTGGGGGCGCCCTGACCCTGAGAGTCATCGTCACGTACCACAACCGAACCCACTCCGGCGTCAACGATTGTGCCATTCACCGACGGGTCGATACGCACCGTCAACATTTCCGGATTCTGTGCCTGAAGCGACGCAAGACCCATGGCGACTAAGACCACTAATATTGAAACTACCTTTTTCATATTATATAGTATTATCTGCAATGACGATTAAAGTCCACGGTCCTTATAATACTGGTCGAGAGCCAGCTGTGCGAGATAGTTAGTCTCATCGAGCGAGCGTAACACCAGATAGGGATGCGCCGACGACGGTGTGGAGAAGCAAATGGTCGTACCACCTGTGGGGTATTGCCACTGGAACTCGCGGAAGTTATAGGCATAATAACTCAATGTGCTGAGGTCAACCACATAATTCGGCGACAAGTAATTGCTGCCATACGCCTCACGCACCTGACCAATGCTGAACACCTCCGCGCCTGCGGGCACCGTATCCGACTCGTAGAATGCCTGCTGGGAATAATAGCAGCGGAACATCAATTTGTCGACCGGATAGTTAGACATAGCTACCGTATCGTAACGGAAAAACGGCAAGACTATGGCTTCACAACTTTGAGCCGTGGCACATAAACCTACTACCACAAACAATCCTAAAAGAAAAAACTTTTTCATATTCAATATTTCTTTTAACTTCCCTTTTTGCCCTTTAGACGGAAAACGAGGTGCAAAAGGCTCACGGGATGTTAAGATTTATGATTTTTTAACATTACGGCGCCTAATCTGATTGATCAAAGCCATGAGCAGACCCAAGGCCAGGAAGCCGCCCGGAGGCAGTATCATCATCAACATGCCGTCGGCACCACCGATGAGCGAGTGACCGAAGAAGCAACCCGTTCCCAGCAACTCGCGCACCATGCCCAGCAAGGTGAGCGCCCAGGTGAAGCCCAAGCCCATGAAGAGGCCGTCGAGGAACGACTGTCCCACGTTGTTCTTCGAAGCAAAGGCCTCGGCACGGCCGAGGACGATACAGTTGACCACGATAAGAGCGATGAAGAGGCCTAAGCTCTCGTAGAGGGCAGGAAGGTAGGCTTTCATCACCATCTCGACCATCGTCACGAAAGTGGCGATGATAACGATGAAGGCAGGGATGCGCACCTTGTCAGGAATGACGCTCTTGAGCAGCGAGATGACGATGTTGGACATCATCAGCACGAAGGTGGTGGCCAGGCCCATACTGAGGCCGTTGATGGCCGACGTGGTGGTGGCCAGCGTGGGGCACATACCGAGGATGAGTACCCATGTGGGGTTCTCTTTGATAAGACCGTTCTTGATAATATCTTTTGTCTTCATAGTGGCAGGGAATTAAAAGGTGATATTGGTGAAGACTTTAGCTGCGTCGTTGACGATAGAGAGGAAGGCGCGCGAGGTGATGGTGGAGCCGCTGATGGCATCGACGTTTCCACCGTCTTTCTTCACAGCGAGTTCCGTCTGAGCGGGCTGGCTACCGGCGATGTCGCCCTTGCCGCCTTTCTGGAACCACTGGTCGGCCTTGGCACCGAGGCCCGGGGTCTCATGGGTCTCGAGCACCTGATAGCCGGTGACGGCACCTTCTTTGTCGAAACCGACCATGAGCTGCAGGTGACCGCCGAAGCCCTTGTCGTTTCCAGCCTCGACGGCGGCGCCAACGAAGTTGCCTTCGGCATCATAGGCGAGATGACAGGGGGTATCGTCGACGGTACGGTCCTCCAAACGATCAAAAGCGGGAAGCACAGCACTGATGGCCCGCTCCACCTTGGCCTGCTGGGCCTTGGCGATGGGGTCTTTGGTCACTCCGTTGAGGGCAGCCAGTGCAGCGGCAGCCACCAAGGCAATGGCCGTCAGCGCTATGAGCATATTGGGTAATGTCGATTGAGCTTTCTTTGCCATAACTATTCAGTGTTTAGTGTTCTGTATTTAGCGTTCAGTTTGCAAAGCGTTTGGGTTTGCACCAGCGGTTGAGCAACGGGGTGACGCTGTTCATGATGAGGATGGCGAACGAGACACCCTCGGGATAGGCACCCCAGTTGCGGATGACGATGGTGAGCAGGCCGCAGCCGGCACCGAAGATGAGCTGACCGCTACGGGCCATGGGCGATGTGACCATGTCGGTAGCCATGAAGCAGGCACCCAGCATGATACCGCCGGCGAGGATGGTGCTCAGCGGGTCGAGGTACTGCTCGGGATTGACCAGCCAGAGGATGCCGCTGAAGACAAACGCCGTACCGATGAAGGCCACGGGAATGTGCCAGCTGATGATACGGCGGCAGAGGAGGTAGATGGCACCGATGAGGATAGCCAAAGCCGACACCTCACCCAGCGAGCCTCCCACATGACCGACGAAGAGATCCCACGCCTGGGGCATACCGGCCATACCCTCTTCCTTGAGGATACCGAGGGGCGTGGCACCAGTGACGACGTCGAGGCTCATGGGGAAGAGACCTCCCACAGCGGGCCACGTGGTCATCTGCACAGGGAACGAGATGAGCAGGAACACACGGCCTACCAGCGCGGGGTTGAATGGGTTTTTACCCAAACCGCCAAACGACATCTTGCCGATACCGATGGCCACGAGGGCGCCGATGATGACAATCCACAGCATCTGGGCCGTAGCCGGCACGTTGAAGGCCAGCAGCAAGCCGGTGACGATGGCCGACCCATCACCGATGGTGGTGGGCACCTTCATGATAAACTTCTCAATCAGCCACTGGAACAGCACACAACTCGCCACCGACACGAGGCTTACGAGCAACGCATTGAGTCCGAAGTAGGCGATGGCCACGAGCAATGCCGGCACCAAGGCCAGATTGACTCGCCACATGATTTTCTTGGTCGACTCGTCGCTATGCACATGGGGCGAGCCCGATATATTCAACAAGTTCATAATAGTATTATTAACTCTTAGTCTTAACTTTTAACTTTTTATTTCTTTGCAGCCATCATGGCACGCACACGGCCCTTGCCCAGACGTATCTCGTCGGTGAGGGGCTTGTTGGCGGGGCAGCTGAAGAAGCAGCAGCCACACTCGATGCAATCGAGGATGTTGTGGGCTTTTGCTTCCTCGGTGCGGCCGGTACGCACAAGCGCCGAGAAGAGGTAAGGCTCGAGACCCATGGGGCAAGCCTGGGTGCATTTGCCGCAACGTATGCAGTTAGTTTCGGGAGCGCGGCGCGCTTCTTTTTCACCTATCACAAGCACGCTGGCGTTACCCTTCACGGTGGGAGCGTCGAGGTTGACGACGGCCTTGCCCATCATGGTGCCGCCGCTGATCACCTTGCCGGTGGTCGCGGGCAGTTCGCCGATGGAGTGCTTGATAATCTCGTTATAGGTGGTGCCGATGCGAACCACATAGTTGTGCTGCGAAGGCAACTCCTTGCCGGTGACGGTAAGGATATTCTCGATAAGAGGTTTGTTCTTCTGGATGGCCTCGTAGACGGCAAAGGTGGTACCGAGGTTGGAAACCACGCAACCCACGTCGATAGGAAGCTTGCCGCTGGGCACGCGGCGGCCCGTGACCGCATTGATAAGCTGCTTCTCAGCACCTTGCGGGTACTTCACCTTCAGCGGCTCAATCACAATGCCTTCAAACTGGCGCGCCACCTCGGTCATGTGGGCGATGGCCTGGGGCTTGTTGTTCTCGATGCCCACATAGGCGTTAGGGACGCCCAAAGCCTTGCGCAGGATGCTGATACCGATGCACACCTCTTCGGCATGCTCCATCATCACTCGCAGGTCGGAGGTGAGGTAAGGCTCGCATTCGGCGGCGTTGATGATGAGATACTCGGCTTTCTTTCCCTCGGGAACGCTGTATTTGATGTGGGCCGGGAAGGTGGCGCCGCCGAGGCCGACGATACCCATCTCCTTCAGTTTGGCCACAATCTCCTTGGGCTCGAGGGTACACTCGCGCTTGATGTCGGGCGTACGGTCGATGCTCTCCATCCACTCGTCGCCTTCGACGTTGATGTAAACGGCGGGCTTGGCGAGGCCGAAGGCATCTTTGCAGGTGTCGACTTTGAGCACGGTGCCGCTCACAGGCGAGTGCACGTTGGCACACATAAAGGTCTGGGCTTCACCAATAAGCTGACCCACTTTCACCTTGTCGCCCTTCTGCACCACCGGAGTGGCAGGAGCACCCAGGTGCTGGTTCATGAGGACCACCATCTGTTTGCCCACAGGCATCACCTCGATGGCGGCATCGTTCGATATCTTGTTCTCTTCGGGGTGTACACCACCCATTCGGAATGTCTTCATCAGTGTTCAGTGTTTAGTGTTCAGTGTTCAGTTCTTTACCTCCACTTTTTCGGCCACGGGAATCTCGACCTTCTCGGCAGCAGGAGCCTCGGGCTTGGGGGCGGGCTTGACAGCCGGAGCGGGGAAGCCCACGTCGTGGATGGCCTTGGTGGGGCACTCGACGACGCACTTGCGGCAGGCGATACACTTGGTGTAGTCGATATAGGAGAGGTTGTCGGTCACGGTGATAGCGCTCACCGGGCACACCTTCTCGCACTTGCCACAACCGATGCAGGCGTTGGCGCAGCTCTTCATGGCCACGGCGCCTTTCTCCTTGTTGACGCAGCTAACATAGACGCGACGATCCTTGCGTCCCTTGTTGCGCAGCTCGATCACACGGCGCGGACAGGCCTTGGCGCAGGCGCCGCAGGCGGTGCACTTGTCGGCGTCGACCACCGGCACGCCGGTCTCGGGGTCGAGATGGATGGCGTCGAACTGGCAGGCGGCCACGCAGTCGCCACAACCGAGGCAACCGAAGGGGCAACCGCTCTCGCCGGTATAGACGGTGTGCTGGAAAGCACACGAACGGAGGCCGTCGTAGTTGGAACGGCGCTTGTCACCGCAGTTGGCGGGGTTGCAACGCACCACAGCCACCTGAGGTTCGCCCTGCACAACGGCGCAACCCAGCAGTTCGGCCACACGGGCCGCCACCGCGTCGCCACCCGGGGCGCAACGCAATCCTTCAAGATTTCCTTGTGCCACACAGGCTTCGGCAAAAGCACGGCAACCGGCTTTGCCACAACCGCCACAGTTGGCGCCGGGCAACACCTCGGCCACTTCGTCGATCAGCGGGTCTTCCACCACCTTAAACTTCTGAGCCACAATGTAGAGCACTACGGCAAAGAGGACACCCAAAGCGCCCAGAATCAATACCGCAATCAGAATGTCATGAGTCATATATTTGTCGTTATTTTAGATTTTTAATAGCGTTTCCTTACTTCAAAAAGCAAATGCAAAAATACATATATTATTTCATATAGCAAAATAATTTTTTTCAACAGGAAAAGAACAGCGTACCAACCCCGACGCCGAACGGCATAAAAAACAGCCCCATAAGCGCCGAAAATCAACCACCTACCACGACTGAACACCGGCTGTTTTACGGTTGTTTTACGGTTGTTTTACGGTATTTCTTCAATAAAAAGCGTAAAACAACCGTAAAACAAGCGTAAAACAATTGAAGAAATGCCGTACTTTTGGCGGTGTTGAAAAGGGGGTGAAGAATACTTTTTTGGGGGCGTGAGAAAGTTTTTTTTGCAGGTTTGTTTTTTTTTCGTAACTTTGCCCAACTTATTATAGCAGGACTTCATGCACGCAGAAATGGCTGTATTTCGTTGCCGCACTGCGTTGTAGGTCTGTTATAGGGGTATCGCATTCAGGCGCTAAAAATAAAGAAACGAACTAAAAACAAGTCACGATATGAACAAAGTAGTTGTCGGTTTCGACTTTTCGTCGGGTTCGGCCTATGCCGTCGACCTGGCCATCGACATTGCCAACCGCTGGCAGAGCGACATCCGGTTGGTGTACGTCAAAGAGAAGAAAGAAGATGAGGCGCCCATCCGCGCCGAAATCGAGCGTCGCAATGCCGGCGTGGCCCACCTGCTGAAAGGCATCAAGCTGGAGTATGTGCTGCGCGAAGGCAAGCCTGCCGACGAACTGTGCGCCCAAGCCAAGGAGGACAACGCCGAGTTGCTCATCGTGGGTACCCACGGTATGAGCGGCATCCGCAAGAGCATCCTCGGTCCCAACAGCTACCGGACCATCGAACAGAGCCCCGTGCCGGTGCTCATCGTGCGCGAAGACTTCAACTTCAACAAGAAACTCGAGAAGATCGTGGTGCCCATCGACAGCAGCGACGACACGCGTCAGAAAGCCGCCAAAGCCGCCATGTTTGCCAAGAGCTTCGACGCCACCATACACCTGCTGGGCCTCTACACCTCGACGGCTCCGGAGGTGCGCCGCATCGTGAACAACTACGTCCGTTTCGTGGAGCGCTATTTCGACAAGGACGATGTGAAATACACCACCGAATACCTTGAAGTGGAGAAGAACGTCACCCTCACCACGCTCGACTACGCCAACAAGGTCGGCGCCGACATGATAGCCATCATGACCGAGCAGGAGTCGCGCCTGGCGAGTTTGCTGATGGGCACCTATGCCCAGCAGATGATCAACGAGAGCACCATCCCGGTGCTCACCGTACGTCCCACCAACGTGTTGGCCGACACCGCACTCCACTAGTCATGAGCACCTTGTCAAGACTATGTGTGGCCGTGCTGGCGGCCGTGCTGCTGCCTTGCGCCGCAAGGGCACAGGTGCGTATCGTGGGCGACGTGGCAGTCAACCGCATGGTTGAAAAGCATGTCGAGCTCAACAACATGGTGAAGACCATCCCTGGCTATCGCGTACAGATTGCCTCCTTCAGCGGCACCAACAGCAAAGTCAGTGCCTTCAACCTGCGCGACCGGTTCCTGCTCGACTACCCCACCGTACAGTGCTATATCGTCTTCGATGAGCCCAACTTCAAGGTCAAGGTGGGCGACTTCCGCACCCGCCTCGAGGCCTTCGCCTTCCTGCAGCAAATCAAGGAAACCTACAAAGGCTATATCATCAAAGACAACATCAACCCCGAGCCCCCACAACAGGTGGAGTATGCTCCCGACGACCAAGAGTCGGGCACAGAATAGCAGGCACAGAAAGCAAATCAGATGAACAACGAGGCCGCCATGCCGTCGGCGTGGAGAAGGCCCTCGGTCGTAGGACGGTAGAATCCGTCCTGATAAACCAACCAACTGCAGTCGATATACGGCTGCAGTTTTTCTTTCTGCCCCTCGACGGCCTCGGCAGGCACGCCGTGCACCGTGCGCAACGAGGTCATCAGCAGCTCGTTGTGGGCGTCGTCATCGGACAGGAACTCC